>Ga0075012_10000995_pt1 | contig 29691 bp, 26 predicted proteins | sample All_14_2_FD_71474 | JGI IMG/M metagenome (GOLD analysis project Ga0075012, IMG submission 71474) | Freshwater microbial communities in response to fracking from Pennsylvania, USA - Allegheny Zone_MetaG_DW_15 | ecosystem: Environmental > Aquatic > Deep subsurface > Groundwater > Drilled...
GTCCACGCCCAGACCGATGTCGCCGGAGCGACGCGCCGCGATTGTTGAATCGGTGATCGCTGCGCGGATGCTCGATCCCGAACGCGCCCGCCGACTGCTCGACGCTGCCCGCGCACGCGTCGGGCCTGTGATCGCGGCCGCGCAGCGTGGTCGCGCACGCGACCGTTGAGGTCGCCTGACCGGCAGCGCCTCGCGTTCGACTCCCCCGACGCCTGTGATGTCGAACCTGTGCGTCCTAGGTTGGCCAAGGGACCTCGTGCCAGATGCCCTAGGACGCGAGGCCGCATCCAATCCTTCCGCGATTTCGCAGGCATGACCATCGACAGCACCTTCCGCCCGCCCGGTGAGGTGGTGCGGCTTCCGATGACCTATGCGGAGCCACAGATGCAGATCGAGTTCGACGATTTCGCGGAGAGCCCCGGCGATCCCGCCGACATCGGCGTCATCATCAAACTCTGAGATTTTAAAGACAGCGCGCCGGTGCGCTTTGCGCCCAACGCCTTCCGGACAGCGCCTGGTCTGCCGAACCACGGAAGCGAGACCGAATGAACACGGCGACCTCAGCCTTGCTTGACAAAGTCTATCACCACCCCTTCGGACGTACGTTGACGGTACTCCACAGTGACCGTCTCGCCGAAGTGCGCCTCCATCTGACGCAGCAGCGGCAGTGGATCGTGGTCGTTGACGAAACGCATCGCTTCGCCAGGCGTGAGGGCCTCAAGCGAAGCGAAAATCGCGGCGTGTCGGAAACGCTTGGCCACGCCGCGCGCGTCGAAGGTATAGACGGCGTGCTGGTGCAGCTGTGCATGTTGCGCCCGATCCGTGTCGGACGAATCTGGAGCATTCTGGGTCGGATCGTTCAGGGTCATGGTCCGGTCTCCTTCGCGCCGAATATTGCGCCACCTTGGGCCAAACCTGATTGATGGGGCTCAAGTCCCAGGACCACACTTTCCGCCAAGGTGCGCGCCATGACTCAAAGCTCTCATTTCCAGCAGCTCCTCCACGCCGCCGCCGCGCAGCCAGAGCCGCAACGACTGCTGTTCGTGTTCGCCGTGGCCGAGCTCCCCGCCGACGCGACCCCCGCGCAGCGTGAACGCTTCCTTGAGGGTCAGGGCGGCGCGCTGACGCCACTGATGTGCGTGGACAAGGCGCCGGCCGAACTGGCGGACTTCGACGCCCTGCTGGGAGAATCCCGCCTCGCCGGACCGCCATGGCAGGTGGTGTTCGCCGCCGCGCTGTCGGGGCGGGCCGGCCGGCCGCCATCCAAGTCACAGATTGAGGCAGCGCTGCAATCGATGGTCGACGCCGTGCGTCTGGGCGGCGTGGGCCGTTTCGCCGCCTACGGCCCAGCGGGCGAGCCGGTCCTGTTTAGCTGAACGGCGGCGCCGCAGACCGGCCGACCTTCAACGCGACTTCGAGGGTGCCTCGGCCAACACCAACAGGACCATACGCTCGGCGATATACAGGGCCTTTACGGTCTCGGTTTCCAGATCGAGCGTCTGGGAGGCCTCACGCCAGCGGCAATGCGAAACTCAGCCGCTCATAACCAACAGATTGGACGCGAGTTCCGGCCGATGGTCGGTCGCGGGGTCAAGGCCGTAGTCGTGGGCGATGTAGCCCGCCAGCCGTGCGACCCATCGCTACTCATCGAGAAACCAGGCGAACGTCGGCTCCGGATCCTTCGGCGAGACGGTGGACGGCGACATGTTGACAAACATGCGCATCATTCCCCGCTCGTGCTGGTCCGTGATTGCGAGTTTGTCGCAGACCCGATTTGACGGCAGCATCAGAAGTCTGAGCAGCTTCATGGTTTCGCTTTCTGTGGCCAGTCCGGGGCGCTCAAAGGAGCAAGCGAGCCAATGAACCTGCCGGGCTTGGGCCCCAGAGTCATCCGTTGGATTGGGGCAAGCACCCTAGGGAATTCCCCTAGCGGGCGTCTGCGGCAGCGCGGCCAGGTCAACTAAGGAGCATCCCTTAGGTGTCGCTCCCGGATACTGTTACCCCCACGCGGAGCCTAAACCTTGGCGCGGTAGCAGCGTTCCAGGATTCCGATGCGAGCCCCTAGCCAACACCCTCCGCAGCCATCAGTGAATTGCGCGCCGCTGGCGAGGGAGCGTTGCGAACTCTGCGAGGCCTTCGCGATCGCTTCCGCCTCGGTCCACGCCCCGCTCGCCGCTGGCGAGGAGATCTTCCGACAGGGCGAACAAGCTGACTACGTCTATCGCGTGTTGAAGGGCGCCGTCATCAGCTACCGGCTGTTGAACGACGGTCGTCGTCAGGTCACCGAATTCCATGCGACCGGCGACTTCCTCGGCCTTGAGGCCGGTCTGCAGTACCGCACGACGGCCGAAGCCCTGGGCTGGACCACGATCGCGACCGTCCGCCGTTCGGACCTGGCCAGCCTGGCGGCGAGAGACAGCGGCCTTGCCCGCGCACTTTGGCAGATTTCGGTCTGCGCCTTTCAGCGCAGCGAGGATCACGCGATGATTCTGGCGCGGCAGAGCGCCACCGAGCGTGTGGCTGCCTTTCTTCTCGACTACGCCGATCGGGTCGGCGCCATCGAACAAGTCGACTTGCCCATGACCCGCCAGGATATGGCTGATCATGTGGGCTTGACCATCCATACAGTGTCCCGGACGCTGTCACAGCTCCAGGCCGAGGGGCTGATCCAGGCCCGCTCGAGCCGGCATTTGCGGCTGGTCCGTCGCGACCTGCTCGAACGGATTACGGCCTGATGGAGCCCGCGACTTTGCACCCTGGGCGTACTGGTCGAAGTTCATCATCGATCACCACGATGTCGATCGCGACTCGCCAACAAGCTTTTCGGCGCTGGTCGCGTTCGCCTTTTGCCCACTGCAGGTCGAGCTGCAGGCGAACTGGAAGCGAGCCGCTGAAACCGCTAGCCGGCGCGACGCACCCCCGTCACGCCGATTCGTCTATTCGACTGGACCTCACCCATGGCCATCCCCCTTTTGCCAGCCGCCTGGCGACCGCATGCCGAGCGCAATCTGCCTCGCTATACTAGCTATCCCACCGCCGTGGCCTTCGAGCCGGCGGATGGGGAACAGGAGGCCCGGCGGTGGCTCGCCGCGACCCGCCCTGGCGAGGTTATCTCCGCCTACGTCCATGTGCCCTTCTGCAAGCGGATGTGCTGGTACTGTGGTTGCCACACCAGCGTGTTCCACGAGTACGACCGGGTGCGGGCATTCTATGAGACGCTCCGGCTGGAGGTGGACCTCTGGGCCGACGCCATCGGGCCGCACGCCGGCGCCGCCCACCTGCACTTCGGCGGCGGCAGTCCAAACGCCCTCTCGCCCGCGGACTTCCTCGGGCTGGTCCGACATATGGCAGACCGCTTCCGTCTGCGACCAGGAGCCGAGGTCGCCGCCGAACTCGATCCTGGGATGCTATCCGACGCCTTCATCGATGCGGCGGGCGAGGCGGGGGTGACGCGCGTCAGCCTGGGCGTCCAGACGTTCGATGCTGGAGTCCAGGCCAAGGTCAACCGCATCCAGCCCTTCGAGATGGTGGCGGCCGCCAGCGATCGGCTGCGCCGCGCGGGCGTCGGCGCCATCAATTTCGACCTGATGTACGGCCTGCCCGGTCAGACGCCGGACAATGTCGCCGCCTCCACGGCGGCGGCCGTGACCCTGCGACCCGATCGGGTGGCGGTGTTCGGCTACGCCCATGTCCCATGGATGAAGAAGCACCAGGTCATGATCAGGGACGCGGATCTGGCCGACGTCGCCGGACGCTGGGAGCAGGCCGAGGCGGCTGACGAGGCGCTGGTGGCCGCGGGCTATGTGCGTATCGGACTTGACCACTACGCCCTGCCCGACGACTCCCTGTCGGTCGCGGCGGTCGGCGGCGTGCTGCGGCGAAACTTCCAAGGCTATACCGACGATCCCGCCCCGGTGCTGGTGCCGATCGGTCCGTCGTCCATCGGGCGCTTCGCCGAGGGTTTTCTCCAGAACGCCATAACCACGGACCTCTGGGGGCGTGACGTCGAAGCCAGCCGCCTGCCGATTGCGCGACGGCTCGCCGTAACCGCTGAGGACGGATTGCGCGCCGCGATCATCGAACGACTGATGTGTGACCTCTTCGTTGACGTCGATGCGGTATGCTCGGACCACGGTTTCGATCCGTCCGTCCTGGACGGGGCGGTGGCCGCCGCCGGCGGGCTGCAGGCCGACGGACTGTGCGAGGTTCATGGGCGCAGGATTCGCATTCCCGCCGACGCTTCCCGGGTGATGCGGGTGGTCGCGGCCTGCTTTGACGCCCGTCTGCCGACCGCCGCCGCGCGCCACGCCCGCGCCGTCTGAACTGCCTTACGGTCCTTTCCCGCTTGGGGAATCCGGAAGTTTGCGCGAGCGCAACGTCAAGCCGCCCCCGGCAGGCGATCAGGCGCAAACAGGCCGAGATGGGGGCGTCCCGGGCGGCCGGAGAAAATGAGATGACCACCAAACGACTTTGGCTGCTCCTGGCCGTGATCATGACGGCGTCCTTCGCCGTGCTTGGATTGCAGGGACGGGAGATTCACCGGATGGCCCCGCCCATCCCCGCGCAGGTGGTGGATGCCTCGGGCGCGGTCCTGTTCACCCGCGACGACATCCAGACCGGCCAGCTGGCCTGGCAGTCCATGGGCGGCCAGCAGGTCGGCTCAATCTGGGGCCATGGCGGCTACGTCGCGCCGGATTGGTCGGCTGACCAGTTGCACCGCGAATCCGTCGCCTTGCTCGACCTTTGGGCAGGCCGGGAATACGGCGCCCTGTACGCCTCCCTCGACGCCGAACGTCAGGCGGGTCTCAAGGCTCGGCTGAAGGCCGAGATGCGCACCAACACCTATGATCCGGCGACGGGGACCATCACGGTCTCGAGCGACCGGGCCGCGGCCATCCGCGAGGTGAGGGCTCACTACGTCGCTCTGTTCAGCGCCGATCCGGCGCTCGAAGGGCTCCGCAAGGACTATGCCATCGCCAATAACTCGGTGCCCGACGCCGGTCGCCGTCAGCAGATCGCCGCCTTCTACTGGTGGACCAGCTGGGGCGCCGGGACCAATCGTCCAGACAGCGAAATCACCTTCACCTCGAACTGGCCGCACGAGCCGCTGATCGACAATGTGCCGACCTCGGCCAATGTGGTCTGGTCAGTCGCCAGCGTGATGCTGCTGATCTTTGGGGTCGCAGCCCTCGTCTTCTGGCACGCCAGCACGCGCAAGGAGGAACTTCTCGTCGTTCCGACCAGCGATCCGCTTGGCGCAAGGAAGCCGACCCCGTCGATGAAGGCGACCGGCAAGTATTTCCTCACGGTCATCGCCCTGTTCCTGGCCCAGGTCGGCCTGGGAGCCATAACCGCCCACTATGCCGTCGAGGGCCATGACTTCTACGGCTTCCCGCTGTCTGAATGGCTTCCCTATGCCGTCAGCCGCACCTGGCACACCCAGGTGGCCATCTTCTGGATCGCCACGGCCTGGCTCGCCACCGGCCTCTACATCGCCCCGATGGTCTCGGGACATGAACCCCGCTTCCAGAAGCTCGGCGTCAACATCCTGTGGGTGGCGCTGCTGATCGTGGTGGTCGGCTCCATGGCCGGCGAATGGCTTGGCGTGCAGCAGATGCTCGACCTCAACACCAACTGGTGGTTCGGTCACCAGGGCTGGGAATATGTCGACCTCGGCCGCTTCTGGCAGACCCTGCTGTTCATCGGCCTGCTGCTCTGGCTGGTGCTGGTCGGCCGCGCCCTGTGGCCGGCGCTGAAATCGCCCAATGCCGCCAAGCCGGTGCTGGTGATCCTGTTCCTGTCCACCATCGCCATCGCCCTGATGTATGCGGCCGGCTTCATGTGGGGCAAACACACCCACATCTCGATGGTCGAATACTGGCGCTGGTGGATCGTCCACCTATGGGTCGAGGGCTTCTTCGAGGTGTTCGCTACCGCGGTGATCGGCCTGCTGTTCGTCCGGCTCGGACTGGTCCGCGCCGCCACGGCCAACCTGGCGGTCGTGTTCGGGACCATCGTCTTCATGACCGGCGGCGTGCTGGGCACCCTGCACCACCTCTATTTCGCGGGCACGCCTGTGTCGGTGCTGGCCATCGGCTCGATGTTCTCGGCGCTCGAAGTGGTGCCCTTGGCGCTGATCGGCTTCGAGGCCTTCGAGAACTGGCGTCACACCAAGGCGGCGCCCTGGGTCAAGCTCTACAAGTGGCCGATCATGTTCTTCGTCGCCGTGGCGTTCTGGAACCTGCTGGGCGCCGGAGTCTTCGGCTTCATGATCAACCCGCCGCTCAGCCTCTATTACATCCAGGGTCTGAACACGACAGCGACCCATGCCCACGCGGCCCTGTTCGGGGTCTACGGGATGCTGGGGATCGGCCTGCTGCTGTTCTGCTTCCGCGGCATGTCCCGCCCCGAGGCCTGGAGCGACAAGCTCCTGGGCTGGACCTTCTGGCTGCTGAATGGCGGGCTGTTGATGATGGTCTTCCTGTCGCTGCTTCCCGTCGGCGTGGTCCAGGCCTTCGCCAGCATCGAGCATGGCATGTGGTTCGCGCGCTCGCCGGCCGTGATCCACTCCCCCCTGGTCGAGATGCTGGTGTGGATGCGGGTGCCCGGTGACGTGGTGTTCAGCGCGGGCGCCGTGACGCTGGCGATCTTCGCCGCGCGGCTGGTGATCGGAGCCTTCAAGCCGGCCCAAGTCGCACCAGAAGCGTCTCCGGACGCAGTCCCCGCGCCGCAGCCGGCTGAGTAGAGCCCGAGCGACCAACGGGCGGGGAGTGTTCGCCTTCCCCGCCCGTAGTCTTTCCTGGGAGTTCAAGCGTGGCCACGACAGCGGAGTCCATCCGGCGATATACTGGGCCGCCAATTTTCAGTTTCGGATAGGCATTTCGGCCATCCTCTGGGCGCTGGCCTTTCTCGGCTTCACCGTCGTCTACAGCCCCATGCTGGTGCGCCGGTCACTCTGATTGCGCCAGAACAACGCCTCGCCACCGCGACGGGCTCATCATCAGGCCATGACTTATCCAGCCAATCCCAGCGCCAGCGCCAGCGCCACCTGTCCGCCAGATCTATTGGCGTTCAGCGAGTGCTACTATTCACCGTCAGAGTCGGCCCTGGATGGAACCCTGCCCTTCCGCCTCCTTGGCGCCGTCGCGGTCGGCCTTGCGTTGGCCGGCGTTGTGCTCCCGGTGCTGCCAACCACGCCCTTCCTTTTGATCGCCACATGGGCCTTCGCCCGCAGCTCTCCGCGGCTTGACGCCTGGCTCCGCGGCCATCCCTGGCTGGGGGCGCCCTTGGCGGCTTGGGAGAGCCGCCGCGCCGTTCCTTGCGGGGCGAAGGCGGTGGCCGGGATCAGCCTGCCGGGCAGTTGGTTGACGCTCTTGCTCGGCGGCGCGCCGACGGCGGTTCTGGTCGGCGCCGGAGCCGCGATGCTGGCAGCCATCATTTGGATCATGACCCGGCCGTCCTAAATCTCCGAGTGGCGCTGCCCATGCGCGGAAATCGTGGGGCGCGACGCTTGCGCACGACATCTGCGCCCGGTCGTGACCGGGGATCCGAATTCACACCTCGGGTCAGCCGCAGCCCCCCCTCTCATTGCCAAGTTGATACAAAAATGTATTGAATGTCACTTCGCATCAAAGAGGTTTCGATGGGCAGACGTCGCGAGCGAATTCGCCCAACCCGCGCACAGACGAGCGAGCGCATCCTTGAGGGAGCCGCGGCGTCGTTCGCCGAGCGGGGTTTCCATGGCGCGACGATCGATGACATCGCTTCGCGAGCAGGCCTCACCCGCGGGGCGTTCCATTCGAGCTTCGAGTCCAAGGAAGATCTGTTCTTGGCGCTGTATGACCACATGTCGGCGCGGCTCCGTGACCGGCTCTCGGCGGCGCTGGCGCAGGTCACCCTCGCGAATGGATCCCTTGAGGCGGCGCTGCGAGACTTCTACCAGGGCCAGCTGGAACGTGATTGGTATCTGCTCAGCACGGAGTTCAATCTCTACGCGGTGCGCCAACCCCTCGTGGCGCGACGCCTGGCGACGCACCATCGGGCGTTGCGGGAGGCCCTCATCTCGATTGTCGAGGAATTCCTCGCCCGCCATGGCCGTCGTCTCACCGCCGATCGCGACAAAGTTTCGCGGCTGCTCCTGGCGATCCACGAGGGAAACCAGGTTCAGAGCCTCATGGAGCCTGACACGCTCGACGCCGGCGACCTGACGGCGACCTTCGCCGGCGCAATCATGCATTCCGTATCTGCGGAAGACGCGCCGGCAACGCCGAGCCGCATCGGAACAGACTGACCATCATGGACAAGGCCCCCACCACCTACTGCTGCCCCTGTCCTGGACTGCTCCGCGGAACGACAGCGTCCACGCAGCGACGCGCATGCGGGCATCGCTCTCCCCCGAAAATCGCATTGGCTTGCATTGCCGCCCTGATGATCGGGCAATGGAGCTGCAGCCCGAAGGAGCAACCAGCGGCGGAACCCAGGCCCGTCGAATCCGTCGTCGTGGCGCCTGCACAGGGAGGCACCGTCGCGATCTATCCGGCTCAGATTCTGTCTCGCTATGATGGTCGCCTGGCCTTCCGCGTTTCTGGCCGGCTCATCACCAAGCTCGTCGAGGTTGGCCAGCCGGTCGCAGCGGGGCAGATCCTGGCCCGGCTGGATCCAGCGGACGCCGAGCTTGCGGTGGTCGGCGCCAGGGCCCAGGTCGCCGCCGCGGAGAGCGCCGCCCGCCAACAGGCAATAGACTTGGCCCGCGCGCAACGCCTGCTGGCGGACGGCTTCATCTCGCAGGCGGGGTATGACCGAAAGGTGGTCAGCACCGACCAGGCGCAGGAACAATTGCGCCTTGCTCAATCACAACTGGCAGGCGCCATCCGCCAGGTGGACTACACCATCCTGAGGGCCGAACGCGACGGGGTGGTGGCGGACTTCGCCGCGGACCCTGGACGGGTCGTCCAGGCCGGCGAAACCATCGCTACCATCGCCACACCCGACGAGATCGAAGCAGTGATCAGCATTCCCGAGGGAGAAGCCGACGCCTTCCGGCGCTCGACCTTGGCAGTGCGGACCTGGTCGGCGCCAAAAGTCAGCTATTCTGGACGCATTCGCGTGATATCGCCCGCGGCGGCGGCGCAGACTCGCACCTTCGAAGCACGCATTGCCTTCACCGCACCGCCGGGCGCCGCGGCGGTCGGCTCGACGGCGGAAGTGACCGCGACCACGCCCATCGTCGGAGCCTCCATGCGCCTGCCGGTCTCCGCGCTCAGCCAGCGCGCCGGCCGCCCCATCGTATGGGTGGTGACCGGGACGCCGGCACGGGTTTCCGCTCGAAACGTGGAAGTGGTCCAGGTCCAGCAGAACGCGATCCTGGTGACTGGCGACGTTCGTCCGGGGGATCGCGTGGTCACCGCCGGCGTAAACCGGCTCTTTCCCAACCAAGTGGTGCGTCCCGTTCCCTCCACGGCGCCGTTTCTTCCATGAACGGGCCCAACCTCTCGGCATGGTCGCTCCACCACCGCGGGATGATGCGCTTTCTTATCGTGGTGGCCGCCGTGGCCGGGATCTACGCGTACGGCGCGCTCGGACGGCAGGAGGACCCGGACTACACGATCAAGACGATGTTGATCACCGCTGCCTGGCCCGGCGCCGACGCCGCCCAGATGGCCGAGCAGGTCGGGGCGCCCATCGAGCGGACCGTGCAGACATTGGCGGAGGTCGACAGCGTCCTGACCAGCGCCCGGCCTGGCGTGGTGGTCATCAGCGTCAAGCTGCACGACGATGTATCCCCTGCGGCCATAGCATCCACCTGGACCCGCATACGTCAGAGAGTCTCCGATCACCGCTCAAAACTCCCAAGGGACCTTCAGGGGCCGGAGTTCAATGACGACCTCGGCCAAACCTATGGCAACATCTATGCGCTCACCGGCGACGGCTTCAGCCTGACGCAGCTCAACGGCTTCGCCGAAGCCTTGCGAGACAAGCTCCGCACACTCCCCGACGTCGGACGCGCGGACATCGCGGGCGCCGTCGATGAGCAGATTTTCATTGAGTACAGCGGCGCCAAACTGGCTCTGCTGGGTGTGGACCCGCAGCAGATCGTCCAGACTGTTCAGGCGACCAACGTCGTCGCTCCGGCCGGCGAAATCAATCTGGGCGGCGAGCGGGTGCGCATCGCGGTCAGCGGCAGTTTTGGATCCGTTGAGGCGATCCGCGAAATGCGTATGGCCGTCGGTGGGCGAAGCCTGCGCCTCGGCGATGTGGCCAGCGTGACCCGCGGCCTGGCGGACCCTCCGGGCTTTCGTATGCGGTTCAACGGCGAAGATGCGGTCGGCCTGCTGGTGAGCCTGCGGGGTGGTGGCGACAGCAATCGTCTGGGGAAGGACTTGCGCCGAACGGTGGCGGCGTTCGAGGCGCAGGCGCCGGTTGGGGTATCGATTGGCACGGTGGCTGACCAACCCCGGATCGTCCGGGAGTCAATCATCGAGTTCAGCCGCTCCCTGGTCGAGGCCGTGGCGATCGTGCTTGGCGTCAGTTTTCTGGCCTTGGGCCGACGTCCCGGGATCGTGGTGGCGCTCTGCATCCCGATCGTTCTGGCGCTTACCTTCGCCGGGATGCTGCTGATGGGCATCCCGCTGCATCGGGTCTCTCTGGGAGCCCTGATCATCGCGCTGGGACTGTTGGTCGATGATGCGATCATCGTGGTCGAACAGATTGAGACCAACCTAAATTCAGGATGGGACAAGGTCCGGGCGGTCACCACCGCTTACGAAGTGACCGCCCAGCCGATGCTCATCGGCACCCTGATCACCGCGGCAGGATTCCTGCCCATTGGGCTGGCCCAGTCTTCCACTGGCGAATACACCCGCTCGATCTTTCAAGTGGTTGCGATCTCCCTGGGCCTGTCCTGGCTGGTGGCGGTATTCGTCACCCCTTTTCTCGCCAACTGGCTTCTGCCCGCTCCGACGGCGCCCGCGCTCCCGGCCGCCGACCCTGGCTCGGCGCATTGCGACACCTATCAGAGCCCGTTCTACCAGCGCTTCCGCGGGGCAGTGACCTGGGCTCTCGATCAGCGTCGCACAGTCCTGGCGATTACCGCGGGTCTGTTCGTCGGATCTTTGATCCTTTTTGGGTTCGCGGTGCCGAAGCAATTCTTCCCGACGTCCGATCGTCCGGAGTTGCTCGTCGAGCTGCGGCTGACCGAGAACTCCAGCTTCGAGCAGACTGCGGCGGTGGCCAGGCGCATGGAAGCTGCGCTGAAGGGCGACGACGATATCATCTCCACGGCGACCTATGTTGGTGGCGGCACGCCGCGGTTCTATCTGGCCCTCGCCACCGTGAACGCGAGCCAGGCGACGGCGCAGATCGTCGTCAACACCAAGGGTGGCCGGAGCCGCGAGCGGGTCCGGCAAAAGATCGAGGGCCTTTTGAGCGCCCGCTTCCCGGAGGCGCAAGGCCGGGTCAGCACCCTGGAGCTTGGGCCGGCGGTGGGTCAGCCGCTCCAGATCCGCATTGCCGGTGATCAATTTTCGGCCATCGCCCCTGCGGCGGAACGACTTGAAGCCCTCATGAACGGCGATCCGCGTGTCCGGGACGTCAACAAGGACTACGGCCAACCTCTCAAGTCCGTCCGGATAATACTTGACCAGGACAAGGCGCGCGCCATCGGGGTGACGACCCTATCGGTGCAGCAGAGCCTGCAGAGTGCGATCAGCGGCGCGCCTGTAACCACCTATCGCGAGGGCGACGACGCCATTCTGGTGATGGCGCGACTTGTGGCGTCGGAGCGCAACAGCATCGATCGCCTCGCCTACGCCCAGGTGAAGACCGCGACTGGTGAATCGGTGCCCATATCGCAGGTCGCGCACCTGCAGCCGACCTTCCAGGCTGCGGAGCTCAATCTGCGCGATGGACGCCCCACCATCACGGTTCTGGCCGATGTGGTGGGAGGGCAACCGGCCGATGTAGTCGCCGACTGGAAGCAATCCCTTCAGGCGATCATGGATGGCCTGCCCGACGGCGCCGCGTTGGAGGTCGGCGGCGCCCTGGAAGGGGGTTCGAAGGCGCAAGCCTCCGTCTTCAAAGCCCTGCCGATCGCGGTGCTGATCATTCTCCTGTTGCTGATGATCCAGCTCCAGAGCACCAAAAAGATGCTGCTGATTGTCCTTACCGGCCCGCTCGCGCTCATCGGCGTCGCGCTTATCCTCAGCATTCTGCGCGTCCCGTTCGGCTTCGTGGCCCTGCTGGGTTCATTGGCGCTCTTTGGTATGGTGATCCGCAATTCGGTGATCCTGATGTCACAGATCACACTCCTGGAGCACGAAGGGTGTCAGCCCTTCGAGGCCATCGTCGAGGCCACAGTCCACCGCTTCCGTCCGATCACGCTCACGGCGCTGGCCGCGATTCTGGCGATGATCCCGCTCACACGCTCGGTCTTCTGGGGTCCGATGGCCTGGTCGATCATGGGCGGCCTGATCGTGGCCACGCAGTTGACCCTGTTCTTCCTCCCTGCACTCTACGCCGCCGCCTACAATGTGCGCCGTGATCCGGCGAACTAGGCTTGGAAGCCCGCCGCGCCCCTCATGAACCGCGACGGCGAGAAGGGCGAGGCGTCGAGATCCTGATCGGCCAATTCGCCCGGAAGCGACAACCCCAAAGCCAGGGCAGCGCCCAGTCGGGCGGCGGCCGGGGCGGTCTGCATGCCGTATCCGCCCTGACCAGCGAACCAGAAAAACCCCGAAAGGTGCGGGTCATAGCCGAAGACGGGCGTGCGGTCGGGTGCGAAGGTCCGCAAGCCTGCCCATGAGCGCATGATCCGCCGCACCGGCAGGTCGGCCACCGCCTGGATGCGATCCACGCAGAGGGCAATGTCCAACGCCTCGGGCGCAGCGTCGAGCGGCTCTGACGGGGTCTCATCGGCCGGCGAGGCAAGCAGGCGGCCCGACGCCGGCTTGAAGTAGAACTGCTCGTCAACGTCGAACACCGTGGGGGAGCCTTCGATGTCGGCATGCGCAGGCGGCTCGACCAGGATCACCGTCCGCCGCCTGGGCTCCAGGCCCATCGGCGAGGCGCCGGCCAACGCGGCGAGCTGGTCACACCAGGCTCCTGCGGCGTTGACGATAACCCCGGCCTCGATCGTGTCGCCATCCGCCAGGCCGAGCCGCCAGCCGCTCCCCTTGCGCTCGATCCACTCGACACCAGCGCCCAGACGGAATTCAGCCCCCCGGGCCGCAGCCATGCGCAGAAAGCCCGCATGGAGGCCGTGGGTGTCAATATCGCCCGAATTGGGCTCGTAGATCGCTCGCTCAACCACCCGATCACGCAGGATCGGGACCATGGCGCGCGCTTCGCCGCCACTGATCTCCCGCATTTCGCTCCCGGAGGCTCCAATCTCCTCGGCAAGCAGGGCAAGGGCGGGGATCTGCCCCGGAAGGGCGATATTCAGACAGCCTCGTGGGACCAGCAACGGATGATCGCAGAACCCGATGGGCGAGGCGTCGAAGAAGGGGCGACTTGCGCCCGTCAGCCGCCTCACCCAGGCGTTGCCGTACGACTCGATGAACATGGCCGCCGAACGGCCGGTGGTGTGGTAGGCGTGATTGTCCTCCCGTTCGACGACGAGGACGCGGCCGTGAGCCGCAAGTTCGCAGGCGATAGAGGCTCCGGCGATTCCCGAACCTACGACAAGAAAGTCACAGCTCCGCATGGCGCCGCCGAAGCAGCGGAGTCCCGCCATCGTCGCCAGGCCAGCACCGGCGATCGCCAGCCACCGGCTTCCGGCGACCGTCTCGATGCCGCGCCTCAATAGCCGCCATCGCCGTACCATGAGGCGAACTCGTCGAAACCGGGCACCTCAGTGGCGTTGGCCAGGGCGTCGATAGGAACCTGAACGACGGCGGGCCGACCGCTCCTGAGCGCGCGCTCAACCGCTGGTCCGATGTCTTCGGCCCGCTCGACGAACTCGCCGTATGCGCCGAAGCCCTCGGCGATCTTGTCCAGTCGTACCTGGTCGCCCCAGTGAGCCTCAGTCTCGGGCGACTGTGGCCCAAACGCGCTCCTGTAGACGGCGACTTCAAGTCCCCAGGAATAGTCGCAACCGACGATGCAGACGACCGGCAGCTGCTTTCGCACCGCCGTCTCCAGCTCCGATATGTGGAACAGGAACGAGGAATCGCCGGTGATCAGAATCACGCGCCGCTGGTCGCCAACCGCGATCTGGGCGCCGATCGCGTGCGGCAGGCCGGTGCCGAGGTGGCCGAAGTTCTGACACCACAGCAAATCCCTGGGTGCGATCTGGCCGTAGGCGCCGGTAAAGATGCTGACCGAGCCGCCGTCGCGAACGATCACCGCATCCTCGGGAAGTCCCCTGGTGGCCTCGATGGCGAAGCGCGCCGGGTGAATTGGCGAAACTGTCGTGGGCGCGGAGGCCAGGAGCAGCGCCTTGAAGTCGCGGAACGCCGCCTCCGCGGCGAGAAGCGCGGGCGATGGCTTGCGGTTCAGGGCCCGGACCGGCGCGACCAGTTGCGGAACGACAGCGCGCAGATCGCCCACCAGAGGTGCGTCGATCGGCCGGTTAACGCCGATGGCCAGCGGGTCCCGCTCGATATAGATCCATTTGCGCGCCGTATCGCCCTTGGCCCAGTGACGACCGACGCCGTAATGGACCGGCTCGCCGATCTCAGTGCCGACGGCGATGACCAGGTCGGCGCGCGCAACCGCCTCCACGCCCATGGGCGAGGCGTAGGGGAAGGTCCTGTGTTCCATGCCCGTCAGCACCGCGGCGCCGCCCGGTGTCTGGATGACCGGGCATTCAAGGACCCTCGCCAGTTCGGCCACCGCGTCATGCGCGCGAGAAACGAACACCCCCTGCCCGACCAGCAGAATTGGTGAGGTCGCCGCCCGTATCAGCGCGACCGCTTCAGCGAGCCTGTTCGGGTCGGCCGCTTGCCGGGTTAGGCGATAGCTGTCCGGTCGTGGCGCGGCGCCCAGCTCCAGCGGCGTCTGCATCACGCTCATCGGATACTCAATGTAGACTGGCCCCGGGGTTCCGGACAGAGCGCGTCGGAAGGCCTCGTGAAAGACCTCATCCACCTGCTCGGCGAACTCGATCACCCCGACGTACTTCATCGACTCCTCGAAATAGCGGGGCTGGCGAGTGTACTGAAAACGCCCCTTTCGGACGCGTTGATCGAAGATCCTTTGCCGCTGTCCGGCGATGAACAAGGTCGGGGTGTTCTCCTTGGCCGCGCAGATCGCTCCAGCGACGAGGTTGGCGACACCCGGCCCCTGATTGCCCACCACAACCCCCGGAATTCCGGTCAATCGCCACATGCCGTCGGCCATGAAAGCGCCGGCCTGTTCGTGATGCGGAGCGATCACGCGCCAGCCGCGCGCTTCAGCCGCGATAAACATCGCCGCAAAACTGGGATCGGGAATGCCAAACAGGGTCTTGAGCCCCTCGGCTTCCATCAGCTCAAGCATTCGGTCGTGCACAAACTGGGTCATGGGCCTTCCTCCGCTCTGGTGACCGCTTCTCCGTGGGTTTGAACCAGACGCCCAGCTGGAGAGTGCGGCATTGATCTGACGCCGACCGTTAGCCGTCCGCCGCCTGCAAGCCTGCGCCGCCACGCAGGTAGCCGCTGATCAGCGCGCCCGGCGGGCGAGTCTCGCGAACGGCGGCGCGCAGCGCAGCGGCGTCGGTGTCCCCGTCGGCGAAACGGCGGAAGGCGGCGGCTACCGCCACCATGTCGCAGCTGTGCGGCGACAGCCGCAGCGCCCGGATGCCGGCGCCGCGCAGCACCGCCGGCGGAAGATCGACGATCTGGACGCCGTGGGAGAGGGTCTGCACGCCATTCACAGCCAGGAACTCCTGGCCGTCGAGCGTCCGGACCGCCCTGCCGTCGGGGTCCTGATCGCAGACGTATTGGCAAGTGTCCCGTTGACGGCCGTGCGCGCGGGCGTGGTAGCAACGACCCGAGAGGGCTAGCGGTAGCCGGCCGAAGGCGAACACTTCCAGCTCAAGCGTCGGGCAGGCCCTGGCCAGGTCGGCGATCGACGTCAACGGCAGCTCGACATTGGCGCACAGGCGCACGCAGCCCCGCGCCATGAGCTCGCGGGCGGCGCCTTCGTTGTAGACGTTCAGCAGGGGGCCGGCGACGAACGGCGCGTCACGGGCCCGGTCGGCGAGGGCGGAAATGTCATTGATCTCGACCAAGTCGTCCAGCGCCGCTAGGGCCCGCCCGGCCCTGCGCTCGCGCGGGTTGGTGGGCAGACTCATGGACGACCAGACGACGGTCTTTCCGGCAGTGCAGAGGCGCTCAGCCGCGCGGGCCAGTGCATCGGCGAGCAGCGGCGCGCGCTTACCGCAGACCACCTCGCCCAGATAGACCCGGTCGATACAGGCCGTCTCAGCGATGCGGGCGTAGAAGGTCTCCACCAGCGGCGCCGGCCAGTTGAATAGCAGCGGCCCAAGGGACAGTTCGATCGGCATATCGCTCATCGCCAGGCCTTCCGGTAGGCGCCGGCGGTCTCGCGGCCACCTTCGGCCAGATCGGTGAGCTGGCGCTCGAAACGTGTGGTGTCATCGCCTCGATCGAGGGCGTCGATCGCCGCGCGGAAGGCGGCCGCGACCCGAGCCACATAGGCCTTCCCACGCTGGCGTCCCTCGACCTTGACCGCCCGCACGCCCGCCGTCCGCAAGGCCGCGAGCAGGCCCATGGCGTTGAGGCTCACCGGCTCCTCGAACAGATAGTCCGTCTGTCCGAAGGCGTCGAACCGGCCTTTGCACAGCGTCGGATAGCCGGCGCTGTCGCCTGGTCCGAGCCGATCGATGGCCAGTCCTCCCAGTCGGGTGGTCAGGGCCTCCGGTGACCGGTCGAAGGTCACCGCTTCCGGCGGCGAGCAGACGCCGGAGAGATTGGGCGACCGGCCCGTGGCGTAGGATGACAGCGCGCAACGTCCCTCGGCCATGACGCAGAGGCCGCCAAAGACAAACGCCTCGATCTCGACCGGCGTCTCCTTGATAAGTGCGGCGATTTCGGGGGCGGACAGCACCCGGGGCAGAACGACCCGCTTTACACCGTAGGCCTCCGCGTAGAACCGGATGGCGTCCGACGAATTGGCTGCTGCCTGGACGGACAGATGCAGCCGCGCGCGAGGATGGGCTTGGTGGGCATAGGCCAGGACGCCCAGGTCGGCGGCGATGATCGCATCCGCCGCAGCGGCGACGGCGGTGTCGACGGAGCGCTTCCACAGGTCGGTCTGGCCAGCGCGGGCGAATGTGTTGATGGCGACCAGCACCCTGGCGCCCCGCTCATGGGCCCACCGGGTCGCTTCGATGAGCTCTGCTCTGTCGAAGTTCAACCCAGGGAAATTGCGCGCGTTGGTCTCGTCGCGCAGTCCGCAATAGACGCTGTCGGCTCCTGCCTCAACGGCGGCGCGAAGCATGGCGGGCGATCCGGCCGGACAGACCAGTTCAATGGAACCCATTCCTCAGGCCCAACCGGACGCCGGGCGACGACGCGCGGCACGCATCAGGCGAGCCAGAATGGCGTTGGCCGCGTCATGCCCCGCTGGCAGCGGCAGAAGATCGACCAGACGCAGGTCGGCCGATTCCAGCGCATTGTGCAGGGCCATGACCGCGCCGACGTCGCCCTCGACATGGATCGACCGGCAGAAGAAGGCCGCGTCCGCGTCAAGGGACCCGTCAAACAGCGCCAGCAGATCGACCAGCGGCGCTGACACCCTGGCGATATGGACCCCGGCCGCCCCACGCCGGACGACCCGGATCGCGCCATGTTGCGGATGCGGCGCGAGAGTGAAGGCGATCGGCATATCCGCCGGGGCAAGCAGATAGGTCGACGCCTGATGATCACCCAACCGGGCGAAGGCGGCCGGACAGCGGCGGGCGAGCCCGCGAAGCGAGAGAGTCAGCAGTGCCTCAACCGGTCCGCGCCAGGCAATCATGGCGCTCGCCAGCACGTCGTGATCCGCCCCTGGTTCACGGGCCGCGATGTATGGTCGAGTTCGTCGTCTGCGCATGCTTGCTCCTTGGCAGCCAAGGCTAGACGGGCCAGCCCGGCGCGCGAATGACGTCGGTCAGCCCGTGGCTTGACCCATTGGCGGGCCGCTCACTTCGACGCCGCAGGGCCGGGAGATCTGCAGTTGACTTGCGACAATCGGGGCCGCCCTCGGTTCGGCTAGCATCGCCGGTCCCCGTTCCCGGACTGGCCATGACCGAACTGACCCCTTCCGCCATCGTCGCGACCTACTTTCCCGGGCCGCAGTCGGAGAACGAGGTAGGCGTACGCGCCGAAGTCGAGGCGGTTCTCGATAGCTGGTTCAACTGGCGCAAGGGTCTGTTCGCGTCGGACCCGACCACCGCACCGTTGCCCGACCAGAACGCGGAAGTCCTGCGGCGCGAACATCGACTGCTGTCGCGGCGACTGAATGAGCTCTGCGCCTCGTTGACGGCGGAAACGCCGAGCTACTCACCCCGATCCATGGGGCACATGAAGGCGGAACTATCCCTGCCGGCGCTGCTGGGTTGGCTTGCCGCGACACTGCACAACCCCAACAATACGACCCGCGAATCGAGCAAGGTCGGCACCCTCATCGAACGCGAGGCGATCAGTATGCTCGCCGACATGCTGGGCTACGACCGAAGCCAGGCTCAGGGGCATTTCACCTCAGGCGGCACTGTCGCCAACTTCGAGGCTGTCTGGCGGGCCCGCTACCGTCTGGACCATTGGCTGAGCCTGGCGCTTTTCATCAGCGAGACAACCGGCGAGCCGCTCGATGTCTTCGCCGCCGCGCATATGGGCTGGGACCGCTTCCGCTCCCTTTGGGGCGCCCACGGACTGACCGACGATGTGTTGCGGCGCTACAGCGCCGTGGCCAGCAACCCGCCCGAGGTGTTCCGCCGGATCAGCCAAGCGTCGGGGCGGGCCTACCTCGGCCCGGTGGTCCTGGTTCCAGGCAACAAACACTACTCGTGGCGAAAGGCAGCCAGCGTCTTCGGCCTGGGCGAGGAATCCTTCTGGAGCATTGCGCTCGACGACCAGGGAAGACTGGACCTGACCGCGTTCGAGGGTCTGGTCTTCAGGGCGGAGGCAGAGGGCCGGCCAGTGCTGATGGCGGTCAGCGTCGCCGGGACGACCGAGACCGGCGAAATCGATCCGATCGACGGCCTGCACGATCTGCTTGAGCGGTGGGAGCAGGAGCGCGGCTGGCGCATCTGGCGTCATGTGGACGCCGCCTATGGCGGCTTTCTGTGCAGCCTTCTCGGCGGGTTGGACGAAGCCGTGCTCGGAATAGACCTTGCGCGCGCGCTCGGGGCCATCGGTCGCGCGGACTCCATCACCATCGATCCGCACAAACTGGGCTATGTGCCCTATGCCTGCGGCGCGTTCCTGACCCGCGATGCCGGCCGCTACGTCGTGTCCGCATTCGACGCGCCCTATCTCGACCGACCCGAGATGGGGCAGGACAAGTGGTCGTCCACACTGGAAGGATCACGTTCAGCCGGCGGTGCGGCGGCGGTCTGGCTGACCGGCAAGACCCTGGGGTTTGGGCCTGCCGGTATTGGGACGCTACTGGCCGAAACGATACGCTCGCGCCGCCATTTCCAGGCCGCTGTCTCACGGGAGCTGCCGTTCGTCCGATTCCTGGAGCCTAGCGACGCCAACATCGTCTGCTTCTCCATCGCTGAAGACGGCGAGGCGTTGTCGTCCTCCAATCGGCGCACCGAAGCCTTGTTCGAGGCGTTCAGGACCTCCGACGCCTTCGCCGTATCGAGGACCCGTTTGGGCGTCGACTACCTTGCTCAGGTCGAGCGCCATGTCGCCAGGTACGGCGGGGCCGCCGACGAAGACAGCCTGACCATGATCCGCTGCGTGTTCATGAATCCATACTGGGCCGCGCCGGCGCTCCGCGACCACCTTGTTCAAGAGTACATTGAACTGCTGAAACGCTTCGCCAACCAGGACCTGCCGATGACCACGCCCGACGACAAGCCGGACGACTAGATCATCCTCGACGAGGGGCCGGCTCGCAGGTCAACTCAAACAGCCGCATGGCGATCACCTCCATCCCGCTGGCTACGGCCGACGGCCTGCCGGCACCAGTCGACGATGGCGACCGGCTCTGCCTCAAGCTGGGTGAACCGCCCTCCGGCGAATTCGAGACAGGCGTCGAGATTCAGTCTGGACACGGCGAGAACCACGGGGATGTCGCGCACCAGGGCTTCGGCGATAGCAGAACGGAATCCCCGCCCCTGCGCTTCCTGCTTTCCGAACTTGTTGATGATCACCAGATCGACGCCCGCCGCGACCGCCTTTTCGACCCCAAGCGCCGCGTCCGACAGGGCGGAAAGATCGAGCCTGCACCCGTTCGCGCCGTCTCCCTGGTCACTTGAGATCAGCGTGGTCTCACCGCTCGACAGGTCATTCAGCAGCATGTCGCACTTGCGCCGTCCAGGCCGGGGAGGGTTCGACTGAACGACGCCGCCGAGCCTGAATCCGAGCTGCGCCAGCGCCTGGGCGCATTGAACCAGCAGGCTGTCGATATTCAGCGCGTCATCGTAGATGAGTACGCCGAGCGGCGGTGGCGGGATCGCGCCCGGAGCATCAGCCGGCGTCATCAGATCGGCCGGCCGGGCCACGGTTGAACGCCCCGCGAATACGGTCACAGGCCACGGGCTCCGGCCTCACCCAGCAACCGTTCGGTAGCCGCCAGGATGTTTTGTTTTGCCTGCTCGGGGTCGGCGATCTCGGGATCGACCAGCCAGATCAGGGTGTGGCCGGTTACAAGGCTCATCAGGGCGACGGCCAGCTTTCCCGCGTCGATATCGGCAGAAATCGACCCATCCAGCTGGCCATCCAGCGTCTTTTGTCGCAGATGGGCCTGGAACCGGCGGTTGGCCTCAACAAAGGTGCTTCGGATCTCGGGGATCACGCCAATCGATTCCGACATTAGCACGAAGTAGGCGCGCACAGGCACCAGATCGTCCGTCATGTGCGCCATGTAGTAGTCGACGATGCTGAGCACCGCGGCCCGGCCGGTCTGGTGCTGGTCAGGGCTTTCGAACGTCGCCAGGGCAAAGTCCCGGTGGAGAACCTCCACCAACGCGGCGACCAGCCCTTCCTTGGATCCAAACTTTTGGGACACCAAACCACGACTGTAGCCCGCGCGCTGGCCGATCTGCTCCAGAGTCGTAGCGCCATAGCCTTGCTCTGACATCAGCACCGCCGCCGACTCAAGCAACGACCTCTCAGACTCCGCCCGTCGCTCGGCCTGCGAGCGCCGGGGGCGGGGCGGCGCTGCGGAGAGCGGGAGTGACTTGCCCATATGCAATTCCCTTGTTATTTGTTGTCATGTTAGCAACTTACGTGCGCCTGCACCAGCCGCGCACACCATAGTACCGGCCCGCGTCCAATGCGTCCTCGACCCCCGGTGGGAAGGATTCCAGGCATGACCAAGACCAGGTTCGACCGTCGCACATTCCTGAACCTCTCGGGGCTGACAGCCCTGTCAGTCGGGCTACCCGCCTGCCACCTGAAGCCTTCGACGGCCGTCCAGGGGGACGCGGGCGCCAAACTGGGGTCGTGGGAAGATTTGTACCGTCAGCGCTGGACCTGGGACAGCGTGACCAAAGGGTCGCATGGCTGGCTGAACTGCCGCAGCGCCTGCAACTGGGACCTCTATGTCAAGGACGGCGTCGTCGTCCGTGAGGAACAGACGGCCAATTACGAGGCCTCCGAGGACGGAGTGCCTGACTTCAACCCGCGTGGTTGCCAGAAGGGCGGCTGCTACACCGAGGTCATGTACGGCCCGACCCGGCTGACCGTGCCGATGAAACGGGCCGGCGCCCGCGGCGAGGGGAAATGGCAGCGCATTTCGTGGGATCAGGCCATCCACGAAATCGCCGAGAAGCTGGTGAACATCTCCGAGAAGTTTGGTCCGGAGACCATCGTCCAGGACCTCGGTCCGCATTTCGACTACGGCGCGACCACCGTGGCGCGCAATCGCTTCTTCGGGATGATGGGCGCCGCGATGCCCGACGACTGGGCCGAGATCGGCGACCTCAACATGGGCGCTACGCTGACCTTGGGCATGCCCCACATCGGAGGGTCCAGCGACGAATGGTTCCTGTCTGATTTCCTCGTGGTCTGGATGATGAACCCGTCCGTGACCCAGATTCCCGACGCGCACTTCCTCTACGAAGCCCGCTACAACGGCGCCCAGTTGACGGTCGTCGACCCGATCTACAGCGCCACCGCGATCCATGCCGATCACTGGCTGCCGCTGAAGCCCGGCACCGACGCGGGTCTGGCCCTGGCCACGGCGCGGCACATTTGGGCGACCGGCCGCATCGACCTCGACTACGTCCGCGAGCAAACCGATTTCCCCATCCTCGTGCGCCTGGATACCGGCCGCTTCCTGCGGCAGAGCGATCTGGAGGAAGGCGGCAAGGACAACATCCTCTACATGTGGGACCCCAGGATGAAGGCGCCGGTTCCGGCTCCCGGTTGCGAAGGCGATCGAACGTCAAGGATCGGACTTGGCGATCTGGTCCCGCCCATCGAGGGGCTCTTCGAGATCCGCCTCAAGGGCGGAACCAAGGTCCAGGTCGTTCCCGTCGGCGCCCTGATCAAGGAACACCTGGCCGCCTGGACGTTTGAACGAGCAGCTGCTCTGACCGGCCTGGGTGTTGAAGCGGTCAGGACGTTCGCGGAAGGCTTCGCCGCCGCCAAGCGGCCGATGGTGCTGTCGAGCTGGGGGTCGAACCGCTACCTGCACTCCGACCAGATGAACCGGGCGAAGCTGCTGTGCCTGTCCCTGAAGGGCGCGATCGGCAAAGAAAAGGGCGCCGGCTATCATTCCACCGGCTGGATCGGCATGACCGGCTTCAACGCGGCGGTCAGCGAAGGAACCTCCGGGTTCTTCGGCGGCGTCAAGACTTGGGCGGCGATTCTCGGCAACGACTACACATTCGACCTCATCGTCGACAAGATCGCCGGTCGGAAGTCCGCAGCCCAGGTTGAGCACCGCATCGCCAAGAGCGTCGTGTCCTCAGCGGCGACGCTGACCAACTCCGGCAGCCAGAACTACAATCACCAGGGCATCAAGGATATCCTCGCCAAGGAAGAGGACCACCTCTACCCGCGGCCGCTCGCCGCCTATGTGGGGGAATCGCAGGATAAGGGCTGGGTGCCTGTCTGCCCGGCGCCGAACAAGCCTCCCCGCGCCTGGATCACCGGCGGCAGCAACGTGCTGCGGCGATCGAACATGCCGCAGCGCTTCCTCGAACACCTCTGGCCCAAACTCGACCTGGTTGTTGATATCAACCAGAAGAACACCTTCACCGGTCTTCACGCCGACTATCTGCTTCCGGCCGCCGGATACTATGAAAAGCCGGGCATCAAATACGCCGTGGCCTACATCCCCTACCTGCAATACTGCGGCGCGGCTGTGAAGCCCGTCGGGGAGTCGAAGGATGAGTGGGAGATTTTCTATCTCCTGTCCCGGGAAGTTCAGCGCATTGCCAAGAAGCGTCGGACGCGCGCCCTCGCAGGGTGCGGCGGCAAGGCTGTCGACCTGCGAACCATCGGCGACCGCTTCACGTCCGGCGGCAAGCATGGCCCGCACGACGCAGAAAAGGTCACCGACTCCATCATCAGGAAGAGCTCCTCGACCAAGGGCGTGAAGCTGAGAGCCCTGAAGAAAAACGGCATAGCCAAGTTTGAAAACTCCGGCGGTACTGGCATTCAGGAGAACATCTACAATTCAGACTGGGACGGTGAAGGCGTCTTGCAGGCGTTGACCGATTTTGTTCGGCACAAGGCGTCCTACATGACCCTGACCGGGCGCCAGCAGTACTACATCGACCACCCCTGGTTCCTCGAAGCGGGTGAGGCTCTACCCACCCATGTCGACAGCCCCAAGGCCGGCGGCGACCATCCCTTCCAGATGGTGTCCTGCCATTCGCGCTGGAGCGTCCACAGCGTCTGGCGCGATACGCCCATGCTGCTGCGGCTTCAGCGGGGTGAGCCACAGCTCTATCTCAATCCCGCCGACGCCAAGGCTATCGGCGTCAAGGACGGTGCATGGGGCGAGATCAGCAATGATTACGGTAAAATCCGTATGCGGATCAAATACTCGACCATGGTGCGCCCCAAGGTCGCCTACTACTTCCACGCTTGGGAGCCGCATCAGTTCCCCGACCATCGCAGCTACAAGTTCCTCACACCGGGATTGATGAACCCCTTGCATTTCGCCGGCGGCGAAGGCGGGCAGCTGGGCTTCTTCTTCGGCCACTTCGAGCCGGGAACTCATGTTCAGGACACGCGCGTCGCCATTGCGCCATGGCGGGGCGTTGAACCCACGCAGACAAGGGAGACCGCGACGTGACCGCCAAAACCTCGCCATCCGTCCGGGCCCCGCGCCAACTGGCGATGGTTCTCGATCTCAACAAATGCCTCGGCTGCCAGACCTGCACCATCGCCTGCAAGAAACTCTGGAACACCGATTCAGGCACCGACTACGCCTACTGGAACAACGTCGAGACCCGGCCGGGAAAGGGGTTTCCCAAGGACTGGCGGGTAACCGGCGGTCGCACCGCCGATGGATCGATCAAGCGCGGCGAGATCCCGGACCTCAAGTCCGGCTACGGCGAGCCCTGGACCTTCAACCACCAGCGGGTGGTCACCTCGGACTCCAACAAGGGCAAGGAGTGGCTGCGCCCAGCGGAATCCCCGGACTGGGGCCCCAACTGGGACGAGGACGAGGGTGCCGGCGAGTACCCGACGACCAACCACCATTTCTACCTGCCCCGGTTGTGCAATCACTGCACCCATCCGGCCTGTATGGACGCCTGCCCGAGAGGGGCGATCTACAAGCGCTCGGAGGACGGGATCGTCCTGGTCAACCAGGACCGGTGTCACGGCTATCGGTTTTGCGTCGAAGCCTGTCCGTACAAGAAGGTCTTCTTCGACCCGGAACGCTCGGTTTCGACCAAGTGCATCTTCTGCCTGCCGCGCGTGGAGAAGGGCGTCGCGCCGGCCTGTGCGCGGCAGTGCCCCGGCCGCTTGCGCTTCGTCGGCCATCGCGACGATCCCGAAGGCCCGATCTGGAAGCTGGTCAACAAATGGAAAGTGGCCATTCCGCTACACCCGGAATTCGGGCTGGAGCCCAACGTCTTCTACGTGCCCCCCGTCAGCCCACCTAAAATTGGTCCCGGTGGCCGCGCCCTGGCCGAGGACCGCATCCCGCTCGATTGTCTCAAGAGTCTGTTCGGCGACGCCGTGGGACCAGCGCTCGAAGTGCTGCGCGCGGAACGGGCCAAACGCAAACGGGGCGAGGCCAGCGAGCTCATGGAGCTGCTGATCGCCTACGACTGGAACAAGAACTTCAAGCTCGACCACGGCGCGCGCGAGGTGTTCAAGTGAAGCAGACGATCAAGCTGGTCCGCGCGCCCACAATGATCCAGCCCGGCGGCTATGTGCCCGCGGCCTATCCCGACGCCGGCCCCCCGCTCACCCCCAGCGCCCTCCTTGTGGTCGACCGGAACGGCGCTCGCGGCTGGATCGTGCATCTGGCCTGGCCCTGCGCCAAACCGGTCGACGAGATCAAGTCCGACACAGACCGCTTCGCCGACGCCGTGGCGCTACTCGCGCCCGTGCTGGAAGACACGCCGATGATCTCCATGGGGGCTCCGAAGGCTCCGGTCGAGGGAATGCTGTGGCGGGCGGACTGGACCGCTCCGGTCAAGATTGTCGCCGAAGGCTTCGGGACCGTGGCGCGTCATCCAGCGCCGGCCGGCTGGACCGCGCAAGGGACCTGGAAGGACGGCGTCAGGACAGCACGCTTCGAGATCCCAGACTGGCCCGCCTTGGCGGCCCGCAAGCTCCTGGGCATTGCCATCTGGCAGGGAGCCGGGCGCGAGCGTGCGGGGCTGAAGTCCGTCTGCGGCGACTGGATCCCGGTGACCGCATGACCGGCCTCGCCGTTCCAACCGAAAGCCTTGTCCTGATCGCCTGGGCGCGGGTGTGGAGTCCGATGGTCTCGGTGGAATGGTTTCAGGAGGCGTGGAGCGCCCTGATGCTTCCTGATGAGCCGGACTTGCGGGACATGGAATTCTGCAGCCTGTTTCATGTCGGGGTCCCGGCGCCGCGCGTCCCGCTGCTCCTGCACGCTGCCCTGAACCGGCCTGGCGATGTCGTGCGGATGGACTGGATGAGGGTCATGTCGCACCTCGCCCTCAAGCCGGGCGACCAGGTGCTGCCGCCCGATCACCTGGCGATCTGCTGCGAGATATTCGCCCAGGCTGTCGCCCGGGGTGAGGACCTGATCGTCCAGGAACTCCGCTCACGATATCTCCTGCCCTGGTGTGACGCTGCGGCGGGACGTCTGTCGGGCGAGGATCCGCGGTTCAGAGTGATCGTCGAGGAATTCCGCGAGGCGTTGGAAGCGGCGTGACTGGATAGACCGTACCTGGCGAGTTGAACGGCCGATGACCCATAGCGCTCACTGGCAAGGACAGCCATTTGGAATGGTCCGACCCAGGCCGCGCCGTTCGACGGGGACTGCATCGCCAACCTTGCGCTGGGTGTCCGCCGGGACCATCCAAGGTGCTGGGCCTCAAGAGGCCGCATCCCGAAAACCCACCGCCGCCCCCACCCGGCACGCTTCGGCCGAGGGCGGCGCAGGGTTGCCGTTGACCTGACAGCGCCCTCACCTTGACTTGATCGTTATCAAGCAGACCTTGCCTGCGCGCCATTGAGTGATCCAAATCAACGCGAGAGCTCCGCCGAGCTCATGAGGTCCGCCTGCATGATCGGGGAAGCGGGAATGTCCATGCGCAGCGTCGATATTGAGCGAGTGAGCGCCCTGGCGCTCTTTTCTGGAGTGGCACCGGGTACTTTCAACTCCCTGATCGCGGGCGGGTTTCTGCAGAAGTTCCCCGCTGGCACGACCCTGCTGATGGAGGGCGACCCCGTCGACTTCCTCTATATTTTGATTGATGGCCTCGCCGAGTTGCAGGGCACCTGGAACGACAAGGAAACGACCATTGCTGTCCTGCGACCGGTCTCAAGTTTCATTCTCGCCGCCGTGGTGCTCGATATCGACGCACTGATGGCGGCGCGCACGATCGAACGATCCGACATTCTGATGATCTCGAGTGAGGCGGTGCGCCACGCGATGAAGGAGGACGCAGCGTTCGCCGTCGCCGTCGCCGAGGAGCTTTCGGGCTGCTATCGCGGCCTGGTCCGGACCGTGAAAAACCAGAAGCTGCGCGGCGCGTCGGAGCGTCTGGCCAACTATCTTCTCGCCGAGCAGCTCAGTCAGGGCGGAGGCGCCACCCTGGTTCTTCCGCATGAGAAACGTGTGCTGGCCTCCCTCCTCGGCATGACGCCGGAGAACCTCTCGCGGGCCTTCTCCAACCTAGCGGACTACGGTGTCGAGGTGAATGGCCCCGAGGTTTCGATCCACCGGCCGGCCGTTCTGGATCGTCTCGCCAAGCCGGACCGCCTGATCGACAGCCACCTGCGGCCGTCCACCTAGTGCGGTCAGCCTGACCGGCATACGGGGCGTCCCGCGCCGCCGTGAAGCCGCAGGACAGGAGCCTCGCACCGACGCGGGTCAGAATTTTCGCGGCTGGGCGAAGGCGCCGATGGCCTTCTGTTCGTAATAGCCGGCGAAATCATAGGGCTCTGTGGCGTAGACTCCCTGTCCCGCGCACACGGCGTAGCAGTTGTTGCAGCTCATGCAGCCGGTGGCGTCGGCCTTAAGGCGGGCCTTGAGGTTATCCTTGGGGCCGAACAGCTCAAGGAGATTGGCCGGGCAGACCACCACGCACAGTCTGCAGCCATCACACTTGTCCAGTTCGATCGTCACCCGATGATAGAGCGCCTCTCGCGGGTCGTCCCAGATGGGAAGATGGTCGGGGTCGACGATGGCCTTGGCCACGCTTTCGTCGGTCATGGCGCGATCTCCTAGTATAGGATCTGCATTTTCCCGTCTTCCCACCAGGTGATCTGATGGGTCTGGCGAGCGATGGTCTGTTGGGTGGGGTTGCCGATCGGATAGCCGACACAGATGGCCTCCGCGATTTCGAAGGGCGGGGCGACGCCCAGCTTTTCCAGGAGGGCGGCATTGCTGCTCAACAGTCTCGAGAAGCCGACCCAGCAGGTGCCCAGACCCAGGCTCTGGGCCGCGAGCACGATGTTCGTGCCCACGACGCCGACATCGACCTCGGGAACCCCTACGCCACGTCGGTCCACGAGGATCAGGATCACGGTCGGCGCCTTGTGGAAGACGGCGAAACGGCCGTGGGCGATAGCCTTGATGGCCGTCATGGGCACGGGGTGGAAGGTGTTCGGGTTCTGGCGATTGAGCTGCTGGGTATTCTGCAGGATGGCAGACCGCTGTTCCGTCCCGGGCGCATAGTTCGTGTAGTCGATGCTCGCCGTCATACCCTTGCAGGCCGCGACGCCGTACTGCTCCATCTCGGCGATCATCGCCTTGTCGCGCACGACGACAAACGACCAGGGCTGGCAGTTGCCCTGGGAAGGCGCGAAACGCCCCATTTCCAGGATTCGGCGGATCATGTGGGCCGGCGGTTGGCGACCCTTGAACTTGCGGATGCTCCGCCGGGTCAGGATGGCGTGCTCGACATCGTTCCAGTCGGCGCCCGGCTCGATATCGTGAACGGTCGAACGACGAAGAGCGGTGCGCTCGGACCGGGTCGTGCCCACCTCCAGGTCACAGTCAAGATCCTCGAGGCCCTCGAGGCCCTCGAGGTCTTCAAGATCTTCAAGGTCGCGTGTTTCGCTCATCGTCGATCTCCGCTGTCTGCCTCGGGAGGCGTCCGCCTAGGCCTGCGCGCTCCGAAGCCTCGCTGTCTCCGCGCTCGCGATCCGGGCCGGGTCGGCCCTCGCCACGCGGCCGTCCTGGTATTGGTAGACTTCCGCCCCGGGAGACCGCAGCGCCTCGATCAGGAAACGGTCCTGGGGCTTCTCGGACGCGGTCTTGGGAATCTCGTCGACCACCTGCAGGAAGCTCGGGATGAAGTTCGGCTCAAGCGAGCGGCGGCAGGCGGCGTAGAGGCTGGCCGGATCGAACCGCGAACGATCGACCACGATGGCGGCGACAACCTCCTTCTCGCCCGGCGAGCCGTTGGACGAGGGAATCCCGTAGACATAGACGTCGGTGACCTGGGGATCCTCGGCCAGGGCCGCCTCGACGAAGCCGGGGTTGATGAAATCCCCGTTTCGCCGAATGCCGCCGCCCTTGCGATAGTCGAAGAACAGCCAGCCCTCGGCGTCGCGATGGCAGATGTCGCCGCTGCGCAGCCAGCCACCGGCGGTCTTGCTGTCCGAAGCCTTCGGGTTGTTGAAATAGGTGACGACGGCGCTCTCGCCCGTCATCGCCCGGCTGATCAGTTCGCCCTGCACGTCGGGAGGACATTCCTGGTCAGCCTCGTCGACGATCCGCATCTCCAGGTTCCCCGGCGGCTTGCCGAAACTGCCGATGGGGCCGACGCCGATAGGCTTGAAGGCCATGCCGCCCTCGACCGCCCCGTAGGCTTCGAGGACCTTGACGTCAAAGCGCTTCTCGAAGGCTTCCCAGATGGCCGCCGGCATGCCGGCGCTGAGAACAAAGCGCACCGGATTGTCTGCATCGTCCGGTCGGACCGGT
>Ga0075012_10000996_pt1 | contig 29690 bp, 26 predicted proteins | sample All_14_2_FD_71474 | JGI IMG/M metagenome (GOLD analysis project Ga0075012, IMG submission 71474) | Freshwater microbial communities in response to fracking from Pennsylvania, USA - Allegheny Zone_MetaG_DW_15 | ecosystem: Environmental > Aquatic > Deep subsurface > Groundwater > Drilled...
GGCCGAAACCGCCGTCACCCACCAGCGACACCACCACCCGGTCTGGGCAGGCCAGCTTGGCGCCAATGGCCGCCGGGGCGCCAAACCCCATGGTGGCAAAACCGCCGGGGGTCAGGATGCTGCCGGGGGTGAAGATGTCGAACTGCTGGCCCACACCGTTTTTGTTCCAGCCCACATCGGTGGTGATGATCACGTCGCGCGGCAACACGGCACGCGCGTCGGCCAGGATGCGCTCGGGGCGCATCGGGAAGGCATCGCTTTGCTGGGCGGCGACCAGTTTTGCTTTGAACGCGGTGCGGTTGGCGGCCATGTCGGCTTTCAGCGCGTCGTTTTGGAAGCCTTGCGGGTAGAGTTTTTTGGCAACGCGGTTCAAGACCTTCAGCGCCTGTTTGAGGTCGGCCACGGCGCCGATCAACACCGGGTAATTGCGGCCAATTTCGCTGGGGTCGATGTCGATGTGGATCAGCTTGGTTTGGCTGAAGTCAAAGGTGTAGTCCTTTTCCCACGAGCTGCAATCGGCTTCGGCAAACCGGGTGCCCAGGCCCAGCACCAAGTCGGCGCTCAGGCACTTGTCGTTGATGAACTTCGTGCCCCAGAAACCGGTCATGCCCAGGATGAAGGGGTGGTTGTCTGGCAGCACACCCTTGCCCATCAGGCTGTGCGAGACCGGCAGGCTCATGTGATTGACAAACTCGGCCAGCTCGGCCGTGGCATTGGCCAGCACAATGCCGCCGCCAATGTGCAACTGCGGGCGCTTGGCCGCCACCAGCGCCTCGATGATCTGGGTGGCCACCTCGTCGTCGATGCTCGGGGTGTGCAGCTTCTTGGTGTGGCGTTTAAGTTTGGCGAACAGTTCCACATCCACTTCTTTCGAGAAGATGTCCATCGGCACACTAACCAGCACCGGGCCGGGGCGGCCGGTTTCGGCCAGCTGGAAGGCTTTTTCAATGATCTCGGGGAACAGGTCGGGCCGCTCGACCCGCCAGACGCGTTTGCAGAACGGGCGGTAGATCTCGCTTTGCGAGGCGTCGCTGTGCAGGTTCACCTCCTGGTGCGGATGCTTGCCGTAGTAATGGCTGGGCACGTCACCGGCAATCACCACCATCGGGATGGAGTCGAGCGCCGCATTGGCCACACCGGTGGCGGCGTTGGTCAGCCCGGGGCCGAGGTGGCTCAGCACCACGGCGGTGGTTTTTTTGGCGCGGGCGTAGCCGTCGGCTGCGTGGGCGGCGACTTGTTCATGGCGGGTGTTGATGAACCGGATGCTGCTGCCTTCCAGCGCGGTCAGCACCGCAATGTTGGTGTGGCCGCACAAGCCAAACAGATGCTCAACGCCCCGGTCTTCGAGGTATTTGACCAATTGGTGGGAAATCAGTGCTTGCATGGTGTCTCCAGGGGTGGGTGCCTTTTCGGCTGAAAGGCTGTGGCCGGTCGCGCAACGGGGCGTCTGCGAATCCGTGTTTCTGCGGTGTCGGTGGACACTTTAGCGAGCGGGCCTGGTTTTGAGAACCCAAAATCGCGTGTTTTGCGCGTTAATCGCACGTCAATGAGCGATTAACGTACGTATTGAGGGTTTGTACTGTTTGGTACAAAGCGAGCTGGAGACGGCCCGAGGCAAGCAACCGGCGCAGCCAGAGCGCTCAAGGCCTGACAGACGCTACAACACCTGGCGCTTGGCGGTCTGAGCCTTCCGCCTGCCTGGACGGAAGCCTGTCGGCCGGGTGGATGGCCCAACTTGGTTGTCCGCTCCCCCATCGGCGGACGCTCTGGCGCACGTTGCAACGTGGCCAGCTGGTGTTCAGCGGCGCGTCAGCAAGCGCACCGGCGCGGCTGCGGGCGCCGCAAGTTGGGCATCGGCCATGGGTGCGTTGTTGTCCAGATGGAACACGGCCATGGTGTTGACCAATTCGTCGGCCTGACTTTGCAAGCTGCTGGCCGCGGCAGCCATTTGTTCCACCAGGGCGGCGTTTTGCTGGGTCACTTGGTCCATCTGCGAAACCGCTTGGTTCACCTGGTTGACCCCCAGGGCCTGTTCGCTGCTGGCGGCGCTGATCTCGCCCATGATGTCGGTTACCCGCTTGATGGCGTTGACCACCTCCAGCATGGTGCTGCCCGCCTGATCCACCAGCGCCGAGCCCTCATCGACCCGCTGTTCGCTGGCGCCAATCAGCCGCTTGATTTCTTTGGCCGCCTCGGCCGAGCGCCCGGCCAGGCTGCGCACTTCACTGGCCACCACCGCAAAACCACGACCTTGTTCCCCGGCGCGGGCGGCTTCCACGGCGGCGTTCAGGGCCAGGATGTTGGTTTGAAACGCGATGCCGTCAATCACACCGATGATGTCCGAGATCTTGCGCGAGGCATCGTTGATGTCCTTCATGGTGGTGATCACCTGGTGCATCACTTCACCGCCTTGGACAGCGACCGTCGAGGCGTTCAGGGCCAACTGGTTGGCCTGGCGCGCACTGTCAGCGTTTTGTTTGACGGTGCCGCTGAGCTGCTCCATCGAGGCCGCCGTCTGCTGCAGCGCGCTGGCCTGGCTTTCAGTGCGCGAGGACAGGTCGTGGTTGCCCTGGGCGATTTCTGCACTGGCGGTGGCCACGCTGTGTGAGCCTGCACGCACCTTGGTCACGACACGGGCCAGGTTCTCCTGCATGTGTTTGAGTTGCGCCATCAGGCTGCTGCTGTCGTGGGCGGCCAGGGCGATGGGTGTGTCCAGATGCCCGTCAGCCACCCGTGCGGCGATGTCTGCGGCAGACGAGGGCTCGCCACCCAGCGGGCGCAACACCAGCCGGGTGATCAGCACATTGAGCCCCAGGGTCACCACCAGCACGCTGAGCAAGCCCAAGCCGGCGGCCATGTAGCGCAGCTGGTGTGCCTCGGCCAGCGCCTTGTCGTCCGGCACGGTGGCAGCAAACGACCAGGCGGTTTTGGTGGCCCCCACCTTCACCGGCACATAAAAACGGGTCATGTCGGTTTGCAGCTGGTCGTCGAAATAGTGCGACTCGTAGGTTTGTCCCGCCTGGATGGCCGCTTTGGTAGCCAGGTCGGTGGCCGTTGTTCCTATGTCCTTGCCGACATTTTTGTCGTCCACATCAGCGACATACAGGCCGCTGTTGGAGATCAGCGAGGCAAAGCCGGTGTCATAAGGACGAATCTTGCGCACCTCCGCCTGGAAACCGTCCAGCGGCAGGTCGATGCCGACCACGCCAACAAACTTGCCGTCCACCTGGATCGGCACCACCACCGAGGTCATGAGCACGTCCTTGCCTGCCACCTTGTAGGCATAGGGTTCGATCAGGGTCTCCTCGCCGGATTGTTTGGCCAGCAGGTAGTAGTCACCCACACCCGGCTTCTCGTAGTCCACCAAAGGTTCGATGGCGAGGTTGCCCGCGCCCCGGTTCCAGTAGGGGATGAACCGGCCGGTGGCATCATGGCCGGGCGTGCCGGCAAATTCGGCATCTTTGCCGTCAAACGCGTCGGGCTCCCAGCAGGTCCAGACGCCCAGAAAACTCGTATGACCCTCCAGCACACTTTTGAGCATGGCGTCGGTAGCCGTCCGGTCGGTCAAACCGACCGATTTGATACCGCGCAGCGCCTGCGCCATGGCGCGGGCCGAATCCATGGCCACATCGATGCGCGCCGAGGTCTGGCTGGCATGGGTACGGGCCAGCTGCTCGGTGTATTTCAGAACCACCGCTTTTTGCAGTGTGCTGGCCTGGTAGGTCAGCAAACCAATGGTCAGGGCGAAGGCCACCAGAACAATGGCCGCAATTAACGGCAAGACTTTCATTCGAAGGGAAACGGATGTCCGGGCTGGCATGAATCAACTTTCAAAGGTCAAAGAAGGGTACCCAGCAAGATTAACACCAGAAAAAGTACGGTCGCACTTCATGCCATTGGGCTCTCTCAAGAAACACCCCACAACCGTTTGATTTATATGGGGTTTTCAAACTCGGTTTTCGCCAGGCACGAGTTGCATGCCCATCGCCTTGGCTGGGGACACCCTCGCAGCTTTGCAGGGCGTGCAACTGCGCCTGGATCTGCGCATCACACTCGAGCAGTTGGGTGCCACAGAAGTCAAACGCGCCCAGGGCTTGCTTGAGGGCAAAGAGATGCGCGGCGCGCCAGTTGCCTTGCAGACTCTTGACCATGTTGTCCAGGCTGGCGTGAGCCATTGGCAGTCCAGCACATCACTCTTGCGCCCCGAGACGTTCTTGACGTGACGGGCATTGACCAGCAGCACGGTGAAGCCTTGCGATGCCAGCAGTTCGTACAACGCTCTCCAGTAGACCCCGGTCGACGCCATAGCCACGGTGTCCACATTGCAGGTATCGAGCCAGTCAGCCAGGCGCTGCCGATCGGCGTAGGGGTGGGTGAGGCAGAGGGTTGCCGCATCGACTGTGACTCGCTTGCGTTGTCCCATGGCATCCTCCAACATGAAAAGGGGAATGTGGCACCGGCTCGGGGATGTCGTCTTGATCACTCTCTCACAGTTTGCCGGGCATCAAATTCTTCACGGTAGATGTATTTACCCTGAGCGAAACACTGATCAACAGTGGCTTGGTGAATGCCGAGGTGCCTGCACTGGCCTGCCTGTCACCCGGCACGTGCTGATTTGTTTCATGGCGCTGGTCGTCAGACCTCAATCAGCCCGTTTTGTAGTCTGCATTTTGATGTCCGTTTCCAATGGAATCAATTACTTACGTCTATAAAGTGTCGAGCGTGGGCTGCGCTGCCCACCGCAAATGCTCGATACTTGGCAGTTTCCGGTTAGATTCCTTGACCGTTTTTTGCTTGAGAGAAAGGCCTTCATGCAACTCTATTTCTCGGCCGGTCTGATCCTGGCCATCGTCTTGTGGGGTGTCATCGCCCCCGCCTCGCTGGGCGGGGTGTTCGATACGCTGCTGGCTTTCATCACGCGCGACTTCGGCTGGCTCTACCTGTGGGTGGTGCTGGGCCTGGTGGTGCTGGCGGTGGTGCTGGCATTCAGCCGCTACGGCGATCTCAAACTCGGCACGGAAGACGATGAGCCGGAGTTTTCCGTCGCGTCCTGGTTCGCCATGCTGTTTGCCGCGGGCATGGGCATCGGCCTGGTGTTCTGGGGTGTGGCCGAGCCCATCTCGCACTACGGCGCGCCACCGCCCGGCATAACGCCCAACACGCCGGAAGCGGCCAACGCCGCCATGCGCTACAGCTTCTTTCACTGGGGCCTGCACCCCTGGGCGGTCTACAGCATCGTGGCGCTGGCCATTGCCTTCTTCCAGTTTCGCAAGGGCGGCTCTGCGCTGGTGAGCACGGCGGTGGAGTCGTTGCCGTGGGCGCCCCTCCAAAAGATCGGGCCGGTGGTCAATGTGCTGGCCGTGATCGCCACCGCCTTTGGCGTGGCGGCTTCGCTGGGCATGGGCGCGCTGCAGATCAACAGCGGCCTCAATTCGCTGCTGGGACTGCCGGTGGGTGAGGCCTCGCAGGTTGGCATCATCGTGGTGACCACGGTGCTGTTCCTGGCCTCGGCCGTCACCGGTGTGACCAAGGGCATCAAGTGGCTCTCCAACATCAATCTCACGCTGGCTGCATTGCTGACGCTGGCGATCTTCGTGATGGGGCCGACTGTGGCCATCATCGACACCTTCACCAGCACGCTGGGCAGCTACGTGAGCGAATTCGTCCGCATGAGCCTGCGCATGACGCCGTTTCGCGACAGCGGCTGGGTCAGCGGCTGGACCGTGTTTTACTGGGCCTGGTGGGTCAGCTGGTCGCCGTTCGTGGGCCTGTTCATCGCGCGCGTGTCGCGTGGGCGCACCATCCGCGAGTTCATCCTGGGCACGGTGCTGGCGCCCACGCTGGCTGCCTTTGTGTGGTTTTCGGTGTTTGGCGGCACCGCCCTCAACCAGGAAATCATGCAGGGCTTGCCAATGGCCGAGGCGGTGGGCGCCGATGTGTCCACCGCCATGTTCACCATGTTTGATGCCCTGCCCATGAGCGGCCTGCTCAGCGGCGTGGCCACCGTGCTGGTGCTGGTGTTCTTCGTGACCTCGGGCGACTCCGCCACCCTGGTGCTGGGCATGATGAGCACCGGCGGCCAGGTCAACCCGAGCGCACGCGTGAAGGTCATCTGGGGCCTGCTGGTCTCGGGCATTGCCATCAGCCTGCTGCTGGCTGGCGGGGTGAAGGCGGTGCAGACTGCCACCATCGTGTTTGCCTTGCCGTTCACGCTGGTGATTGTGCTGATGGCGGTGGCCTTGTGGCGCGGCGTGCGTGATGACTGGGACGACGAACAGAAGCGCGACAAGATGTTGCGCCGGCGCATGAAAAACCTGCTCGACCACCCTCCCGCGGCATGACCTCCGAACTGTTGCTGGTAGCGGGTAAAAGCTACCTGTTTGTCTTTGCCGCCATCTTGCCGATCCTGAATCCGGCGGCCACAGCGCCGATCTTTCTGGGGCTGACCGAGGGCGCCTCGCCCAGCACCCGCGCGCTGCTGGCGCGGCGCATCGCGCGCAACATGTTTGCGCTGATGGTGGGCTCGATGCTGGTGGGCTCTTACGTGCTGGAGTTTTTTGGTATTTCACTGCCCATCGTGCGCGTGGGGGGCGGGCTGATCGTGGCCGCGACGGCATGGCGCCTGCTCAATGCCAGCCATGCCAGCGACGACCGGAGCGCGGCGCTGGCCGAGTCGTACACGCCCGAGCAGGCCCGGCGCCAGGCCTTCTACCCACTGACGTTTCCCATCAGCTGCGGGCCGGGCTCGATCGCTGCGGCCATCACCGTGGGGGTGGCGCTGAACGACACGCGCCTGTCGCTCTCCTTGGCCCGCATGGGGGGTGGTGTGCTGGCACTGCTCACCATCGGCTTGCTGCTCTACCTGGCGTTCCGCTACGCGCAGCAGCTGCTCAAGCCGCTGGGCGAGGCCGGCAGCGTGATCTTTTTGCGCTTGTCGGCGTTCATCCTGCTGTGCCTGGGTGTGCAGATCGTTTGGGACGGGCTGAGCGAGTTGTTGCGCAGTTTGCTGCTGTAAAGGGAGCGCTGTTTTTTAACTCGACAGCCCGCAGCCGCGCAGCAACAGCGACACCACATGGTCGGTGGCGCGGGCCTGATCGAAGGGCGTGTACTCGGTGTCTCCCAACACGGCGGCTACCTGCACCTCAAAGTCAGCGTAGGTCTGGGTGGCCGCCCAGATGGTGAAAAACAGGTGCACCGGGTCCACCGGCGCCATGCGGCCCTGCGCCACCCACTGGGCGATGACTCCGGCCTTGGCCAGTACCAGCTCGCGCAGGTCGGTGGCCAGCAGGGTTTTGACCACCGGTGCACCGTGCAGCAGTTCGTTGGCAAACACGCGCGAGGCGTGGGGGCGCGTGATGGACAGGGCCATCTTGGCGCGGATGTAGGCCTCGATGGCGGTTTGTGGGTCCGCATCGGGTGTGATGACATCGGTGGGCGCTAGCCAATCTTGCAGGGTTTGCGCCAGCACCGCGCGGTACAAATCCTGTTTGGCGCCAAAGTAATAGTGCAGGTTGGCCTTGGGCAGCCCGGCCGCTTCGGCAATGGCGGCCATGGTGGCACCGCCAAACCCGGCCCCGGCAAACACCCGCTCGGCAGCGGCTAGGATGCGCGCCTCGTTGGCCTGGCGGATCTGGCCTTTGCTGGCGTCGTCTGGCGATGTGTCGCGAGGTCCGCCCGTTCCACCCTCCGCCGCTGGGGGCGGGGTAGGGAGGGGGCTGGCAGGACAGTGCTTGCTCAACATGGCTTGGGGTGCTGAGGCCCTCACCCCTGCCTTCTACCAGGGGGTGAGGGCGTTAAGCCCAACAGCCGTTTCACTTACTTGGCCGACGCTTCCCACACCACGTGGCTGTAGGCGGCTTTGCCCGGGTCTTTTTTGATCACTGGCGAGCTGCCAGCGGCCAGCAGCACCTTCACCGTGCGTTCATAGGCGGCCGGGTCCAGGTAGCCCATCTTGGCGGTGCTGGCGTTGGTGATCAGCTTGGCCACGTTTTCCATCTGGCGTTGCTGCACTTTTTCAGAGGCGCTGCCTGACATGTCGTTGGCCACCACAATCTTGGCGGCCTCGGCCGGGTTTTTCACCGCGTCGTTCCAGCCCTTGAAGGTGGCTTTGAGGAACTTGCCCATCTTGGCCACAAAAGCCGGGTCTTTGAGTTTGGCTTCCATCACGTACAGGCCGTCTTCGAGCGAGGCCACGCCTTCTTTTTCATAGAAGAAGGTGACCAGGTCGCTCTCTTTCACACCCGCGTCCACCACCTGCCAGTACTCGTTGTAGATCATGGTCGAGATACACGCGGCCTGGTTTTGCAGCAGCGGGTCGACGTTGAAGCCTTGTTTGAGGATCTTGATGTCGGTGCCGGGTTTGTAGCCGAGCTTGGCCATCCAGTTCAGGAACGGGTACTCGTTGCCGCCATACCAGACACCCAGCGTTTTGCCTTTGAAGTCTTTGGGTGAAGTCACACCGCTGGCTTTTTTGCAGGTCAGCATCAGACCGGACTGGTTGAACACCTGGGCGATGTTGACCAGTGGCACACCGGCTTCGCGCGCGGCCAGGGCGTCGGGCATCCAGTTCACCACCACGTCGGCACCGTTGCCGGCAATCACCTGCACCGGCGAGATGTCCGGGCCACCGGGTTTGATGGTCACGTCCAGCCCCTCGGCCTTGTAGTAGCCCTTGCTTTGCGCCACGTAGTAGCCGGCAAACTGGGCTTGCGGCAGCCACTTGAGCTGCACGGTGACCTTGTCGGCCGCTGTCGCACTCATGCTGGCCGTGACGCCACAGACCGCCAGCACGGCAGCCATCAGGCTGCTGGAGAACAGAGAAGAACGAGTCATGGGGGAAGCTCCTTAGGGTTGGTGGACAAACAAACAGACCGGGTGACAAAAGGGGTGACACGCTACTTGCCGCGAACCGAGGGGTGCCAAAACGCTGCACGCCGCTCCAACTGGACCAGCACCGCATAAGCCAGCGAACCGGTCACCGCAGCCACCACAATCGCGCTCCACACCAGCGGCATGTTCATGCGCGAGGCTTCGGTCGAAATCCGGAACCCCAGCCCGGCCGTGGGTGAGCCAAAAAACTCCGCCACGATGGCCCCAATGAGTGCCAGCGTGGCGTTGACTTTCAGCGCCCCAAAGATGAACGGCAGCGCAGACGGCAGGCGCAGCGCCAGCAGCGTGCGGGTGTAGCTGGCGGCGTAGCTGTACATCAGCTCGCGCTCCAGCTTGCCAGATGCCTTGAGCCCGGCCAGCGTCGAGACCATCATCGGGAAAAAGGTCATCAGCACCACCACCGCGGCCTTGGACGGCCACTCAAAACCAAACCACATGACGGCAATCGGCGCCACCGCCACCAGCGGCACGGTGCTGGTCAGCGACGCCAGCGGCAGCAGCCCGCGCTGCAAAAAGGGTTGCCGGTCAATCGCCACCGCCACGGCAAACCCCAGGCCCGAGCCTAAGCCCCAGCCGATCAGCACCGCCTTGAGCACCGTCTGCACAAAATCGCCCCACAACACCTCGCTGTGTTCACCGAGGGACTGCAGGATCAGGCCCGGCGGCGGCAACAACACCCGTGGCACGTCAAACGCCACCACCAGCAACTGCCAGAAGTAGAGGACCCACAGGCCAAACAGCGCCGCCGTGGCCAAACCCAGCCAGCGGCGGCCATCCAGCGCGGCCAGCCGACGTACCGACTGCACGGCCAGCGCGGCGATCACAAGCGTGGCACCCCAGAACAGAAAACCCGGCGAGTCGCCCTCAGGTAACGCCCCTTGTGCTGCCGGGTGGATGAACACCAAACACGCGCCCGCCAGGCTGCACACCGCAAAGACCAGGGCTTTGACCAATGGCGCTTTCAAACCTGACCTCCGCGGCGACTCAGCACCAGTTTCTCCACCCCCGCCACGGCCAGGGTGAGCGCCAGACCGAGCAGCGCCGACATCACCAGCGCTGACCAGATCTGCACCGTGTTGCCGTAATACGAGCCGGTCAGCAGCCGCGCGCCCAGGCCAGCTACCGCGCCGGTCGGCAGCTCAGCCACCATGGCACCCACCAGCCCGGCGGCAATGCCCACGCGCAGCGCGGGGAACAAAAACGGCAAGGAGGCAGGCAGTCGCAACAACCACAGCGCCTGCCATGGGCTGGCCGCGTAGGTGTGCAGCATTTCGGTTTCGATCTTCTGCGGCGAGCGCAGGCCCTGCACCATGGCCACCGTCACCGGAAAGAAGCACAGATACATGGCAATCACCGCCTTGGGCGCCACGCCCGAGAAACCCAGGCTGCCCAGAATCACCAACACAATCGGCGCAATGGCCAATACCGGCACACTTTGCGAGGCCACAATCCACGGCAGCAAAGCGCGGTCCAGCGTGCGCGAATGGACGATCAGCACCGCCAGCACCAGCCCTAGCAGCGTGCCCAGCACAAAACCCCACAAGGTCGATTCGGCTGTGACGGCCACATGAAACAGCAGGTTGCGCGGTGAGTCAATCGGCCAGTCGACCAGGCTGCTCCAAAAATCTTTAGCCACCTGATGCGGCGTGGGCAGCACCGGGCGCTGCATGTCCATCGTGGCGGCCACCAGTTGTGGCCAAGTCCATGGCGCATCTGACGGCAACACGCGCTCAATCGCGCCCGCCGCATTCATCCACACCGCACCCACGTACCATAGCGCCACCACGCCCAGCAGGATCACCAGCACCGGCACCACGTCGCGCTGCAGGCGTTGCCAGGTGCCGGGGGAAACCGCTTTAGTCATGGTGGCCGTCTGCCAGGGCTTCGCGCACTTCATGCGCCACGGCAATGAACTCTGTGGTGTCGCGCAGGCCCAGGTGCCGCTCGTTGGGCAAGGGCGACTCAATCACCTTGACGATGCGACCCGGGCGCGGCGACATCACCACGATCTTGGTCGAGAGGTACACCGCCTCAGCAATCGAGTGGGTGACAAACACCACCGTGCGGCGTTCGCGCTGCCAGAGCTGCTGCAATTGTTCGTTGAGCCGGTCACGGGTGATTTCGTCCAGTGCGCCAAACGGCTCATCCATCATCAAAATCTTGGGCTCAAACGACAGCGCGCGCGCAATCGACACACGCTGCTGCATGCCGCCTGAGAGTTGCCAAGGGTATTTGTTCTCAAAACCCTTGAGGCCGACACGCTCCAGGTGTTCGATGGCGATGGTTTTGCTGTCGGCCTGGGGGCGGCCCTGAATCTGCAGCGGCAGCGTCACATTGGCCAGCACCGTGCGCCACGGAAACAGCGCCGGGGCCTGAAAGACATAACCGTAAGCGCGTGCCAGCCGCGCCTCATGCGGCGTGACGCCGTTGACCAGCACTTGGCCCGCGCTGATCGGCTCCAGATCGGCAATCACCCGCATCAGCGTGGTCTTGCCGCAGCCTGAGGGGCCAATCAGCGAGACAAATTCACCTTCATGGATCTTCAGATCGATGTTGTCCAGCGCATGCACCGGCGCGTCGGCGGTGGGGTACACCACGCTGGCCTGGCGAATGTCGATGGCCAGTCGCCCACCGGCAGGCGGCTGGAGCTTGGACAGAATGGACGTGTCTTCAGGGTGGTTCATGGGCACAGATAAAGGGAGAGTTGCACCAAAAAGCGGCCTTGCCCACAAGAAGCTAACCAATTGGTCAATTTATTCTAGGGTTCAAAGCGAGTTTCGTGCCAGAAAATGGGGTGGCCGCGGGTTAACCATGAGAGGCAGTCTCTGTGACAATGCCGCACTTTCACCGCGAGGGATTTGGGCCTGCCATGTCACTGTTTGCACCGCATAGGCGCTCGCGCACCGGCTATGGGCTGGTGTTGCTGCAGTTCGGGCTGCTTGCCGGGTTGGGGTTTTTGGCGCTGCCGCTGTTGCGGCTGGGTCAGGTGGGACTGACGTGCTGGCTGCTGCTGGGGCTATCGGGTGGGCTGGGTGGCTGGACGCTGCTGCACAACCGGCTGGGCAACTTCAATGTGCACCCGCAGCCCAAGGCCGGCGGTGTGCTGGTCACCAGCGGGCCCTATCGGTGGGTGCGCCACCCGATGTACAGCACCGTGTTGCTGATTGCGGCTGCTTTGGCCTGCGTGAGCGCGCAGGGGCTGGCATGGGGCGTGTGGCTGGCGCTGTTTGGCGTGTTGTTGACCAAGGCCATGGTGGAAGAACAAGGCTTGCGTGAGCACTACCCCCAGTACGCGGCGTACTGTCGGCAGTGCAAACGCTTTGTGCCCGGGGTGTTTTAGGCTTAGACGCCCGTTGCGCCGGCCGCGGTGTTTGTTCTGCCAGTCATCACGGCGGTCAAAACGGTGCTCGAAGCGCCGCACGTCCTGGGCCACGACCACTGGCTCGGGCTGGCATGGCCTTCGATGCGGTCACCCAGCAGGGCGCTACCCATCAGGCCGACCCATGGTGGTTAGCGCATTTTGCGGTGGTAGCCGCGCAGAATCAACGACGACAGCTTGAGCGGCGCATTGCGCAGCCCGGCAGGCAACCAGCGCGGTGAATTCAGCGACACGCGGGTCGCCCAGCGGGTGTAGGGCCGCAGCCAACTGGTTTTTTCAACAAAAAGGCGCTTGTCCATGGGGTGATCCTGTGTCAAACAGCCCCGATTTTTGCCGCTTGCCGATAACCTTGTTGTGATGATGCTGAACGGGCTGAGGCAAGGGCATGCGGTTGGGGCCCGAAAGCCCGGTCCCCTGACCCGGTCGCCACACCGTACAAAGCGTCAATCCGGGGGCGGTACTAACGGATGCCCAGTTCGTCCAGTGCCTCAGCCAACATCGCCACCGTGCGGTCCACGTTGCGCAGCTTGTCCAGGCCAAACAGCCCGACCCGGAAGGTCATGAAATCGGCTGGCTCATCACACTGCAGCGGCACACCGGCGGCGGTTTGCAGGCCGATAGCCAGAAACTTCTTGCTGTTCTGGATCTCGGGGTCGGTGGTGTAACTCACCACCACGCCCGGTGCCTTGAAGCCATCGGCCGCCACGCTGGCCAGGCCCCGGCTCTCAAACAACGCACGCACCTTCTGGCCCAACTCGGCTTGTTGGGCGCACGCTTTGTCAAAGCCGTCGGCGCGGGTTTCCAGCATCACGTCGCGCAGGCGCACCAAGGCGTCGGTGGGCATGGTGGCGTGGTAGGCGTGGCCACCGCCTTCGTAGGCTTCCATCATCTGCAGCCACTTCTTGAGGTCGCAGGCGTAGCTGGAGCTGGTGGTGCCATCAATCGCGGCGCGCGCACGGGCACTTAAGGCAACCATGGCGCAGCAGGGTGAGCCGCTCCAGCCTTTTTGCGGCGCGGTCACCAGCACGTCGATGCCGGTGGCTTCCATGTTGACCCAGATCGCGCCCGAGGCGACACAGTCCAGCACCATCAGGCCACCCACCTCGTGCACGGCGTCGCTCACGGCACGCAGGTAGGCGTCGGGCAGCATCATGCCGCTGGAGGTTTCCACATGCGGGGCAAACACCACGTCAGGCTTGTTGGCGCGGATGGTGGCGACTACTTCTTCAACGGGGCAGGGAATCCAGGGGGACTGGCTGCTGTCATTGACGCGGCGGGCTTTCAGCACGATGGACTCGGACGGGATCTTGCCCATGTCAAAAATCTGCGTCCAGCGGAAGCTGAACCAGCCGTTGCGGATCACCAGCACCTTTTTGCCGGTGGCAAATTGCCGCGCCACCGCCTCCATGCCAAAAGTGCCGCTGCCGGGCACCAGCGCCGTGCTGTGGGCGTGGTAGACCTCTTTGAGCGTGGCGGAGATATCACGCATCACGCCCTGAAAACGTTTGGACATGTGGTTCAAGGCGCGGTCGGTGTAGACCACAGAAAACTCAAGCAGGCCGTCGGGGTCGATGTTGGAAAGCAAGGCTGGCATGGGAAGCGCTCCTGTCATTTTTGGGAAAATGCTGCCAGCTTAGCACGGGCGGTGGAACAGGAATCGTCCAAAAACATTCGGTCAAATCATTCAGGGCATAAGACATAGATGGAACTCCCATTCGAAGCGACGCGAACCTTTTGCTATAAATTTGGGCGTTATACGGTCTTGGATGAAGTGCAGCACATGCCCGAAGTGACCAGCGGCCAAGAATTCAGGCTGACCGACTTGGTACAGCGTGTCCTCGACAAGTACCTCACGGCAGAGCAACAAAGAACCAAGGTTAAAAAGGCCCAGTCTGATCGCATGGAGCCAATCCATTCGATCGTGAAGTTTTTTGTATCGTTCATTGCGAAAGAGCAGGAGACGTTTGTCCGGATAGGTGATGGCGTCTACCGATCCAAGACTGCTGAGGACATCTCGGATGTCGAACTGGAAGAGTCTGCGCTTGCCGATGGCGATGAAGAGGCAGCTGAATTCGAAGGCTGGATTTACGCATTCAGTTTTCCCGTGTTGGTGCGAATCGATGCGCCTTTTCCCATCAAGATCGGCAAGACCATCGGTGACGTCGATGGCAGGGTTGCGCAACAGTGCAAGGGTTCCGCATCGTTTGATAACCCGATCATTCTTGGCCGCTGGCAAGTCAATCGGGTTGGGCCGACCGAGCTGGCGGTACACAACGTGCTGAAGGCTAAAGGCAAGTGGCGGGACAGCGTGCCGGGTGTTGAGTGGTTCAACACGACGGTGTCCGAAGTGCAATCCATTTTGGAGTTTGTGGCCCGGCCATAGCCGCGGACCGGGGTTCAAACCATTCGCGGCAGGATCAGGCAGCGCGACAGACCAAAGCGCTCAAAGTCGCTGTCAAACGTCACCAGCCGCAACTGGCTGGACTGCGCCAGTGCTGCCAAATAGGTGTCGGTCCAGAGCCTGGCGCCGGGTTGGGTGTGGGCCAGCAATTGGCTGATGTGTGTGTCGCAGGCTTGCGGGTCGGGCAACAGACCAATTTGCGGCATGGCGCGGTAACTTTGGTAAAGCTGCCAGGCGCTCGGCAGGGTCAGCGCGCCTGCGCCCACGGCTTTGGGTTGGCACAGCAGGCGCACCAGGCCCAACATGGTGGTGCGGCAAAACCAGATGCGAGCCGCCGGATTGGCGCTGTGCTCAGCCACCACGCCGTCCCAGTAGGCGCGGGCGAATCTGTGGTGGGGGTGTTCCTGTACCGCCAGCGCCAGCCAGATGTTGATGTCAGGCAGGTCGCCAACGGCGCTGGCGGTGAGTGGCCAGGACAGGCTGGGCGCTTCCTGAACAGACCAGGTGCTGGCGGCCTCACTCATCGGCCAGGGCGCTCAAGTTGGCGTTCGTCAATTCCTGGGCGGTCAAGGTCATGGGTGCACCCAGGCGCACACTGGGTAAATCTGTCGCGGTGGGTGTGGTGGGTGCCGGACCCTGGCTGGCCAGGCCGCGCTGAACCAAACTCAGAACCAAATCGCGCAAAGTCGAGCCCTCCAGCGCGGCGCGGGCTTTGAGGTGACGGAACAGCGGATCGGGAATGTCAAGACTGGTACGCATATTTGCATTTTTATGCAAATCCATCAAATGTGCAAGACACCGGAGGTTCCGCTGCACAGAGCGGGTCCGGTAGCTGCAGGCGCGTGGCAACGGTCGGCACAGGCCGAGGTCGCGTTAGCATGCAGTCATCCACTTTTGCTCACCCTTTCAGGAGATCACCCATGGCCCAAGCGTCCTTCAACTGGCAAGACCCCTTTTTGCTGGAACAGCAGCTCAGCGACGACGAACGCATGGTCAAGGACGCTGCTGCCGCTTATTGCCAGGACAAATTGCAGCCACGTGTGATCGAGGCCTTTCGCCACGAGCAGACCGACCCGGCCATCTTCCGTGAGATGGGTGAACTGGGTCTGCTGGGCCCGACCATCCCCGAGGCCTACGGCGGTCCCGGTCTCAACTACGTGGCCTACGGTCTGATCGCACGCGAGGTCGAGCGCGTGGACAGCGGCTACCGCAGCATGATGAGTGTGCAAAGCTCGCTGGTGATGCTGCCTATTTATGAATTTGGCAATGAGGCCACGCGCCAGAAATACCTGCCCAAGCTGGCCACCGGTGAATGGATCGGCTGCTTCGGCCTGACCGAACCCAACCACGGCAGCGACCCGGCCAGCATGCTGAGCCGTGCGGTCAAGGTGCCCGGGGGTTACAAGCTGTCGGGCAACAAGATGTGGATCTCCAACAGCCCGATGGCCGACGTGTTTGTGGTCTGGGCCAAGGAGGTTTCCGAGTCCGGCACGGTCGGCCCGATCCGTGGTTTTGTGCTGGAAAAGGGCGCGGCTGGCCTGAGCGCCCCGGCCATCCACGGCAAGGTCGGCCTGCGCGCCAGCATCACCGGTGAGATCGTGATGGACGGTGTGTTCTGTCCTGAAGAAAACGCCTTCCCCGAGGTGCAAGGCCTCAAAGGCCCGTTCACCTGTCTCAACAGCGCCCGCTACGGCATTGCCTGGGGCGCTTTAGGTGCGGCCGAAGACTGCTGGCTGCGTTCGCGCCAGTACGTGCTGGACCGCCAGCAGTTTGGCCGCCCGCTGGCTGCCAACCAGTTGATTCAGAAAAAGCTGGCTGACATGCAGACCGAAATTGCGCTGGGCCTGCAGGGCTGTCTGCGCCTGGGCCGTATGAAAGACGAGGGCACGGCCTCCGTCGAAATCACTTCCATCCTGAAGCGCAACTCCTGCGGCAAAGCACTCGACATCGCCCGCCTGGCGCGCGACATGATGGGTGGCAACGGCATCAGCGACGAGTTTGGTGTGGCGCGGCATCTGGTGAATCTGGAGGTGGTCAACACCTACGAAGGCACCCACGACATCCACGCGTTGATTCTGGGGCGGGCGCAGACGGGGATTCAGGCGTTTTGCTGAATAGGGCGGCCGTGTGGGAACTGCCAGACACCCGACCGTGAGGACGCGGGCATCGGCGGTGGCAGCGGGTGGGCTGTGGGCCCCCGCCTCAACGCGCTGCGCTTTGCGAAGTCGGCGGGGCCCCACAGCCCACCCGCTGCTGCAGGCGTCTCAGGGTGCGGGCGTTCCATACCAAGTCAAGTCAGCCAATGCGTCACCGGTGCATACGTTCCCAACTCGCCCAGACAGGGCCAAACAACACAGTTTGTCTGCCTGCATCTGGTATTCCTGCTCGACGAACCCATCCGCCTTTCAGGCCATGCGGGTTTGGGTAGGGGGCCGACTTCGCAAAGCGCAGCGCGTTGAGGCACCCTGCCCAAGCCCGCGTGGCCAGCCACAAACACCGATCCGTCAACGACTGACCCCCTGAATTCAAATCCAACAACAAAAGTAAATCATGACACCCCAGCCAGCCGCCCTCAGCCACCTCAAAGTTCTGGACCTGTCCCGCGTGCTGGCCGGCCCCTGGTGCACCCAGATGCTGGCCGATCTGGGTGCCGACGTGATCAAGGTCGAGCGCCCCGGTGCCGGTGACGACACCCGCCACTGGGGCCCGCCGTTCCTCAAAGACGCCGAGGGCAACGACACAACCGAGGCAACCTACTTCACCGCCTGCAACCGCAACAAACGCGCCATCACGCTGGACATGGCCCAGCCTGAAGGCCAGGCGCTGATCCGACAAATGGTGGCGCAAAGCGACATCCTGGTCGAGAACTTCAAGGTTGGCGGCCTGGCGCAATACGGGCTGGACTACGAGAGCCTCAAAGCGACAAATCCGCGCCTGATCTACTGCTCGGTCACCGGCTTTGGCCAGACCGGCCCGTATGCCGAGCGTGCCGGTTATGACCTCATGATCCAGGCCATGAGCGGGTTGATGAGCATCACCGGCCACGCCGATGGCGAGCCCGGTGGCGTCCCGATGCGTATGGGCGTGGCGCTGATCGACGTGCTGACCGGTATCTACGCCTGCAGCGCCATCCTGGCGGCGGTCGAGGCGCGCCACACCACGGGTGCGGGCCAGCACATCGACATGGCCTTGCTGGATGTCGGCATGGCGGTGCTGGCCAACCAGGCCGCTGGTTACCTGAACACCGGCCAGGTGCCGCAACGCCAGGGCAACACCCACCCCAGTCTGGCGCCGTACCAGACCTTTGAAACCCTGGACGGCAGCATGCTGCTGGCCATTGGCAACGACGGCCAGTTTGCGCGTTTCTGCGATGCTGCGGGTCAGCCCGCGTGGGCGCAGGACGAACGTTTTCGCAGCAACACCTTGCGCGTCAAAAACCGCGAGGCGCTCATTCACCTGATGCTGCCCGTCACCCGCACCCGCAGCACGGCGGACTGGATCAGTCTTCTGGAAGACAAAGCCGTGCCCTGCGGCCCGATCAACACCCTGGACCAGGCCTTTGCTGACCCCCAGGTGTTAGCCCGTGGTTTGGTTCTGAATCAAAAGCTAGGCATGTCACCAAAACGTCTGGAAGCCACCCATAGCGCAGCTTTTCGAAGTGCATCGCCCCCTGCTGCGGCCGCTGGCACCGCCACCCAGGTGCGCACCGTGGCCAACCCCATGCGCCTTAGCGCCACGCCCCCAGTGCTGCGCCGTGCACCACCCACACTGGGTCAGCACACGCAGGAAGTGCTGGCAGAATTGGGGCTGGATGCCGCACAGATTGCCGGCCTACGCAGCCGCAACGTCATTTAAAAAACCATCGGCATCCTTCAGGGGGATGCCATGGATCGAACCGAACGGTTCTACAAAATCAGCGAGCTGCTGCGCGCCAACCAGGTCATCAGCTTTGCCACGTTGTTGGCCACACTGGAGACCTCCCGCTCCACCCTCAAACGTGATCTGAAGTACCTGTGCGACCGCCTGCACAACCCCATCATCTACAACCGCCAACGCGGCGGCTACCAGCTAGCGACCCCTGACCCAGCCGACAAACACGCGCATGAGTTGCTCGGGCTGTGGTTCTCTCCCACCGAAATCCACGCCCTGCTGACCATGCAACAACTGGTGGCCGGTCTGGACGCAGGCGGCGTGCTCAGCACCCACATCGCCCCGCTGATGGAACGTCTGAACGCCCTGCTGGGGCCAGAAGGCAATGCCGAGGCTACCGAGCTGCGTCAGCGCGTGCGCATCATCCGCCTGGCTCAACGCGGCGTGCGCCCGCGCCACTTTGAGCAAGTCGCCACCGCCCTGGCCCAGCGCAAGCGCCTGCATATGGCCTACACCGCACGCGGCAACGGCCACACCACCGAGCGCGACATCTCGCCCCAGCGCCTGGTGCATTACCGCGACAACTGGTACCTGGATGCCTGGTGCCACTACCGCCAGCAGTTGCGCAACTTTGCGCTGGACGCCATCACCCGGCTGGAGCCACTCAACGAGCCTGCGCGTGAAGTCAGCCCCGCGCAACTCAGCGCCACCTTCGGCCCTGGCTACGGCATTTTTTCAGGCGGCAAGCTGCGCTGGGCGCGCCTGCGCTTCAGTCCCGAGCGCGCCCGCTGGGTGGCGCAAGAGCAGTGGCACACCGAGCAAAGCGGCAAGTTCGAGAGCGACGGCAGCTACCTGCTGCGCCTGCCCTACACCGACCACCGCGAGCTGATCATGGACATCCTCAAACACGGCACCCACTGCGAAGTGCTGGGGCCGCCCTCGCTGCGCAAGGTGATTGCCGACGAGGTGAAAAAGCTGGGGGAGAAATATTTTTGAGGGGGGTGGTGAGAGGGTCATCTGGTGGACCTTTGGGTGGGTAAGCTGGCTGCAAATCAACAATATTCGCGGGGGAAGTCATCGTGTCAGACGCATTGGCTCATTCGGGTGGGCATTTGTTGGCCACGCATTTGGAAAAGGTTGCTGAATTGGCGGCCGAGTTTTCCAAGGCATTTGATGCTGCTGAACCCGCATTACGCTGGGCTTATCTGGCGGGCTTGTGGCATGACCTTGGCAAATACCGCCCTGGTTTTCAGCGCTATGTTCGGCTGGCAGATAACCCGGATGCGCACATCGAAGGCAAAGTAGGCGGGCGCGAAAAAACGCACTCTGCCGCTGGCGCACTGTGGGCCATGCAGCAACTCAACAAGCCGAACCAGCCCTACGGCAACATCCTCGCCTACCTGATTGCAGGCCACCATGCTGGTCTGGACGATTGGGATGGCGGCCTGAAAGAGCGACTGCACAGCGAGGATGCCCAACAGGAACTCACAGAAGCCTTGGCCGCCCACCCTCCTGCCGACATCCTGGCGCATAGAGAGGTGGTGGCACAGATTCCCGGTGGTGCCAGCGGCTTTGCCTTGTGGGTACGCATGTTGTTCTCATGCCTGGTCGATGCTGATTTTCTGGACACCGAAGCACACTTTGATGCAGGCAAACCCGCCCGACGCGAAGGCTTCCCCACGCTTGAACAAATGCGCGTGGCATTTGATGCCCACATGGCCGCTTTGCCGGTGGCGGACACACCGGTCAACACTTTGCGCGCCGACATCCTGCACCAGTGCCGTGCCAAGGCGGCCTTGCCTGCGGGGTTCTTCTCGCTCACAGTGCCCACGGGTGGCGGCAAAACTCTGTCCAGCCTGGCATTTGCGCTGGAGCACGCGCAGGCGCGTGGCAAACGTCGCGTTATCTACGCCATCCCCTACACCAGCATCATTGAGCAAACGGCAGATGTGTTTCGCGGTGTGTTCAAGGCACTGGGCGATGAGGTGTTGATTGAGCATCACAGCCAGGCCGATGCCGCAGAAAAAGACGAAACCGCCCGCAGCCGTCTTGCCTGCGAAAACTGGGATGCACCGCTGGTGGTCACCACCAATGTGCAGTTGTTTGAGTCGCTCTTCGCCGCCAAGACCTCGCGCTGCCGCAAGCTGCACAACCTGGTGGGCAGTGTCATCGTGCTGGACGAAGCGCAGCAATTGCCCCCCGAATTCTTGCAGCCCATTCTGGATGTGCTCAACCTGCTGGTGAAGCACTACGGCGTGACCGTGGTGCTGTGCACCGCCACCCAGCCCGCGCTGAGCAGCACCACCTATTTCGATGCCAGCAAGAACTTGCGTGGCTTGGAAAACGTGCGCGAAATCATCGACGACCCCGACGCCTTGTTTGATGCCCTCAAGCGCGTCCATGTGGTGCTGCCACCCGACTGGACCACCCCCACCGCCTGGGCCGACATTGCCACACAGCTCAGTGCCGAAGACTGCGTGCTGGCCATCGTCAACACCCGCAAGGCCGCTCGCGAATTGCAGCGACTGATGCCTGTTGACACCTTGCATTTGTCCGCCTTGATGTGTGGCGCACACCGCAAAGACGTCATCACCCAGATCAAAGAACGCCTGAAGGCCAAGCGTGAGGGGCGCGACCAGCGTCCTCTGCGCGTCGTCTCGACCCAGTTGGTGGAAGCCGGTGTGGACATTGATTTCCCCGTGGTCTACCGCGCCTTGGCCGGGCTCGACTCCATCGCCCAGGCGGCTGGCCGCTGCAACCGCGAAGGGCGCATGGACGGCAAGGGCCGCGTGGTGGTGTTTGTGCCACCAGAGCGGCCACCCCTGGGTCATCTGCGCAAGGGCGCTGATGCCTGCATCTCCACTCTGAACGGTCAGGCGCACGACCCGCTGGCCCGCACCTTGTTTGATCGTTATTTCAAAGAGTTCTACAACTCGGTGGATTTGGATGCCAAAGAAGTGGTCAGACTACTCACAATCAACGACCGCAAAACCTTGAGTGTCCAGTTCCGCACTGCAGCTGAAGCGTTTCGCCTGATTGACGACCAAGACAACGCCACGGTGGTCGTTCGCTACGCAGAGCACGGTGACGAGATTGAAAAGCTACTTCTGAAATTGGCGGCTGAAGGCCCGCAGCGTTGGCTGATGCGCAAGCTACAGCGTTACACCGTCAGCATCCACAAAAGGGTGGCAGACAAGATGCTGGCGCAAGGTAGTTTGACCTTGCCCATGCCTGGGCTTTATGTGCAAGTGAACGCTGAGAATCTTTATGACCCCATGCTCGGTTTGAATCCGATCGACGCTGTTTTCAACCCCGGTGGCTTTGCTGTTTGAAGGAAAACCATGCCCAGTTTTTGCCTCGAAGTCTCAGGCCCTTTCGCCTGTTTTACCCGCCCGGAGATGAAGGTGGAGCGCGTCTCTTACGACGTGATGACCCCGTCTGCTGCCCGCGCCGTGTTTGAGTCGGTGTTGTGGAAGCCCGCCATCCGATGGCGGGTGCATCGCATTGAGGTGCTCAAGCCGATTCGATGGATCAATTTGCGGCGCAATGAAGTCAGCGCTGTGGTGTCCACGCGCAATGTGCAGCAAGCCATGACGGCAGGCAGCGGCACGCTGGGGCTGTACATCGAAGACGAACGTCAGCAACGTGCAGGCTACTTTCTGCGCGACGTGGTCTACCGCATCCATGCCAATTTGTCGCTGGCACCGGGCTGCACCGAGCCTTTGATGAAATACACCGAGATGTTCACCCGCCGTGCCAGCAAAGGCCAATGTGTGAACCAGCCGTATCTGGGTTGCCGTGAGTTTGCAGCGGACTTCCGCCTGGTCACAGCCGACAAGCCGCCCGCCACGCCGATTGGCGACACCCGCGAGCTGGGCTGGATGTTGCATGACCTGGACTTCACCCACCCCGCAGACCCTCAGCCGCGTTTCTTCAATGCCAAGCTGTACAAGGGCGTGGTGCAGGTTCCCCCATTTGAGGAGTCACGCGGATGATTTTGCAAGCCTTAAACGACTACTACCGCCGCAAGTGCGATGACCCTGATCCGGCGCAGCGCCTGCCCACATTCGGGTTAGAGCAGAAGGAAATTCCCTTTTTGCTGGAGATCAGTTCCGAGGGGGAACTGCTGCAGCTGCGCGACACCCGCGAGTTAAATGGCAAGAAGAAAGTTGCGCGTACTTTCCGAGTGCCTTTGGGTATCAAAAAGACCTCTGGCGTGGCCGCCAACTTGTTGTGGGACACCTTGGAATACGTGCTGGGTGTGGACACCAAAGGCAAGCCTGAACGGGTGGCCGAACAGCATGCCGCCTTCCGCGCCCGCATTGCCGCGCTGCCTGAGACAGCTCAAAAGGATGCAGGCATTCAAGCCGTGACGCGCTTTCTGGATCGGGTCGACCTGGCTCAGCTGGCTCGCCAACCGGCTTGGGCAGATGCGCTGGAAAGCAATGCCGTTCTGAGTTTTCGGCTCCAAGGCGATCTGGATCTGGTGTGCCAACGCCCTGCGGTGGTGAATGCGGCGCTGAAAGTGTCCACTGGCGATGATGCGCCCCAAGCCATGTGCTTGGTTACCGGTGAGTTGACCCCGGTAGAGCGCCTGCATGCCTCCATCAAAGGCGTCTGGGGTGCCCAGACATCGGGTGCGAATATTGTCTCGTTCAATGCCCGTGCCTTCGAGTCCTATGGCAAGACCGAGCGCCAAGGTGAAAACGCCCCGGTCAGCCGCTCCGCCGCCTTTGCCTACACTACGGCGCTGAACCACCTGCTGCGTAAGGACTCGCCCCAGCGCATTCAGGTGGGGGATGCGTCCACCGTGTTTTGGTCCGAGCGAGATTCGGACTTTGAGACGGCGGCGGCAGACATTTTTGGCGACCCGCCCAAAGACGACCCAGACTGTGGCACGCGCGCTGTGCAAGCCGTGCTGAATGCTGTGCACAGCGGCAAATGGGGAACTTCTGATGAAAACACGCGCTTTTATGTCTTGGGTCTGGCTCCCAACGCGGCGCGCATCAGCATCCGCTTTTACCACTGTGTAACCCTGCGTGAATTGGGTCAACGTATTGCGCAGCATTTTGAAGACCTGTCGCTGGCGCGTGGTCCGCATGATCCGCAATACCCCTCGCTGTTTCGCCTGTTGGCCGCTGTGGCGGTGCAAAACAAGGCGGACAACATTCCGCCTAATCTGGGTGGCTCAATCGTTGATGCGATCTTTACCGGGGAGAACGCGCCTTACCCCAGCCTATGGCTGAACGTGGCTGTTGGCCGTTGCCGGGCAGAGCAAAACGTCAACTACTTGCGAGCCGCTGCCATCAAAGCCTGCCTCAACCGCCAGATTCGCCATTCCCGGTTTAAGTCATCCAACCCATCCCTAGAACAGGAGTTTTTGCCCATGCTTGATCTCAGCAACCCCAACCCGGCATACCGTCTGGGGCGGCTCTTTGCCGTGTTGGAAAAAATCCAGGAAGAAGCCAGCCCAGGGCTGAATGCCACCATTCGTGACCGCTACTACGGCGCGGCCTCCAGCACGCCGGTGGCGGTGTTCACCACCTTGCTGCGCCTGAAAAATGCCCACCTCAAAAAGCTCACAGCAGGGCGCGTGATGACGGTTGAGAAGTTGCTGGGCGAGGTACTTGGCCCCGTGACCGATTTCCCCAAACATTTGACGTTGCCAGACCAGGGCCGCTTTGCGCTGGGCTACTACCACCAGCGGCAAGACTTTTTCACCAAGAAATCTGACATCCCATCTACCACCGAACCGACCAACACCGAAGGAGCATCCAAATGACTGTCACCACCAACAAGGCGCTCACCAACCGCTACGACTTTGTTCTCGTCTTTGATGTCAAAGACGGCAACCCCAATGGCGACCCCGACGCAGGCAATATGCCGCGCCTGGATGCTGAATCAGGCCATGGCCTGGTAACCGATGTATCGCTCAAACGCAAAGTGCGTAATTTTGTGGGACTGGTCAAAGAACAAGACCAACGCGACCCTGTGGCTGGGGAGAAGCGTTTTGAAATTTACGTGCGCGAAAAAGCCGTTTTGAACCTACAGCATGAACGCGCCTATTCGGCACTCAATATGGCTGTAGCCCCCGATGATGAATCGCAGAGCGCTACTGAAAACAAAGCAGAATTTGCTCTGGAAAGTGATGTCAAAAAGAAACCTGTCAAAAAAGAAAAACGCAAAGGCAGCAAAGATGAAGTCAGTCAGGCGCGGGATTGGATGTGCCAGAACTTCTTTGATGTGCGTACCTTTGGCGCGGTGATGTCCACCGGCACCAACTGTGGGCAAGTGCGCGGCCCGGTGCAACTTACTTTCGCCCGATCAGTGGAGCCTATTGTGGCGTTGGAGCATTCCATCACCCGCATGGCAGTGACAACCGAGGGTGAGGCAGAAAAGCAAGATGGCGACAACCGCACCATGGGCCGCAAACACACCGTGCCCTACGGCGTGTATGTGGCCCACGGTTTTGTGTCGTCCTTCCTGGCCAAGCAAACTGGTTTTGGCGAGGATGATCTGGAGCTGGTGTTCCAGGCCCTGGCGCAGATGTTCGAGCACGACCGCTCTGCCGCACGTGGCGAAATGTCCACCCGTGGGCTGTATGTGTTCAAGCACGACAGCGAACTGGGCAACGCCCCGGCCCACGCTTTGTTTGACCGCCTCAAGGTAGAACCCAAGGCCGAGGGCGAAGTGGCCCGCAGCTTTGACGCTTACGCAGTGGCGTTTGACGGGCAGAGTCTGGCTGTGGGGCAATCCGTTCAACCTGCGCCTGGCGTGACTTTGACTCGGCGCTGCTGATTGGAGCGATCATGAAAATCCTGCCCACCGAATTCGACGGCCAATCCATTCGCCGCCTGTACGACGAAGACACCGAAACCTGGTGGTTTTCGGTGATCGATGTGGTGCAAGTGCTCACGCAGCAAGTGGATGACCTGACCGCCAGAAAGTATTGGAACCAGCTCAAACGGCGGCTTGCCAATGAGGGGAGTCAACTGGTGACAAGTTGTCACCAGTTGAAAATGCCCGCTGCCGATGGCAAGCAGCGTCTGACCGACGTAGCCACCGCCGAAACCCTGCTGCGCTTGGTGCAATCTGTCCCCAGCCCCAAAGCCGAGCCCATCAAACTCTGGCTGGCCAAGGTGGGTTACGAGCGCATGCAAGAGCTGGCCGACCCGGCCTTGTCGCTCGACCGCGCCCGCCAGACCTGGCAGCAGCATGGCCGCAGCGACAAGTGGATTCAGCAGCGCATGACCGGGCAGGAAACCCGCAACAAGCTCACCGACTACTGGAGCGCGCACGACATCAAAAAGGGCAGCGAATTTGCCATCCTGACCAACATCATTCACCAGGAATGGGCGGGCGTGAGCGTGGCCGAACACAAGGACATGAAGGGCCTGAGCAGCCACAACCTGCGTGACCACATGAGTGAGGCGGAGCTGATCTTCACCGCGCTGGCCGAACTGTCCACCCGCCAGATCGCGCAGAGTGTGGAGGCCACTGGTTTGGCAGACAACAAGACGGCTGCCAAAGCGGGTGGGCGTATTGCCCGCCAAGCACGTCACCAGTTGGAGAGCCAAACCGGCAAGTCCGTGGTGTCCGGCGAGAACTTCTTACCAGTTACTTCAAAAAAGACAGTTAAAGGTCAATATTAGAAAAGGGCTAGAGGCACAAATCTCTCATGGAAACGGTTGACCCCATTCCCCTGTCCGCCTTGCAGCACTGGCACTACTGCCCGCGCCAGTGCGGTCTGATCCATCTGGAGCAGGTGTTTGACGACAACGTGCACACCTTGCGCGGTCAGGCGGTGCATGCCAAGGCGGATCAGCCCGGTGTGGAAACCGCCAAGGGCGTGCGTGTGGAGCGTGCCTTGCCGCTCTGGCATGACGCGTTGGGGCTGATCGGCAAGTCTGACGTGGTGGAGTTTTTGGCCGGTGGCGTGCCCTACCCGGTGGAATACAAACACGGCAGCCGCAACAAGGCCGCCGACATTGCCGCGTGTGACGACATCCAGTTGGCTGCGCAGGCCATGTGTTTGGAGTCCATGACCGGCAAACCCGTCAACGAGGGCGCGCTGTATTACGCTACCTCCAAGCGTCGCCGGGTGGTGCCGATCACCATGCAGTTGAAGGCTGACGTGGCACAGACTGCAGAGGCCATTCGCCAGATGCTGGCCAGCGGCAAGCTGCCCCCGCCCCTGATCGGCGAGCAGGCAGCCAGGCGCTGCAAAGCCTGCTCCCTGCAAGAGCGCTGCCAGCCGCAAGCCACGCATGCGGGCTTGGTTTCTGCCCGCGCCGCTTTGTTTGACCCTGACGCATAGCCGCATCAACGCTCCCACCTGCCCATGCAACTCCTCAACACCCTCTACGTCACCACGCCCGACACCTACCTGCGGCTGGACAACGACACCCTGCGCGTGGAGGTAGACCGCGAAACGCGGCTGCGCGTGCCGCTGCACCACCTGAGCGCGGTGGTGTGTTTTGGCCACACCGGTTTGTCGGCGCCTCTCATGCACCGGTTGGCTGAGAGCGGTGTGGCGCTGGTGCTGCTGGATGACAACGGCCGTTTCAAAGCGCGGCTGGAAGGCGCTGTCAGCGGTAACGTGCTGCTGCGCCAGGCCCAGTTTCAGCGCGTGGCCGACCCGGTCTTTACCCTGGACATGGCCCGTGCCAGTGTGGCGGGCAAGATCAAAAACACCCGCCAAGTCTTGCAGCGCGGTGCCCGCGAAGCCAAGTCTGAGGATGAGGCCAAGGTCTTGACCCGTCTGGCTGATGATCTGGCCGCCAGCCTGCGTGCCTTGCCCGAGGTGACCAGCCTGGACAGCTTGCGTGGTGTCGAAGGTGAAGCGGCACGCCAATACTTCAGCGGCATGAACCTGCTGGTGCGCCCCGACCAACGCGCTGCCTTTGCCATGGATGGCCGCAGCCGCCGCCCACCGCGAGATCGCTTCAATGCCATGCTGTCGTTTTTGTACGCCATGTGGATGAACGACTGCCGTAGCGCGCTGGAAGCGGCGGGGTTGGACCCACAGGTCGGTTTTTTGCACGCCCTGCGCCCGGGGCGCGCCGCTTTGGCACTGGACTTGATGGAAGAGTTTCGCCCCTGGGCCGATCGGCTGGCCCTGACCCTCATCAACCGGGGCCAGTTGAGTGCGGACGATTTTGTGCTGCGCGAAGGCGGTGGCGTGTCACTGGAGCCGGATGCCCGCAAGGCCGTGGTGGTGGCCTATCAAGAGCGCAAGAAGGACGACATCAGCCACCCGCTTTTGGCGCAGTCTGTGCCGCTGGGTCTGGTGCCACTGGTACAAGCCCGGCTGATGGCCCGCGCCCTGCGTGAAGACGGCGCACCCTATGTGCCCTTCGTGGCGAAGTAAAGGACCACCATGCTGGTGCTGGTTTGTTATGACGTGAACACTGAAACCAAGGCGGGCCGTCGCCGCTTGCGTCGCGTGGCACGGGTGTGTGAAAGCACGGGGCAGCGGGTGCAAAAGTCGGTGTTTGAGTGTCAGCTGGACGTGGCCAAGTTTGAAACCCTGGAGCGCGAGCTGCTGGCCGAAATCGACCCCAGCATGGACTGCCTGCGCCTGTACCGCATCCCCGGCACGCGCGGCTTTGAGGTGATCGAACACGGTACCTTCAAGGCCGTGGATTTTGATGGGCCGCTGGTGCTTTAAGCGTCGTTTACCAGGGCCCATGCCAGTTTTGCCATGGTATGGTTACCTCCGCGAACCCCAAGTGATGGCTTTGTCACCCAGAGGTTCGCGCCCTTTGCAATCCTTTGTTTTGAATGGTTTTTTGATTTTTTTGAGGTTGAATTTTTTGCAGACACATGTCGTCATCGCCAGGTCCGCGGAAATGCACGAAAAAATCGTTGATCAGCAAGGCTTTGGAAGCGCGGAGGTTCGCCCGCCAGCAATGGCGGGCGTGGATTGAAACGGTGTGAAGATTTGCGCCCTGATGTTGATTGGGGGGTTCGCCCGCCAGCAATGGCGGGCGTGGATTGAAACTGGCACACCCAGGTGCCGCTCAGGGGCTGGCCGGGTTCGCCCGCCAGCAATGGCGGGCGTGGATTGAAACACCGCCGCCGCGGCCTCCACCGATGCGCCCAAGCGGTTCGCCCGCCAGCAATGGCGGGCGTGGATTGAAACGATGTTGGCCAGGGTTTTGGCTGCGTGGCTGCGGGCGGTTCGCCCGCCAGCAATGGCGGGCGTGGATTGAAACTTTACCCCTCCTGAGATAGTGCCGTTGCGTTGTAGCGGTTCGCCCGCCAGCAATGGCGGGCGTGGATTGAAACAAGACTAGTCATGGTGATGGCGCTGCCGCCACTTGGTTCGCCCGCCAGCAATGGCGGGCGTGGATTGAAACATGCGCCTGAGTGCTGCAATTTGGAGCCTTTCACGGTTCGCCCGCCAGCAATGGCGGGCGTGGATTGAAACGCTTCGTAGCCAATGGGAGCAATCTAGAAATGAAACGGTTCGCCCGCCAGCAATGGCGGGCGTGGATTGAAACCATTTTGCGCGGCAGCATCGACACCGGGCGCGCCAGGTTCGCCCGCCAGCAATGGCGGGCGTGGATTGAAACGCGGTGGGCGTTGCGCAGGGCGGCGGCGTATTCGGTTCGCCCGCCAGCAATGGCGGGCGTGGATTGAAACATGGCCGACATCGCCAAAAACCTGCCCGCCGCCCTGGTTCGCCCGCCAGCAATGGCGGGCGTGGATTGAAACATGAGCGACGACCGGATTGAGGATTTGTACATCACGGTTCGCCCGCCAGCAATGGCGGGCGTGGATTGAAACCTCGCTTGAGCCTTTGATGGCGCGCAAGTTTGGCGGTTCGCCCGCCAGCAATGGCGGGCGTGGATTGAAACGTTTGTCACAGGTAGCAGCCTTATCACCCGGTACGGGTTCGCCCGCCAGCAATGGCGGGCGTGGATTGAAACGGGTAAGCGCTCATAGGCGAACGAAGCTTTGCGGAAGGTTCGCCCGCCAGCAATGGCGGGCGTGGATTGAAACCCCTTTGATTTGACCGATCTGCGCATTTTTGACGGTTCGCCCGCCAGCAATGGCGGGCGTGGATTGAAACCAACTCTGACTCGGCTACAGGCTTCATTTCTCGGCGGTTCGCCCGCCAGCAATGGCGGGCGTGGATTGAAACGA
>Ga0075012_10000998_pt1 | contig 29644 bp, 35 predicted proteins | sample All_14_2_FD_71474 | JGI IMG/M metagenome (GOLD analysis project Ga0075012, IMG submission 71474) | Freshwater microbial communities in response to fracking from Pennsylvania, USA - Allegheny Zone_MetaG_DW_15 | ecosystem: Environmental > Aquatic > Deep subsurface > Groundwater > Drilled...
GCCTAGAGAGATGGCGCCGAACCCAAATACTCGGTGGCGCTCAACGACACGATCGCGCCCACGAGCACGTGGCGCTCAACCCCAATACTCATGGCGCTCAGAGAAGCGAATATTCAGCCGAGCTCCCGCATCATGCACGCCCAGATCAACGCCTCGACGTAGCTCGGATGCCCGCTGGGATCACTGTGCCACGCCTGTTCCCCAAAGCGGCGCGCCTCCACCGTGAACTCTTCCGGAACGAGCAGGAGCTCGGCAATCGATGCGGGGACGTCAGTGGTGTCCCCGTCATCGTCGGGGACACCTACCAGCACGGCATCTCCGAGGAGTCGGGCTCTGCCGTGAGCGCGAGGCTGGTGGAACCACCAGAAGAAAGTCGCCCGCCGATTGAACGGCAGACCTTCGGCGATACCGTTCTCGTTCACCACGAGCGTCACGCCGATGTCGGGCAGATCGACATGTTCGATCCAGCCGCCCACTTCCGCCTGGTGGTCCTCCAGCGTCCGAATGTCTGTCGGCTCGATGGGTTCGCTGTCTTTCGCGGGGATCACGATGGCTTGCGCCATGGTCCTTCCTCCTTTGCGTAAGCGACCGAGAACGGGCCTGTTCTCTTCAAGTCGCAGCACGCAAACGAGGGGCGATGCGAGAAGGGTGCGGGGTGGCCGGCCGGGAGAAAACACGCATGCTCTCGATCCCGAACCGACCACCCGAGGGATGAGCCGTCAGCTGCCCGACGGTTTCGACGTTCGTGGGGTCTTCGGCGCCGGGGTGGCGTCGAAGATGGCGGCGATGGCGTCGCGTTTGCCCGCGGCTTCGCGTTCGATTTCGTCGCGCACGTCTTGTGCGCGGCGTTGGATGGCTGGGTCGGCTTTGGTCTTGTCGATCCAGGCTTCGATGGCGAGGCGGACTTCGTCGGTGACGGTCCGGTCGTTGAGCTGAGCAATGATGTCCAGCTGCGTGCGGGTGGACTCGTTGAGTCTGACCGCGAGGGGTTTGATCGGGCCGTAGCCGAGACCGTTGGCAGACGGCGGCGAGGCGGGCGTGGTCGGTGCGTTGGACTCGCTCATGAGCGGGTCACCTCCTTGACGGATGCGGCCGAGAACTCGGTTGGTTCTCTACGAGACCGCAGGCCGGCAACGAGGACGCGCTCTGCTCGCTCCCCCTTAGTGAACGACACCCCACACGGGGAGGCAACCGTCCGATCGGCGGCGCAGATGTTCCGCCGCGGCAACGGCACCCCCGCTCGACCGACAGGGCGCATCGCAGGAGCGTCGCCGTCGTACTCGATGGATACCATCTGGGGCATGGATAAGCGCTACCAGGTCTTTGTCAGCTCGACATTCACCGATCTCGTGGAGGAGCGCCGCGAGGTCATGCAGGCGCTACTCGAGATGGACTGCATGCCGGCGGGCATGGAACTCTTCCCAGCGAGCAACGACGACCAGTGGACGCTCATCAAGGGTGTCATCGAGCAGAGCGACTACTACCTCGTGATCCTCGGCGGTAGGTACGGATCGACCACCGAGGAAGGAATCAGCTACACCGAGAAGGAGTACGACTACGCCGTCGAGCTTGGTATCCCCGTTATGGGGTTTGTCATCTCCGATCCGGATTCAGTTGCGGTCGGGAAGACCGATAAGAACGATGCGGCCGCAGCGAAGCTTGGCGAGTTCCGCGCCAAGGTTCAGACTCGGATGACGAAGGATTGGAAGAACGCGGAGGATCTTGGGTCGAAGGTGACTCGGGGCCTGGTGCATCTGATCAAGAACAACCCGCGCCCGGGCTGGGTGCGCGGCGATCAGGCCATGACACCGGAAACGAGAGTCAAGATTGCAGAGCTCGAAGCGACGATCGCGAAACACGAGAAGCAGGAGGCCGAGCAAGGCTCGGCGAATGCGGCTCAAATTGACGAGAGTTTCGCTCACGGGCAGGAGACCGTTGAACTTTCGCTCGTGCACAAGGGCTACAGCACGACCCACGGAAACTTTGAGGAGCTCGGCGATCTCGCCTACACCTGGGACGAGATTATCGAAGTTCTCGGCCCATTCATGATCGAGGAAGCCCCCGAGCCATCGCTCCGCCGTACGTTCAACAACCACCTGCTAAGCGACATACAACAGGACCCCGAGGGATGGACGAGCGACGTGTTTCACGAGTCCGCGGAGATTTCAGACAAGGCGTGGGGATCGATCATCGTGCAACTGCGCGCACTCCGCCTGATTACTACTGGAACAAAGAAGCGGACGGTGAGCGACCGGGCGGTGTACTGGAAACTCACGCCGGCGGGCGACGACTACTTGGTCGCACTTCGAGCAGTACCCAGTGCGGGGAGTAGACATGAGTAGGTGGCCAGGCCGCTCACGGTCAATTGCGCGGCGAGCTAACCAGAACGAACCCGTCACCCGCCGCTATTGCTCCTGTGATATGAGGGAAGGGCTCCGGCGCGTTGTCTGACGCTGGGCTCAGCGACTCTGGGTACGTGGCCGCGCCGGTACCCCACACCCACGCTCGCCCGTCGGAGGTGGTGGCTACCGTCCCTCCCGCGTACCCCATGTCGGCAGATGTGATCTGGGACAGCCCCGGCACAGTGACAGGGCCAACCCCGTCTCCTAGAACACCAAGCCCCCCGTGTGCATTGTTTCCTTTGGCGACGACACTTCCGTTATCGAGATTGAAATACCTGTTCTCCCAGGTCGATAGGGTGGACTCTGCGCCCATGATTCCCTGCTCGTAGTCGCCTGTGGCGAAGCTCCACACTCGTCCGTCCGAGAGGACTGCGTCCGCACCACTGATGGAGACCACGTCTTCAAGCTCAGAGTTGCTTAGCTGGGTGAATGAGATGCACGCTTCCGGATCGGTGCCGTCCAAGTAGCCCGCTATGGTGCGGCTTCTCTTGCACCCCCACACCCAGACCGAGCCGTCACTGCCCAGTACCGTGTTGGACGCGAGCTGTGCCGCCTTGGGGAGGCCGCTGAGCAACACCCCGTCAGTACCACCGCGCTCACCCGTGGCGCCGCCATCAGCGAACTGGCTTTCGTTGCCAAAGAAGTAGACAGCACCCGACCCCGTCAGAATCTGGAAGCTGCCTGTCGTAAATCCGGGGACGATCTTAACCGCGTCCGCCACCTCTCCGATTTGCATCGGTTCGCTAACGAGGCCGAACCCGTTCTCGAGGTCGCCCCACCACCACGCAGTCCCGTCCGCCCGGACGACTCCGATGGCGTCAGCAGCCGCAGCTGCGCTAACGACGTCATCCATGCCGGGAACCGGCACCGGTGCTGGCGCAGTGCTAATCCCCACCGGTGCGAGGATCCCCGGCGTGCTTCCCCAAACGTAAACCTGCCCCGGCAACGGAGCTTGAGCTTCTTCTGCGGGTTCTTCAGTCGCTGACGGTGGCGAGCTCGCCGAGCTGGCGGGCGCAGCTACGCCACCGTCACTCGCGGAGGGCGCGCAGGCCGCCAAGACGCACCCAGCGATCGCAACAGTGACCACGACCATGAGTGATTTTGAACCAAGCGTCCGTACGTCGTTTCGGTACATCGCATTTGTCCTGTTCGCTACGTCACCGCGTCTCGGCGATAGTGCCCCCTGAGCGCACAACGCCTGATAATTGTTCTGATCCGCCCCGCCGCGCATTGCTCAAGAGATGGGACTCTGGATGCGGAGGTCGACCGCACCGTTGCCGTTCGTGATTGCGGCGCCGTACCCGCTCGGCAGGTCGTACCCACAGAAATATGTGCCGCTGGGTCCATTCGAGAGATCCATGCCCTCGCGACAGGTCCCGACTGCGCCGACGCTATCGAGTTGCGCCTTCCAGGCGACCGCTGCCTGATATCCAGCTTCGAGGTCGGTGAAGTGCACCCACCAGGTGTCCTTGATACCCGAGTCCGGGATCGCTTGGTGACAGATCGCTTCAACCGCCGCCGTCGGCACTGGCGCCGCCGACGACCACTCCGGCGGATAGTCGCTCAGCACCTCATCAATCACAGCGGGGTTCGTGTTCACCTGCGTCGCGTTGCCCGATGGGTCGTAGCAGATCCTCCAGATGCGGTCCTGCTCGCTCTCCTCGACGGGTGCAGCGGCGGGTGCCGTGTCCTCCGGTGACGGCGCAGTTGTCGACTCCGCGCTGTTCGGAGTGGCGATGCTCGAAGTCGTGTCGGCGCTGGCACACCCCGCGACGACCAGCACGGTCATTGAGGCGAGCGCTCCCAAACTCGCGCCGCGCGACACCTTCACTCTCTTTCGGGCGCTTGCCCGCGCGGGTTTCGGATCAGTCGTGGACACGGAACTCTCCTTTCCGGCGTGCGACCCACAGCGCTCCAATGCCGCAGGCTAGGAGCAGCGCGCTGACGCCTCCGGTAACACCGGCCGTCGCCGCATCGAAGCCGGTTGCGGCGAGTCGCTCACTGACGGTGAGGTTGAGCCAGAGTGAGCCGCTGGTCGCGCCGCGTACTTCAATCTGGTGGTTTCCGATCTCGGTCCCGGCCGGGATGGTGACGGTCTGCGTGAGGCTGCCGTCAGCGCTCGCGCTGCCGTTCCAGAGCATGACTGGGGTGGAATGGAGCCAGATCTCAACGGGCTCGTTCTCCACGAGCCCGCTCGCAGTTACGGTCACCGTCTGGCCCGGCGCGGTGTTGGAGCTTGAGAGGGACGCTGCTGGTGTAGCGCTGGGGGTCGGCGTCGGGCAGGCGCCAGCCGCAATGGTGAACTCCCCGACGATGTAGTCGTTGGAGTCGATGAACCACTGGAAGCTTCCGACCGGCACGGGTCCCGTGAACGTGTAGGTGCCCGGGGAGATGTTGTAGACGATGGGCTTGTCGGCTTGAAGCGGCTGGTAGTTCAGCACGTCGTAGACGCCGATATCCCAACCACCGTCGACCGAGTTCCTCGTAGCGACCGACGGGACCGATGTAACGTCCAGGTCGACCGTGGCGATCGGAGTCCCGTCGACGCAGGCGACGGCAACGCTCGGCGTCACGATCGGGGTGGGCGTGGGGTTCGGGTCGGGAGCGCAGTCCGGGACGTGCACGGTGGCGCTCACGCCGCCACCAACCGATGTTGAGGCGTAGTCGATGGTGATGTCGTAGACCCCGGCTTGGAGGATCCCGGTGAAGTCGACGGTGCCGCCCGGTGCCCCGAGTGTCTGCGGGGTGCCGAAGGGAACGGTCTGCCCGGTGGCGTAGTTGTAGGCGCTCGGGGTCAGTGTGAGCTGATCGCCTTCGCCGACGACCGGATCCACGGTCGCGGTCACGGAGGCTTGGTCGCCGATGCAGGTTGATGTGACCGTGATCTCATCGTCGGTGCTGGTCTGGCAGTCGGCGGGCATCGTGAACTGCTGGCTGCCGACAAGTTCACCGCCGACGGTCACGTCGTAGGTCGCGGTCCATTCACCACTGGTCGCTCCGAAGGACTGGTACTCCCAGTGGCCGTTCGCGTCAACCGTCGACGGCTCCCACGGCTGGACAGCACCATCGATCGCGAGTTCCACCGTCGGTGGATTCTCATCATCTTCCAGCGTCACGTCGACCGTGATCTTGGTCTCGAGTCCGCCCTGCGTGCACGTGAACGAGAAGTCCACTTGCGGCTCCGTGAACGCCTGAGCGGCAAGGGGTGCAGAGAGGAGGCCTGCACCGGCCAGCAGGAGCGCGACCAGGGCAGTGAGCGTGGCTCGGAGTGGGCGGCGGGCGCGGTGAGGTCGAGTCATGGATTGATTCCTAGTTGGAGTGGGGAGGACAACCGGAGGCTGCTACTCATAAGTAGCACATAGCCCATGGGATTGCGACTTATAAGTATGTAGACCTATAGGTAGCGGACTGGTGGCCTGATGGGATGGAAGGCGAGCTACAGCGCAGGCTCGGACGTAATGTCCGCGCTCAACGCAACCTGCTGGGACTAAGCCAGGAGCAGTTCGCAGAGAAGCTCGGCTACCATCGCACCTACATCGGCGGTATCGAGCAGGGGCTGAGGAACCTCAGCCTGCGCTCCGTCGAACGGTTGGCGACAGATCTCGAACTCGACCCGCTGGAGCTACTTCGAGACTCGCCAACGAACTGACACGGTGCCGCTCAGGGACGCTGCAGCTCGTGGAGGAGCTTGCCGAGCACGCCGTGAAGTCGGATCGCACTCTCGAGCGTGACCTCGACGAACTGCCGCTCGCCCGCAATAGTCACCCACGTCTCGGTAGCTTCGCCGATAGAGCGATGTCCAACCACCGCCATATCGGATGCTTCAACAGGTCGATCGGGCGAGGAGGTCGGCGTTTCGTCGGTGCTACGGCGCGGCGCCACAACTGGAACCAGGACCTGGTGGCTCTCGTGATATCTGTCAGCGGGATGTGCTTGCGTATCGTGTTCTCCTCTGCACCACCGTGGGCAGCGCTCGGTAGGCGACGTAGGAGGTCCTGAAGACATGGTCTTTGCTCTCTCAGGTGCTACGTCGTTGCTCGGATAACGCCAACGCGGTACGACTTCGGATGTCCCCGGACGACACTGCCGATGTCGGTGATGTCACGGTGCCCGATAGTCTCCGAGAATGTCCGATTCCTGATCGTGCTTTCGTCGAAGACGAGTTCCGCGCTTGCGATCTGGCGCCGAAGGTCTTCGCCGTAGATATGGGGCGTTTCAGAACTTGGAATGGACTCCCGCGCCTTGGACCGTTCGGCTGCGAGCGGAGCAGGATCGTAGTCTTTGAGCGAGACACAGAGTAGGACTGCGGCCAAAGGATGGGGGCGAATTGACACTGCCAGCGGGTTTGGATTGGAGATGCCGCTGAGCTGCTGACGAATCGGATGCGCGCTCTCGAATACGGCCAGTTGATGTAGATCAACGTCACGGAGAACAAGTGCGCCGAGTTCCCCGACATCGATCGGCTTGCCCGGCCCGAAGCTGAAGACTGCGGCGTCCGCGAGTGTGCCCACAGGCTGGCCATCAAGATTTGATCCGAATGCCTGGGCGCAGTCTTCGATGATCGGCAGCCGCGGGAGCGCCTTCCGCAATGCGGGTATGTCTGCGGGGATCCCGAGCAAGTGAGTTGCGATCAGTGCGCGCGTCCGCGCGGTCCGTCGCTGCGCTGCCTCTGCCGGATCGACGGTGAGGGTCGTCTGGTCGACCGGAACAACGATCGGCTGCGCTCCCAAGGCGACGACTAGCGCAGCGCTCGAGACCCAGTCGTACTGCGGAATGAGCACTTCGTCGCCAGCTTGTACTCCGAAGCAGCGCAGCGCCACCCACAGCGCATACGTCGCGCTCGGCGTTAGTAGAACCGGTCGGTTCCGGCAATGAGTGGAGAGCACGAGCTCAGCGCGCTCCACCGCTCCGCCTGCGGAGAGCTGGCTCGTTGGGCTCGTGGAAGGTTCTTCAAGCCAGGCATCGAGGCAGGACGTAACCCCGTCAAGCCATGCACGGTCGGGGTGATCAGCGCGCACGTTGATACTCCAGTTCGTTGATCCGCTCCGCGATACGGTCTCGGTCGAGCGAGCCGTCCGTGTACACGAAGTCGCGCAGGTAGCTCGGGGGCTCAGTCGCCGTCTCGCCGAAGTGACGCGCTGCCATCCACGGGAGGTGGCTTGTGAAGGTCACTGCCTCGAGCGCCTCGAGCGTCTGCCGTTCGACTGCCGAGTCGATACCCGGGTTGTAATCGACGAGCGCGTCGACGAGCTCGGTCGCGGTGATCTCCGACCGCTGTGCCCGCAGGGCCCGTGCCCGGGCCGCCGCGAGAACACTCACAGCGTCTCGGCTCGTCAAACGTCGAGGGTATGCGATGAGCGCCTCACGGGCGACTCCTGGCTCGAGTGTCCATGACCGGACTCGTGCGGTCGCTTCCATCTGGGACGCCAGGTCGTCTACGTCCGGTGGGAGGAATGCGACGCACTTGACGCGACTCTTCATCGCGGGGTCAAGCTGACGAGCAAAGTTCGAGGCGATGATGACGTGCAGTCCTGGCGGTGTTACGGGGTCCGCGAACATGTCGAGAAACAGCCCAGTCAACGACGAGGAGATGCCGTTCGCGTCGGCGAGGCCTCCGCCTTGACGGTCAGCGGTGAGCGCGTTGTTCTGGTCGTCGAAGAACGTCAGGCTGGGAGCTAGAGATGTGGCGGTGTCACGGTAGCGGACCCCGTTTCGCTGGCTAGAACCGACCCACATCTCCTCCAGGGTTTCGGGGATCAGAAGTACTATTCCGAGCCAGGTCGCCACAGCCCGTGCCGAGTACGACTTCCCCGTTCCCGGCGGCCCGACGAAGGCTAGCCGGAGAGGTACCTCGGGATCGTGAGCATAGTCCTCGAGCAACAGGCGGAGTTGGGCTAGTCCGATGAGATCCCGCCCGATGAGAACTTGGGTCGTGTCGGCCCGTGCGATGCCGTGGAGTGCTCGATCGAACTCTTGCTGGGCTCGCTCGCGGACGATCGCTGGAGTGAGAGGCCGCTCTGGGGACGTGTGCTCCCGCATGACGCTGATGTCGAAGAGGCGGAGGGCGCCGGTGGCTCGGGCGACCGCGTCAGCGGCGAAGTCCGCGGGGAGCACCAGCGGCTGCCGCGTGCTGCGCTGCATTAACTTGATCGCGGCGAGCCGTTCTGCGTGTCGTGGCAGCCCGAGCGTGATGACGGACAATCCGGGCAGATGCGTCACCTGCGGCCCCAACGCGCTGCCTCGGGCGAAGAGCGCAACGACGTGCCCACCCTTGCGGATTTCGGGGTTCGTCGCCATGTCCGCAAGTTGCTCGATCACGCGGGCCGTGTCGCCGTTGGCATTCGCAAGCTGTTCTGGTGGAAGCAGGTGATCGGTCCAGTCGATCTGGAGGTGGTACTGGGTTGAACTGCGCAGCAGGTGATCGCGGAGTCGGTCGATCACGACCGTCGGTGGGGTCCCGCTGCCGACACCCGTCGGCAGCGATGCCTTTGGTCCGCCGGGCGCCGTGAGCGTCCGCACACCGCTCTCGAGGCTAAAGAGGATCGTCGCCCGCCCAGTCGTTGCGGCATGAGCGGCGAGTACACGGCGGGGGTCGCGGAGGGCGTTCCCGTCTACCAGTACGTCACCAGTCTCGTCGTTGACGCCCATGATGGTGCCGTCGACGACGGATCGATCGAACGCCGCCGCTAGATCGGCCGCCCGGAACAGCCGGGGTGCAATCGTCGCGCTCATCGCCGACCGCCTTGGCGGGCGCGGTCCTTGGTGTTGGCGACAGGTGCGTACAGCGAGGTCGTGTGACCGGCGCGAGCATCGCCCGCGAGGACAGCACCTCGCGCGAGGCTCGTACGGTCATGCGTGCGGGCGATGGCAACTGGAGTTCCACCACGCGGGTCATGATGCTGCACGTTGATCTCCTCGTCGAAAGCCACCCCTTGATCCTCCAGTCCATTTACGAGCTCGCGTTGGACCCTGTTGCAGGTATCCCCGACGAGCCCGACGTGGTCGGTTTCCCACTTCCCGTCGTCGTCGAGCACGACGAGGAGCACCTCGTGGGCACGATCTGGCTGGTTCACGGGGCGAGCTTCGAAGGCCGTCGTGCGGAGGCCATCGACGCGCTCAAACGCGTAGCCGAGGCGATCGAGCGCGTTCGACGTCAGGTCGGCGAAACGAAGCCGGGTCTCGACCTCCGGTAGGACGATCGCGGTGGCCAGATGATCAGCAGCTGCGGAACTCAGAGGACACGACGCAGCGAGCAGCGCATCCTGCTGACCTTCGAGGGTGCCGACGGCGCCGGCGATGGTCGTGGTGAGCCGAGCCGACGAGGAGCGATACGTGGACATTGTGGTGGGCCCTTCTGTTGGGTTAGTTGAGGTCGAACGAGGTGTCCATGAGGTCGGCATTGTCGTGAGCGAGGCCCGGAGTCGCCGTTGCCCCGGCTAGCGCAGGTGGGCGGGGTGCTGCTGCCGCAGGCGGATCGGTCGCACGCGCGTCCCCCTCGGCGCGAGCAGACCCGGGTCCAGGCCCCGCGTTTGGGGCGAACGCGGGGGCGCCAGTCTGATCGGCGGTGGGTGTAGACGGAGGGACGACATCCTGAGGCGCGGGCGCATTGGTCTGGAGTTCTTGAACCACGATGGTTCGTGCCGCACCGGGCCCGCCCGGCCCGGCCGCGTTCTCGGCGCCGACAGCGGCGAGACCCTCTTGGAGTTGGAGTTGTGTGAGCCCCAAGCGCTGGAAGGTGCGCGCGAGTCGCCGGTACTGTCGTGCTCGCTGACGGGCGACCCGGTTCGTTGCCGTGAGGAGCACACGCTCGGCCTTGCGCCTGGTTAACCTCGCGTTTGATAGCAGTAGGAGCGGGATCGCAATCGGGAAGAAGAACCCGGTGGCGAACTCGGCGACCGCAGCGATCGGCACGAGCGCCGTGTTGAACTCCTCCGATCGCTTCCGCTCGCCTTCCAGATCGGTGAGGTGCTGCTTGGCGAACTTGACCGCGTTCTGGTCGCCGTCTTCTTCGTACATCGCGACTTGCTGTTCAGCCGTCCGAATCTGGTCCGCGTACTCGATCTCGGCTCGCAGCGGCGCAAGGGTGGCCAGATACCACACGATGATCACGACGATGGCGATGAGCCCGATGACCACGCCACTGAAGACGGCGGAGTTAATTGCGCCGTTTCGCCACCTGTCGAAGATGAATCCGATCAGCAGCGAGAAGATTGCGGGGATGACGATGAGTAGGAGGCATCCGAAGACCGCTGCGAGCGCGTTCCCCCCGGAGGCAGCCATCACGATCGGGAAGTCGATGACCAGGACGCCGGGGAGCACGATGAACAACCAGGCGCAGAACATCGCGATCGCGAAGACCTTGAAGCCGAACTTCGGCTCCTTGTTGTCCTTGAAGGTCGTGAGGATGTGGGTCTCGCGTTCGGTTGCTTGCGCGACGGTAGCCTCGGCGGCAGCGGCACGGTGCTCGATTCTGAGGCGCGAGGGGGCGATCCGGGCAACCCATGCACGCACGTAGTCGAGCGGATTGCGGATGATGCGGTCACGCGCGGCCCGGCGTGTAGCCATGAACGCGGTGACGGGGTTCGGAACCTGCGGCAGCACATATCGAACGATGAGGAAACCCACCCAGGTCGTGAGGGCCAGAACTGCGACGGTGATGATGATTGGGACCAACATGGTGATCAGCTCCCGATGATGAAGGTGGTGATGGCGGTCGAGGCATCTTCTGGGCGGACCCGCGAGATCTGGCCGGAGCCACCAGTCGCTGCCCACGATGTGAACGTGCTGAACAGCGCGTTCCAGCGGTTGATGTCGCCCACAGGATCGGGTTGGACGACCAGTACAGGCGCTCCGCCGAAGTTGGCGGGCTGCGCGCCACGGTTGTCGTCGAGGTCTGACAGAACGGCGAAGGCGACGTCGCCGTCCGGGGGAGTGAGCAGCGTCAACGCCGCGACGCCGGCGAAGACCCCGGAGCTTTCGTCCGTATTGATGTTGAGTTCCTGCAGCGACTGTGCTGAGGCGGACGCAGCGGCGGCGGCAGCGTCGTAGGCAGCCGACCACGTCGCTTCGGCCTCCTTCCATGAGTCGTAGGGACCGCCCGGATCCGTCGCGCCGGGCGTGGTCATGTCTGGGCGGGGCGGGAGCTGCGGCACGCTCGGGATCGAGATCGCGACGTTCGGTTGCCCGTAGGCGAGGGAGTTGGTCCCGACGAGCCGCACGGTGAGGTGAAGGCCGACCAGCGCGGGGACCCCCGCCTTCGTGTTCGAGGGTTTGGGCGCCACGTAGGTCTCAACGGACGCGACGATGTAGCTCTTCATCGCCTCACGGAACGATGCATCTGTCGACGTAGTGGGGTCGATGAGGATGAAGCGGTAGTTCTGGTCGGGTACACCGCCAATGTTCACGGGAGCGGTGGTTGTAGTTTGTTCCGAATCGGGTTCCGTGCTGAGCAGCGGCACGATCTTGCCCCAGTTCATCCACGTGAGGACGCCGACAAGGGCAATGACAATGAAGGTGATGAACTTCTTCACAGTTGCGCCTCCTTTAGATAACACGCCCCGCCGCACGGGTGAGTGCTGGTAGGTCGCCGCCAACTCGCGGAAGGCCTGGACAAGCATCTCGATGAGGTCCGCACACTCATCGCGGAAGTGCGGCGCGACGCCGGGGGTGGAGTCCCTGCGGTAGTTGCGGGTGGGTTCGACACCAGCCGTGAGCATGAGGGGCGCTGCGCACCGCTGCGCCCCTCGACATCAGCGAAGTCAAGATTCACGGTTCACCACCGCGAGACCCTCTATGGCGACAGCGAGAGCGTCTGCCAAGAGGCTGGTCCGCCGCGCGAATTCATCCGCCACGGCCGGATCGCGAAGCCAAAGAGCCCCGTGGTAGCGCTCGTAGGCCCACAACAGCTCTCGCTGCGCGTCACGCAGAGAGACAGTCAGCATCTCGTCAATTGCCATGATCCACCACCCGCCGATCGGAGTATGTGCACTTACGCCACCATACGACGTGTGTGCAGGCATGCACAAGGTTCACCATCCGACATTCTCTATGCTGGTTCTACTAGCCGAACACGGTCAGTCGCGGTACGCTGGCATGGCGCGGAGCACCTGCTCTGTATGCGCAGAAGCTCGGAGATCTACGTGGAACTAGAAGTGCTCGGGACCCTGCTCGAGAAGACACGCACCGATCGCGGGCTCTCGGCTCGAGAGACGGCGGAACGGGCTGGCATCAGCCCTGCGTACCTGCGAGCCATCGAGAGGCACGAAAATCCCAAGACGGGCAAGCCGTCTCGCCCGTCGGTTGACGCTCTCCTAGGTCTTGCATCCGCCCTAGAAACCGACGCGGCTGAGCTCCTCCTTCTGGCCGGATATTCCCCCGACCTCGCCAACCGTGCTCGGCCCCGGGGGGAGTCGCTCCTCGCGAATCGAAGCCCCGACGAACTTGCGCGGAGGGTCCAGGATGCTGTCCGCTCTCTCTACAAGGTGACGCCTTTCCTTCAGGAAGTTGCCCAGGAACAGCTCGCGAAGTTTGCCGCGGAGATCAACCTGCTTGCAAGTGGTACCTTTCGGTGCTCGGCTGACGAGGAACCATTCTTTACAAACCTGGCTGTGAGGCGTTGTAAGTACACCTTGAAGGCTGTCAGCTACCAAGACCTTGAGTGGTGGGCTGACGCCCAGGGTTCGGATTATCTGTACGCCCATCGAGAGCTCAGAAAGCAAGATGTTGATATGACCAGGATCTTCGTAGCGCCGCGCAACGACTGGCCACGTCTTCGCCCGACGTTTGAAGAACATGTCGAAATCGGGATCCGGACATTGGTGGTAGACCAGGACGCCGTCAGCGGGCCGCCATTGAGAGATTTTGTGATTTATGACGACCTGCTCCTGCGCACGGCATCCGCGGTTCTCGATGACGAGTCAAGCAGCAAGACAGCTGAGTTCACCGATGTTGCCGCGCAGATAACTGATGCGGTTGCCGATTTTGAGTTCCTGCTCCGTCGCGCTCAACCAGCGGACGAGGTTATGGCGCGGTGGGACGGTGACGGTAGGTGAGCAGAATGCCGACTGTGTCGATTGAATACGCGCATACAGTGTTGGATCCTTTGAACCGCAATGACGACACCCTGAACGATCTTCTTCTCAGCACCGCTATTGCTAGCAATATTCGACGCAAATTGCAGCGCGAGGGTCTCAAGACTCAGACTGCGGTGATGTTCGACGACAAATTGCTAAGCCCGGCTCGTAGTCGAGATGCAGAGGCGCGGAACTTGCTCGAAGTGATCTCCCTACAACCCGATGTGTCGATATTCGAGAGCGACCTTCGCGTTCTCGCCAGCTCGTTGATCGATGTTGTATCAGAGCCGCGGAAGGCCAAGCTTGCTCGTGCGATAGAGAAACGTGCACACAAGGGTCTGCCTCTACTTTGCTCGATAGACATAAGCATTTGGCACGCTTTACGCCTAGGGATATTCGGCGATACTGCGCCATACTCCACCGGCATCGAGGGGTTTCGAGCAATAGATAGCGCGGACATTGCGATATCGATACTTACCACCCGTGAAAAGACCTATGAGGATCGAGCGATTCGCGAGAACCTCCAGTACATACCCGACCTGGACAGCAATCGAATAAGAAATTTCTACTTCGCACCCGGGGAACAATACGACACTCTGCGCTTGGATATCGAAGCATTTACTGAGACAATCATGAAGGAGGTACACGATTATGAATAGAATCCTAGTGACCGATTCTCTTTTTATCGGCCCGCAGGAGGAGCAAATGCTTATGTCTGCCGGCTACGAGATCGACAGGCTCGATCTGCCTGCAGCCACAGAAGAGCAACTTATTGAGGCAATCCGCGGCAAAGTCGGATATATCCTCGGAGGCGTAGAGACTGTCACTGATGCGGTTATTGATGCTGCAGATCAGCTTCGGGCAATATCGTTCACAGGGTCCGGGTACACGGAGTTCATCCCAGCCTGGCGCCGAGCGACCGAACGGGGTATTGCAATCTCGGCCGCACGCGGTGCAAACGCGCGCGCCGTGGCCGAGTTCACAGTCGCTGCCGCTGTCGCTCAGGTTCGCCAATTGCCAAACCTCATGACCCCGGGTGGTTCCTCGTTCGCGATCTCGCGAGAGTTCGAGGAACTGACAGTGGGAATCGTGGGCTACGGAGAGATCGGACGTTCGGCGGCCGAGAAGTACAAGGCCCTGGGCTTCAGGGTGCTTGCAACTACCCCCGCCCCTGATCCAGGGGTCACCGGCTCTACGCTTGAGCAGATTGTGGCCGAGGCTGACGTGGTGTCGGTTCACGTCAACAAAGACCGTGGAGAGATGGTGCTCGATGCGACCGCGATCGCAAGTCTCAAGGAGGGCGTGATCGTGGTCAACACCGCCTTTAGAGAAGCAATCGATAACGAAGCACTCGTGGAGAGGCTTCGCCTGGGAACGCTACGGGCAGCAGTCGACTATCCACTCACCGCAGGTAGTCTTCCGATCGGCGCGCTTCTGAGTTCGAACGGCCAGACGGCCTTCAATACTAGGGAGGCGAACAAGCGCACAAGTATCCGCGCGACCGCGTCGCTTCTATCCCTTCTCGCGGAGGCTGATGATGCGGACCTCGTGAACCCTGATTTCCGCAACTACATCTGATCACGGTATCTGAACGCCTAAGGACGGGGCAGACCTTGGAAAGAACGGGCACCGATTCGCGAAGCAACTCACGAAGCGTGGCGATCTTGGGAGGCGGTGTGACCGGCCTAACCACCGCGATTCGACTTGCCGAAAAGGGACATAGTGTGCGCGTATTCGCCGACGCGTATCTCTCTAGTACAACTTCATGGATCGCTACGGCGATCTGGCACGTCTTCTGGGTGTCGGTCACCGATCGAGTAGTCGGTTGGGCGGCCGACTCATTGGCCGAGTTGCTCCGACTCAGCGAGCTACCAGAAACCGGGGTTACGCGCGTTCGAGGCATCGAGTGCCTCCGCGAGTCTGCGCCGCAGGCGGACCTTGTAAGCAGCGATGTAGCCAACTTCTGGCGTGAGATTGTGCCCTATTACGAGTCGTTGTCGCGGGACGAGGTGATTTCGCGGCTGCCCGACGATTATCCAACAGAAACTATCTCGGGCGGATACGTAATCGAGGTGCCAATCGCCGACATGAGCATCTACATGCCGTACCTCCATCGCCGGCTCGACTCGCTGGGCGTTCCATTGCACCACCTGCATGTGGCGACTCTCGACGAGTTCCGCCAGCGTGTCTCATCCGATGTCTACGTAAACTGCACCGGACTTGGAGCGCGAGAACTCTTGAATGACACCGCGCTTCGAGCGGTGAAGGGCCAGATCGTCCGTGTATCAAAGGGGAATATCTCGCAATACATCGCGGATGATTTTTCTCCACGAGGCATGACGTATATTCTTCCACGCCAGAACGACATCATCTTGGGAGGATCGGAGGATGCCGGCGTTGATGACTCTTCAGTCGATCTCGCTTTTGGCGCGGAGATAATTGATCGATGCACAAGTTTGATGCCTGAGCTTCAAGAACATGAGGTCTACGAGCACATGGCGGGTCTGCGTCCATATCGGCGAGGGGCCATACGGCTTGAGCGCGACGAAATCGCTTCTGACACGATCCACAATTATGGCCACGGTGGTTCCGGCGTTAGTCTCTCATGGGGTTGCGCAGATGAAGTCGCGGGCCTGGTGGAACAGACGCCTTTTCGATCACGCCGCTGAATCCATGCGGTGACTTCGGGCGCAGGGCGATAGTGTCCGAGTCGCTTAGTAGCACGTCAGGTGCCTCGCTTACCCTTTGCCGCTCGACCGACTTCACCGACGGCCAGTCGGAAGTCGTGCAGCTGTGACCGAGTTTTCTTAGATGTTGACGGTCGCAACGGCGTCGTTCTGCGCTTGGCTCAGCGGTACGGGAAGGCTGAACTGCACTCGAGGTAGTGCGGTGACCGTAGTCTCAACTGTCAGCGAGCGTCTACCGCCACAGAGCAGCCGTCGCTCCAGACTCTCGCTCGGTGACGAAGGAGGATCCCAAGCCCGGTGTCTTTAGGTTGGTGCTGATACCCCAGACGGGCCAGATTGGCATGATCCAGAAGACGTGGGCTTCGAACTCGTTTTCTTCCGAGCCGTCCCCAGGCCGGAGTGGAATGTTGTCGAAGCGTTCTCTTGCGCTCACGAAGCGATTGCTTCTGGCTGAATCGTAGAGTTCGAACTCGCGTTCCACCTGAATTCCGTTGATGTAGACGTGGGGGTTGCGCCACTGCGCACTTCGGGGGATGTCCAAGAGCAGGCCCATCGTGACCAGCCCGTTCACCTCAGAGACGACGAGCTTCGCCCACGGACGGTCGAGCGCCGCGCCGTCGCGCAGGATGGTGCTGAGTTTTGTCGCTCCACGGTCGCTGCGACGAAGGCCGGTTCTGCGGTCGACGAAGTGAGTGCTTTCGTACGCCTCAAGCCGCTGATTCAGGTTCTCACCTTCAAGCCCAATGCCGCAGGTTTCGAAGTAGGCACGAATGTCGCCGGCGGGGTCGGTGCCGTGCTGCGTATACGCGTCCATGAGGATGCTTAGTGCTCGGTCGGTACTGCCCCGCCCGACGACGTCAGTCAACGTATAGGCCGCGGCGATCTGCTCGAGGGAGAGGGGAGTGGGTTTCGTGCGCAGGGCCCGAAGCTCAGCCTCAATCTCGTTACGCAGCGGATCATCCTTCACCGACTCATCGTGTCAGTTTCGTGTCAGTGACGACGGCTCCTCGTTCTTCGAGCCTGGTAGTGCGGCATTTGCTGCAGCACATCAACCAGGAAGCGGAGATCCGAATGTTTGAAACCAAGAACGAACTGGCCCCGCCGGGCGAGTCCCGATACAAGCACATCGTGGATGCCTACGCGATGGGCCCGGCACAGGCGATTGCCCGGTGGTGACGAGATGGCCGTCCTGGGTCTGCTGGCACTGCCGTTCATGCTCATCGGCTGGGTCATCTACGGAGCATGCGCTGGGGGTGAGTGGCTCGTGAGGTACCTCCTGGACCGTCGGGCCCGCAAGCGCGCTGCCCTCGAAGCGGAGCTGGACCGGAAGCAAGAAGAGCTCCGTCACACCATCTGCGGTTGTCGTCGGCATTGAACGGCGACGCCCACGAGGCCCGCAAGGCACTCATCCGTGAGTCCTACCTCGCGCGTGGCGAGGTCCCGAAGGACTGACCTCACGACATACCCGGGGCGGCGAGAGTGGGGAGACATCTTCGCTCTCTCCGCCCTGGATTTCTCGGCCCGGTTCGTGCCGATCGGACACTTGGCGATTTCCGCCCGATGCCTCATACGTGATGGGGCAGCCGCCGGATCCACGCGTCAGCGACCGGCGCCCTACAAGACCGCTGCAGGAAGGAGGGTTCCATGCACACCATCAACATCAACACTGACCACCCCGACGAGCCTGAGGGCGGGAACGGGGACGCCCCGCCGCCTCGGCGGTACAGGACGATCCTCGCCGATCCACCCTGGCCGACCGGCCAGCAAGGGAAGCTCGGCGCAGGCACCCACTACGACCTCATGAGCCTGGAGCGCATCAGGCGAATGCGCGTCGCTGACCTCGCCGAGGACAACGCCCACCTCTACCTGTGGTGCTACCCAGCGACGCGGTACGTCGCCGAGGACGTGATGCGGGCCTGGGGGTTCGAGTTCAAGGACGAGTTCGTATGGGGGAAGGACCAGATGGGACTCGGCCAGTACTTCCGCCACGCCCACGAGACGCTACTACTCGGCGTTCGGGGAAGGCTCCCCGTGAAGTTCCGCGGCCAGCGCAGCTTCACGATGCTGCCCCGTCAGGACCACTCCCATAAGCCAGAGGAAGTCCACGTCATGATCCAGCGGATGAGCCCAGGCCCGTACTTGGAAATGTTTGCCCGTCGCCCGACACCCGGCTGGGATCTGTGGGGCGACTCTGTGGAGTCGGACATCACGATCCCGGGCTACCCCGTGCCCAGCGACAATCTCCCCCCGCATGATCTCGATCCGCGTTCGGAGGTCGACCGTGCGTGATCTGATCCAACTTGCTCTCATCCCGTCGGAGGTTCCTGATGTCCTCATCCGAGAAGACCGTGCTCGGTCGGTTCGTGTCGGCCTGCGGCATGATCGCCCTCGCGGCGTTCCTGCTGTGGCTGGCGGTCTACCTGATCCAGCAGATCTGGATCTGGCTGCTCATCGTCGTCGTCCTCACCATCCTCGCCACCGTCGTCGTCATGGTCATTCGGTTTCGACGCGACCGCTGGTTTCGGTAGGAGACCGGTCATGAGTGGCCCGACCAGGCGCGGACGCGGGCGTCCGAAGCGGCAGTACCGGATCCGGGTTCGTGGCGAACGGCGCGAGCACCCGGACTATGACAAGCTCGCCCGCGCGCTCCTGGAGCACGCCGCCATCGAAGACCGCACCCGCCGCGAGAAGTCGGCCCCACTGACGTCGACTAACCATGACGACGACGAGCCGACCGGAGGCGACTCATGACCGTCTGGCGTGAACTGCACTTCCAGCCTCCGGTTGACGAGCAGCAACTCCTCGGGCTCCTCCGTGCCCTGGCCGCCGATCCAGGCCGCGGCGGTCTCATCTGGGAGGCCCGAACTGAAGCCGGGCGCACCCGCCACCTACTCGGCGGCGACACCACCGACCTCTCCTCCGCCGCTTCGACGCTGCGGCGCCTCATCCCGGGCACGACGACAACACCCCCATCGGGCCCGCGCGTGCCGGTGGAGCGGGCAGGGCGGATTCGGGTGAGTGGTCGCCACCTCGCGCTCGCGGTCGACGAACACGGACAGAGTCTGCGCGCCGTACTCGCCGCACTCTCGGGCGCCACCGGCAAGGACGATGTCCTCGTGATCCAGGTGGTTCTGGGGCGCGCGTTGGCTCCCGAGCTCCTGCCTGCCAGCGCTCCCGATCCGGGCACCTCTGTCGCCGGGTTGCTGCTGCGCGGAGCGTCGCCCGCCTCATCGGGGCTGCGGTCGCGGATGCAGGACAAGCTGTCCCAGTATCGGTTCCGCGCCGTCATCCGGCTCGGGGTGACCAGCCCATCGCCGGTTCGGCGGCGTCTGCTGGTGCATGGCCTGCTCGCCGCGATCCGGACGCTGCAGTCCAGCGGGGTGAAGATCTCGCTGACGACGAAGAACCCGGCCAACCTGGACGCCGGGACCGTGCCGCTGCGCCAACCGCTCGCCCTGACAGCCGAAGAGCTGCTGCCGATGTTGGCCTGGCCGATCCAAACCGGTGACCTTCCCGGACTCCCGAACCGGCATCCCAGGCTCCTGCCACCGCCCTCGACCTACACGGCACCGAAGGAGCGGGTCTTCGCGACCTCTACTGCACCGGGCAGCCAGGCGGCGATCGGCATCCGGATCCAGGACGCCCTCCGGCACACCCACATCTACGGCCCGACCGGAGCGGGCAAGAGCACGCTGATGCTCCATCTGATCAAGGCCGACATCGAGGCCGGCAGGTCGGTGGTCGTCATCGATCCCAAGCGTGACCTCGCCATGGACACCCTCGCGTTGATCCCCGAGCGCCGGATGAGTGAGGTCGCGATCATTGACCCGTCCCTGGAGCGCTCAGCCGGGATCAACCCGTTCGCCGGCCTTACCGGTCCGGATGCCGATGAGCGGCGGGCGCTGGTGGCGGAGATCATGCTCGACCTCTTTCGGGGCCTGTTCCCGAACGCGTTCGGCCCCCTGACCGCCGACACCCTCCACGCGTCGTTCCTGACCCTGACCTACGCGCCCGACGCGTCCCTCGCAGTGCTCCCGAAACTCCTCACCGATGACCGCTACCGCCGGGCCGTGCTTGGGAAGGTGCGTGACCGTTCGCTGCTCGAGTTCTGGACGCAGTACGAGCAGAAGAGCCCGGGGCAACAAGCCAACGCCGTTAGGCCGGTCATGACCCGCCTAAGACAGTTCCTGCTAAGGCCAGGGGTCAGGGCAGTCTTGGAGCAGGCCGCGCCAGCTTTTCGCCTTGAAGAGCTGTTCACGAAGCGGCGTATCTTGATCGTCAGTCTGAACAAGGGTCTGCTCGGTATCCAGACCGCCAGCCTGCTTGGCTCTCTCGTCGTCGCCCAACTCTGGCAGCTGATCTTGGCCCGCTCCGCCGTCCCGAAGGACACACGTGCCCCGGTCAGCATCTACATCGACGAGGCGCAGAACTCCCTCCACCTCGGCGACTTCGCTGAAGCCCTCGAACAGTCCCGCTCCCTCGCTGCCGCCTGGCATCTGGCTCACCAGCACCGCTCGCAGATGCCCGCGAAGCTCCTAGAGGCAATCGATGCGAACGCGAGAAACAAGATCATCTTCGGGCTCGAGGACGCCGAGGCGAAGACCGCCGCCCGCATCACCGGGCTGGACCCGGAGGACCTCGCGCGCCTCCCGCCCTACGAGATCTACGCCAGCCTCCAGTCCGGCGGCACCCGCACCGGCTGGTTCTCCGGCCGCGTCCTCCCACCCCCGAAAGCCATCTCCAGCATTGATGCGGTCATCGCCGAAGCCCAAGCCCGCTACGGCGCCGCACCCACGACAGCCGACCCGGAGCCGCCGGACGCCGATGATCTCGCGGACGAGGATGAGCCGATCGGGCGCACGAAACGGAGCCCGAAATGACCGCGCTCGAAGAGGTGAGCGGGTGTCGGATCGCCCGACGGTTCACTTACACGGATTCCGCCCGAAACGCCCGTGTTCACGGCGATGCCGGATCCGTACGGGAGCCGACTATCCCGCCCCTGGCGGGATCCCTTGCGCAGAACAGGGCAGGAGAAGGCGAGGCCAGCTTATGAGCCTGCACGCCGCACCCGGCCGTCGCATCAGCGCAGCCGAACTCAACCGACTACGCCAGATGCTCTCGATCAGGGACTGGAACGTGCTCCGGCTCCTCGCCCAGTTCCGCTACGCCTCTACGGGGCAGATCCGACGCCGGTACTTCGTCGACCACTCCAGCCAAGATGCCGCTACCCGCGCCACGCTCCGCATCCTCGACCGGCTCTTCGAGCATCGCCTCATCACACGGCTGGAGCGACGGGTCGGGGGTCATCCGCACGGGTCGGCGGCGTACATCTGGCATCTCGATGCTGCCGGCGAACGCCTCACCCGCACCAAGGACGCACCGCGTCGTCGCTACGCCGACCCGGCGTGGCCGTTCCTGGAACATACGCTCCAGATCACCGAGACCGCCGTGCAGCTGCACGAGCTCGCGGCCAGCGACGACATGGAGATCTCCCGGCTCGAGGTCGAACCCGACGCTTGGCGCAGCTTCCTCACCCCGCAGGGCGGCACCGCGATCCTCAAACCCGACCTGTTCGCCACCGTCTCCACACCCGTCTACGACGACCACTGGTACATCGAGATCGATCGCGGAACCGAGACCCAGCCGGTGCTACTCGCGAAGTGCCGCACGTACGCCGCCTACCGGCGCACAGGGCGCGCCCGGGCCGAGCACGGCGTGTTTCCCCGAGTCCTGTGGGTCTTGCCCACCCGGCGCCGCGTCGCCCGCCTCCAGGCCGCCATCACCGCAGACTCCGACCTCCCCGAACGGATCTTCACCTGCATCACCCCTGACCAGTTCCCCGCAGCTATCCGTAACCAGCCAGACGATGCGTCGTCAGTAACTACCCCAGGAAAGGAGGAACCATGAGCCCCGAAACACCACCCCCACAAGACCAGTCCCCGGAGGCGCCGCGACCGCGCGGCGACCCCCAGTTCGGCGTCGAGGCCCAGGCCTCCGCAGAGCGCGCCCTCGCTCGCGTCAGCGACCCCGACCAGGCGCTCCGGCTCCTGAGCCACCTCCACGAGTCCGGCGTTGGGTTCGCCGCCTACCTGGCTCTGCCTGACACGGACCCGGCGTCCGAGAACGTTGGTGACCGGTTCGCCGAGAACTACCTCGACGCGTGGGAGCAGTTCGCAGAGCTCCGCCGCGACGTTCTCGAAAGCCTCGGCTGGCTCGACGCCGTCAACAAGGTCAGAACGGAGCAGGGCATCCCCGCCGATCACCTGCGGTGGAACCACGCCGCGGTCGACAAGCAGATCTTCGACACCTACGACACCGTCCACCTCGACGGCTGGTGGCACCTCTTCTACAAGTAACCACCCCATCCACTTCGCCCCGCGCCCGTCGCGGGGCGGCACAAGCTCCGCTCATCCGGGCGGGGAACTTCAACTCAACAGACCGGGGACGTTTTCGCGACGGCAACGAGAGCGGCTTCGGTGCTTCAACCGAAAGGAGGCGCACCCATGAACATCACGTCAGTCTACGAAGAGCACTACCTCGGAGAGACCTACCGGACAGGGGTCGCCTACCTGAGGGCACGTGCAGAAGGAGACGACCGGGCACCCCGCCGCGTCGGCAGATACTCGATCACGCGGCAACGAGAGATCATCGCGAAAGCCGCCAGGGCCGCACGGGTGATCATCGTCGCCGAATACATCGAGTACGGCGACACACCGGGATACCGGCCCGCCTTCACCAGCATGCTGACCTTCATGTCGGAAACCCAGGTCCCAGACCTCTTCGTCGCCCGCGAAGAGTACCTGACCCGGCGTCGCGGTGAGCGCCCGCTGCTGCTGGAGAACCTCTCCATCAGCAACATCACCCTCACCCCCGCCATCGACAGGTGGAAGCAACACTAACCGTCACCGCGTGGGTCCAGACGCGAAGCCACCCGCCTGGACCCACGCCCCACCCGCGACCTCTGAGGAGTCACCTGATCGTGACTTTTCCCCAGGTCAGCGATGTGAATTCCACATCACCAAACATCTCGACTTAAGAGGTGAAGCGAGCGTTAATACGAAGGCCAACTCCGCCCCTTGCGGGCAGAAAGGAGGACTTACATGACTCAACGACGGGCGGCTCATCGCCGCAATTCATTCTCTGGATGGGAGAGCCTGCTGGGTCTCGACGGCTCCGCACCTCCTGCCGTCGGGCAGGGAGCCGAAGGGCAGGCGGTGGTCTACCTCCGCGTGTCGGACCCCAGGCAGATGTTGACTGCCATCGATATCGATGCGGATGGCAACTCGATCGCGACGCAGCGCGAGGCTTGCGTCGTGCGCGCTGAACGCGCCAAGGCCCCGATCGCTCAGGAGTTCATCGAGCCCGGCAACTCGGCCCAGTCGATCGGTAAGCGGCCTGTCTTTCGCGAGATGTTGCGCTACATCGAGCATCATCCCGAGGTCAGCTATGTCGTGATCTACATGCGTTCTCGTGCCTTCCGAAACTTGGCTGACGCCGCTATCACCAAGCGCATCCTTGCGAGCATGGGTGTGAAGCTCATCTCTGCCAAGGAAGATTTCGGTGAGGGCTACATGGCCGATGCCATGGAAGCGGTCACCGACATTATGAACGAAGTCCAGGTCCGCCAGAGCGGAGAAGACATCAAACAGAAGATGCTCCACAAGGCCATGAGCGGCGGCACGACGGGCCGCGCCAAAATCGGCTACCTCAACGTGCGGAAGGACTTCGACGGGCGTCTCGTGAACACCATCGACGTCGATCCTCAACGCGCTCCGTACATCCGATGGGCCTTTGAGCAGTACGCGACGGGGGAGGTGAGTATGTCAATGCTCCGTGAGCGGCTTTCAGAGCAGGGGTTGACGACGAGGCCGACCGCGAAGTGGAAGGAGGGGCCATTGTCTCTCAACCAACTCAGCCTCATTCTCCGTGACCCGTACTACGTCGGAATGGTGACGTACAAAGGGCAGATCTTCGACGGCAGGCATGAAGCTCTCGTCTCGGCCGAGACCTTCGAGCGAGTTCAGGAGGTGCTTGCTGCCCGTCGACGGCCGGTGCAGCGAGACCAGGTGCATGCACACTTCCTGCGTGGCCTGATGTGCTGCGATCGGTGCAACGCGGCGGGGCGCGAACATCGAATGATCTACACCGAAGCGAACAACGGCAATGGTCAGTGCTATGGCTACTACCTGTGTAGGGGGCGCCAAGAGACGACATGCGACCTTCCTCATTTGCCAGTGGGGGACGTAGAGCGTGCTGTTGCGCGCGCAGTGAAGGCGCTCGCACTTGACCCTGAGTTTGTCGTCGAGCTGAAGCGGCACGTGCACGAAGCTCTGATCGTGCAGCAGCAGGGGGAGCGGGACACCCGCACCCGGCTTGCAGCGCAGCTGAAGAAGCTCGAGGTGCAGGAGTCGAATCTGCTCGACATCGCTGCCGATGGCGAGCTCGCTGCAGATGCCGTCAAGGCTCGTCTACGCGCCCTCGCGGTGCAGAGACGGGCCGTGGTGGACAAGCTCGCAAGATCAGACGAACTGATCCAGCGGCACGCGGACATGGTTTTGACCTACCTTGACCTCCTCGCGCGTCCCTACAGCTTCTACGTCTCGGCATCCGAATCGATCAAGCGGCGGATCCTCGAAGCCTTCTTCTCCTGCCTGTGGATCGAGGACGAGTCGCATCAAGTGAGCGCTCGAGGACAAGTCCATGAGCCCATTGCCCTTATCCAGGCAGCCGCAGCTGAATGGGCAGCAACTAAAGCAAAGAGCGCCAGCGATACCGCTGACGCTCTGGACTCAACCCCGAGCAACCTTTATCTCAAGGCAACTTGTTCGAGTAAGACAGGTGTGGTGGGCCCGGAGGGGCTCGAACCCTCGACCCGCGGATTAAAAGTCCGATGCTCTACCGACTGAGCTACAGGCCCCAGACCTCCCAGCCTACTTCGTGTGCGGCATCCGATTCACGACGTCGCGGACTAACCGCGCCGTCCCGGTTGCATCAATGCATCAAATTGGCTGATGCTATGATGTACAGATGCGGACCACGATCACGCTGACCTCAGCTGCTGAGGAAGCCGTGCGCAGGGTCATGCGCGAACGTGGCCTTTCGTTCAAAGACGCGGTGAACTCGGCAATACTCGCTGGTCTGGACCCCGATCCGGCTGACAGTTACGAGACGCCTGTGCGCAGGCTCGGCAAAGCAAGCGTCCCGTTGGATCGTGCTCTCGCTATCGCGGCTGAATTGGAAGACGAGGCCATCGCTCAGAAGCAAGAGCTGGCGAAATGAAGCTCGTTGACGCCAACGTCCTTCTCTACGCCGTGGATGAGGATGCGCGTCATCACGCGGAGGCGAAGACGTGGCTTGATAGCGCATTGAGTTCGAGGGAAACCGTCGCGATTCCGTGGGTCTGCGCATTGGCCTTTGTTCGTCTGGCGACGAGTCGTCGGATCTACGCGAATCCCCTACCGGTCGATGACGCCTTCGACATCGTCAATGGGTGGATGAATCACCCCAGCGTCATCAGCCCCGAGCCCGGCGCCGGACACTCCGATCGGATGCGCATGCTTCTCGCCGACGTGGGAACCGGCGGAAACCTCGTCATGGATGCTCACCTCGCTGCCCTTGCGATCGAGAATCGCGCGGAGGTCGTGACGTTCGACGGCGACTTCGGACGGTTCCCGGGTGTCGTGTGGCGGCGGCCCGGCGAATGACTCGAGGCCCGGCGTATGCCACAGACACGACGAGGCCGCCGCATCCGAAGATGACGGCGGCCTCGCGTCCCTCCACCCTGGGGAATCGCCGAGGGTCGCTCACATGGGAGGCATGAGCACCGTGTCGACGAGGTACACGACAGCGTTGGCGGTCTGAACGCCACCGCAGATGACCATGGCGTCGTTGACCATGAGGTCATCACCCGAGCCGGTCACCTCGAGGTCAGCACCCTGCACCGTGGTGTGGGTGCCGGGAAGGTCCTCGGGCAGGATCTGACCGGGAACGACGTGGTAGGTCAGGATCGACGTCAGCAGATCCGAGTCGGTCGACAGGGTGTCGATCGTGGCCTGGTCGATCTTCGCGAACGCATCATCGACCGGAGCGAAGACAGTGAACTCGCCACCGTTGAGGGTGTCGACGAGATTCACATCGGGGTTCAGTCCGCCGCTCACCGCTGCGGTCAGCGTCGTCAGCAGCGGGTTGTTGGATGCCGCGGTGGCGACCGGGTCCATGGCCATGCCATCGACGGAGCCGGCGCCAGAAGGCACGGCCTCGGCGTACTCCATGCAGCCCGGGCCCACGAGGTAGGCGGCGGCATCCATTTCCTCCATGTCGTCCATGGGAGTGGTCTGTTCGGTCATCGGCGTCTGCGCCATCTCGTCGTCCATGTCCCCCGTGCTGGCGGTGGAGCAGGCAGAAAGGGCAAGTGCGGCGACGAACGCCAGCGAGGCGCCAGCTGCGATGCGCGACTTCTTGGTGATCAACATTGTTCCTCCGGTGTTGTCGGAGCCTCGTCAGGGCTCGTGGTCGTCCGCTCGTGGCGGCCTACACAGGGGTCTTCGGAAGCGCGTCGACATCGGATGGGAAATTCTTGCGGCATGCTGGACCCATGGTGATCGACGGCATGGACGTGCCAGACGACGGGGCGGGCGCCGTCGATCACGTCGCGGAGCTTCTCGAACGCGTCGCGCGCGGTGATCACGAGGCCTTCGCGAGCCTCTACGACATGCTGTCGTCTCGGGTCTTCGGACTCATCCTGCGCGTCGTGGTCGACCGGTCGCAGAGCGAAGAAGTTCTGCAGGAGGTCTTCCTCGAGGTGTGGCAATCCGCCGCGCGCTTCGCTCCGAACAAAGGCCAGGGCAGATCCTGGGTGCTGACGATCGCACACCGCCGAGCCGTCGACCGCGTGCGGGCTTCGCAGGCGAGCGTCGATCGCGACATCCGGATCGGGTTCCGTGACATCGACGTCGCTCACGATGGCGTCGCCGAGCAGGCGGAACTGCGGATCGAGAGCCGACGAGTAACAGAAGCACTCACCGCCCTTCCCGAATCACAGCGCGAGGCCCTCACCCTCGCGTATTTCGGGGGTTACAGTCAGAGCGAGATTGCGGCGCTGGTGGGGGCGCCGCTCGGAACAGTGAAGACCCGGATGCGCGACGGCTTGTCGCGCCTGAGAGCAGAGATGGGGGTGGCCTCATGAACGAGCAGGAGTTCGCCGAGCTGTCGGCGGCGTCCGCCCTCGGCGCCCTCGACGCTGAGCAACAGCAGGCCTTCGACCTCGCTCTCACGATGCATCCGGAGTGGCGAGGCATCGCCGAGCGCGACCTCGAGACCGCTACCGCGCTCGCCGACTACGCGCCCGAGGTCGAGCCGCCCGCCGAGCTTCGCCACCACATCCTCACCCGGGTCGCGCTAGCGCCGCAGACGGACGCCCTTCCGCTGGGTGCGACACCGGCGCCGAGCACCGGCGCTATTCAGACGCAGTCCCGCACGCGCTGGATGCGGAGCATGTTCGCCCTCGCGGCATCCTTCGTTCTTCTCGTCGCGCTCGGCTTCACCGCCGTCAGCATCAACGACTGGGTGAATCGTCCGCCTGAGGTCGTCGCGCTACAAGAGGTCCAGTCGGCACCGGATGCGCAGTCGGCGACGGCGCAGATCGAGGGCGGCGGCGAGTCCACGCTCTATTGGGCAGACTCGGTCGGAAAGGCCGTCATCGTTTCGGACGGACTACCGCAGATTGCCGACGATCAGAGCTATGAGCTGTGGTTCGTGCGGGGCGACGAGTCTCCGATCCCGGCTGGCGCTTTCGCGGCCAGCGGGCAGCGAACCGAAACGTGGATCCTCGACGGCGAGATGGAGCCGGGCGATACGATCGCGATCACGATCGAGCCCGCCGGCGGCTCCCCGACGGGCGAGCCGACCTCGGACGCCGTCGTCGCTATCCCGACCTGAGCGACGCCCGTCGCGACTACCCTGGAGCGGGTGAGTGACGACCCGCGGCCCTACCACAAGCCCGTCCGCAGACCGGCAGAGCTGTTCGACCGGCTGTTTGCTGCCGAAGATCCCGCAGAGGTTTCTCGCGTCGCCCACTCCACGGCGCAGGCGCTGCTCTCGCGCGTCCGTGCCAACCCCGACGATGCAGTTGTCGAGCGTTTGATCGCCTTCACTGCCGAGCACGGGATCGATGACATCGCAGAGCTGTGGTCGCGATCGCCCGCGAAGACCCTGCCCGGTGCGCTCTGGCGGCTTTACCTTGTGCAGCTCATGATCCATGACGACCCGATCACGGCGGCTTTGACCTACGAGCGGGGCCGCGCTGCCCTCGATACCGCGGACGCTTTGATCGCCGGGGCTCCCGTGCCGGCAAGCCCCGACGAGCTCGTCACCCTCGTCGACACGATCCTGCGCGGGCTCTTCCGCGGGGACTTCGCCGTAGCTCTCGATCGCGCCGCCGCGTTCTGCCGTGTGCAGGCTGCGGGTGCGACGTACCTGGCTGACGACTACGACGCGACAGAGTCCGACCGCAGCGCCGCTTTCACCACGCGCGCACTGCGCCTGAGCGATTACGCATCCGATCTGAGCGCCTGCGCAGCCCTCTGGCGCCGCGAATCCCTCACCTGATCGGGCCATGTCCGGCATCCCGGACACGAAAGTGCCGGGCCGCAGGACGCCACCGTGCTGGTCGGCCCCTGCGGGGCGAGAGGCGCCCCGTGCCCCGGACACGAAAGTGCCGGGCCGCAGAACGCCACCGTGGTGGTCGGCCCCTGCGGGGCGAGAGGCGCCCCGTGCCCCGGACACGAAAGTGCCGGGCCGCAGAACGCCTCTCGGCGCATGGCCGCTCGTAGCGGCAGAAGATGGAGCCCGGGGTTACTGCGGCCCGGCTATGACAGTCTAACGGGCTCATCGGCACGGGTATTCCCGCCGCGTAGGCTCATCGCATGGCCACGACTTTCGCCCTCATGATTCAGCCCGTCGATGCGGATGCCGACCGCGCAGACTTTGCTGAAACCTTCGCGTCCGTCGACCCCGAAGCGCCCGCGCTGAGTGTCGGCGAGCTGAGCACGCAACGCGGCGATGGGATCTTCGAGTCGATCGGCGTCGTCGACGGTCACCCGCAGGAAGTCGACGCCCACCTCGACCGGCTCGCGCACTCCGCGCGGATCTGCGATCTTCCGGAGCCGAATCTGGCGCAGTGGCGTGCTGCCAGCACCGCGGTTGCCGCGCACGCTCCGGCGGGGGAGTCGGTCATCAAACTCATCCTCAGCCGCGGCATCGAGCACGGCCCGACGCCCACGGCGTGGGTCACTCTCGCGCCGGCCGGCGACTTCACGGAGGTGCGCACGAACGGTATCCGTGTTGTGACGCTCGACCGCGGCTACGACTCCACCGTCCCGGCGCGCGCGCCCTGGTTGCTTCTGGGGGCAAAGACGCTTTCGTACGCCGTCAATATGGCGGCGCTCCGTGAAGCTCACCGTCGGGGGGCGGATGACGCGATCTT
>Ga0075012_10001000_pt1 | contig 29625 bp, 32 predicted proteins | sample All_14_2_FD_71474 | JGI IMG/M metagenome (GOLD analysis project Ga0075012, IMG submission 71474) | Freshwater microbial communities in response to fracking from Pennsylvania, USA - Allegheny Zone_MetaG_DW_15 | ecosystem: Environmental > Aquatic > Deep subsurface > Groundwater > Drilled...
TTCGCTACACTGGGGCCGTGGCGCCCCGGCGCCGCATGGGGATGTAGTTCAATGGCAGAACTTCAGCTTCCCAAGCTGATAGCGCGGGTTCGATTCCCGTCATCCCCTCTCCCTATTGCGTCGCCGCCGCTCCTGCGGCGTCGCGGCGCTTCCGCGCGACGAGCGCGGTCGCCGCGCTTCGCGTCTCGGCTCCTGCCGCACCTAGCCGCCGCTTCTGCGGCGCAGCGCGCTCTCCGAAACGTCTCCCAACCGATTCCGACGAGGCTCCGAAGATGGGGTGTGGCAGGGGGAGAGACAGGAGCAGCGATGAGCCGATGGTTCGTGGCGGTGCCGGCGGCGGGGGCCGCCAGCATCCATGGTGCCGCGGCCGCAACGGCGACCGACGGGGGCGTCGGTGCTGCCCTCGGGCTGGTGGCAGCCGCCGAGCTCGCGATCGCGGTGGGGGTCGCGATGCGCGCTCGGCGGCTGCCCGCCCCTCCGCTGCTCTCCCTCGCTCTTGTGACCCCGGTGCTGCTCTGGGCGACGCTGCTGCTCGTCGCCGTGACCGCCGACGCGCCCACGCTGGCCGGTGCTCTCGTCACCGTGCCGCTCGCCGGCGCATCGCTGCTGGGGCTGATCGCGGCCGCATCCGCGGGGGCGGATGCTCGGCGCACGCGGGTGGGGGCCCGCGTGCGCCCGGCCCGCGGCGCGATGGCTCTGGTCGCTGCCGTCGCCGTCACCCTGACGGTCGCGGCGCCCGCCGTCGCCGCCGCCCTGCCGCCGTCACCGGCGAGCGCCGCGGTCGACGGGGAGGCTCCCGCGCCGGAGCGCACGATCGAGTTCGGCTCGCACGACGGGCACGACATGAGCGCCCAGACCGGTCACGGCGGTCACTCCGACTGAGCGATCGCCCGACCGATTCCCGGCTCGGCCTCGGCCATGAAGCGCCGGACATCCTCGTCGACGATCACATCGCTCGGTCGCAGGGGGCGCACAAGGTGCAGCCCGTCGAGCGAGCGCAGCCGGCTGAGCGCCACATAGGTCTGCCCGGGCGCGAAGGCGCGCGGCCCGAGATCGACGATCGCCCGGTCGTAGGTGGAGCCCTGCGACTTGTGGATGGTCACCGCCCACGCGAGGCGCAGCGGAAACTGCGTGAACTCGGCCACCACATCTTTCGACAACCGCTTGGTGGCGCTGGAGTAGGTGTAGCGGTACTTCTCCCAGGTCGCCGGCAGCACCTCGTGACTCTCGCCGTCGACCTCGACGTGCACGGTGCGGCCGATGCGCTCGACCGTGCCGAGGGTGCCGTTGACCCAGCGCGGCGTGCCGTCACCACTGGTGTCGTTGCGCAAGAACATCACCTGCGCTCCGACCTTCAGCTGCAGCTCCTCATCAGCCGGGTAGCCGCCGCGCGGGCCGAACTCGCCCGCGATGTCGGCGCGGGCGGTCTTCGGTTCTCCGGGCAGGCGGCGGAGGGCATCCGCGTTGATGCGAGTGACGGTCGCATTGGTGGTCGCCAGGGTCAGCGTGCCCTCGGGAGCCGGGCGCTGACCCGCCTCGTTGAGCGCCCACCCGATCTCAGGCGTCACCGTGCCGTGCCGCACCGCGGTGAGCATCGCCCGGAAGTCGGCGTCGTGCTGACGGTGGATCGCCTGGAGCTCGACGATGCGCAGGTCGGCCTGCTGCCAGACCCGGGCGTCGAAGAACCAGATCGAGCGGTAGTGGTCGGCGTAGTACGCCCGCTCGCCCTCGTCGCGGCCCGGCACCGGTGCGAGCTGGTACGGGTCGCCGAACATGACCAGCTGCGCGCCGCCGAACGGCTCGGCCGGGCGGGAGCGGGCACGCCGCAGTCGGCGGTCGATGGCGTCCATGAGGTCGGCGCTGACCATCGAGACCTCGTCGATGACGATGGTGTCGAGCGAGGCCAGCAGGCGCTTCAGCTCGGCCGGCGGGTCATCGAGGTCGTGGTCGGCGATGAGCCCGATCGGCAGCCGGAACAGCGAGTGGATCGTCTGGCCGCCGACGTTCAGCGCGGCGACCCCGGTCGGCGCGCACACCACCACCGATCGATCGGTCGATGCGATGAAGGTCTCCAGCAGCGTCGACTTGCCGGTGCCGGCGCGCCCGGTGACGAAGACGTGCTCGCGGGTGGAGTCGATGAGGTCGAGCACCGCGCTCTGCTCGGCGCTGAGCGGGGTGCCGTCAGGGGCGGTGCGGGGCGTGCCCTCGGCGGCGGACCGGTCGCCCGTGCGTCTAGCCACGCGCACCACCCTCCGCTCGCTCGGCCGTGCTCCACCCTAGCCGCGGGCCCGGCCAGGTTCGCACCGGTGCCGCGGGGCGCGGATGCCCCGCGCGTAGGCTGGGCGCATGTCCCGGGCTCGACTCGCGTGGGGAGGGGGTGCGGCCGCCCTCCTGGCGCTCGGCGCGATCGGCATCGGTGCCGCACTCGCGGTGACGGCGGGGCCGGAGCACCACGTCGAGCGGTACCTCGATGCCCTCGCGCGCGACGATCTCGTCGTCGCCGCGCGGCTGGCCGGGCTCGAGGAGGGCGCACCGTTGCCGCTCGGCGATGAGGGGTCGGCCAGCATCCACCGGATCATCGCGACGGCGCCGCGCGGGGACGGACGCGTCGCGGTCACCGCCGAGTACGGCGATGAGCGGGATGCCGCGCGCACGACCTTCCTGCTCGAACCCGCCCCGCCCACCGCCGGGGTGATCCCCGCCTGGCGCTTCGTCGACCCCCCGGTGACCGCGCTCGTGGTCGGGGTCGACCAGCACGATGCTCTCGTCGTCGGTCCGGTCGCGGTGACCGCTCCCGGCCCGGGCGAGGTCGCCCGCGTCGCGGTGCTGGTGCCGGCGCGCGTGACGGTGCGGCTGGCCGAGCCGCTGCTCGTCGCCGAGCCGGTGACGGTGCGTGCCACGGGGCTGCCCGACGCTCCGGGGTCGGAGGGTTCGCCCGTGGTGCTGCGCGCCGCCCCCTCCAGAGTGCTCGAGCGCGAGGTCGGCCGGCTTCTCGACGAGCTGCTCGCCGGGTGCGCCGCGCAGCCGGTGCTGAAGCCGGCGGCCTGCCCGTTCGGCGTCGCGGTCCGGAATCGTGTGACGGCGCCGCCGGTCTGGCGGATCGACGAGCGCGGGGAGGTCGTGCTCGAGCCGGGCTCCGCTGTCGGCGAGTGGCGCCTGCAGGCCGATGGCGTCGCGACGGTGGCCCTCACCGTGCAGCGGCTGTTCGACGGGCGGGTGTCGGAGCGCGAGGAGTCGGTCGCGTTCACGGCCGCCGGGACGGTGCGCCTGTCGGGCGGTCAGCCCGAGCTTGAGCTGGACCCGGCCCGACCCTGAGCGGTCGCCCGCTCGCTCGCGGCGGCGCGCTCGGCGAGCATGGCGTTCCACGCCTCGAGGTCGGCGTCGCCGTCGCGGTCGGCCTTGCGATCGAGCCGCGTCGACTCGCGACGGTCGGCCCGGCTCCAGCTCCACATCACGAGCAGCGCCAGCATGAGGGTCGGGATCTCGCCGACGCTCCACGCGATGCCTCCACCGGTCTGCTGGTCCTGCAGGGGCGTCTCGCCCCACTCGCGCCCCATCGCGCCGTACCACTCGGGCAGCAGGAGCCCGGTGCCGGTGATCAGCGAGAGCCCGAAGAAGGCGTGGAACGCCATCGTCGCGAGCAGGATGATGAGCCGGATCGCGTAGGGCGGCCGGTAGGGCGCCGGGTCGAGGCCGATCAGCGCGTTGACGAACAGGTAGCCGCTGAGCAGGAAGTGCAGCACCATCCACTGGTGGCCGATGTGGTCGCTGACCGCCCAGGCGAAGATCGATGTGTAGTAGAAGACGAGCAGCGAGATCGCGAAAACCACGGAGGCGACCAGGGGGTGGCCGACGAGGCCGGCGAAGCGCGAGTGCACGATGGCGAGGATCCACTCGCGAGGACCGCGCGAGCCGTCCTTGCGGGCGTGGATGGCGCGCGCCGCGAGGGTCACCGGCGCCGCGAGCACGATGAACACCGGGATGCCCATGCTGAGGATCATGTGCCCGAGCATGTGCACGCTGAACAGGTACTTCTCGTACACGGCCAGGCCGCTGCTGGTGACGAACACGAGCAGGGCCATCGCGACGACGAACATGATGGTGCGCCCGACGGGCCAGTGGTCGCCCCGGCGCTGCAGCCGGACGGCCCCCGCGACGTAGAAGAATGCCCCGAACCCGGCGATGAGCGCCCAGAGCAGGTTGAGATCCCACTCGGTGAACAGGCGCCACGGCTCGTAGGCCGGGGGCAGCGGCGCGCCGGTGAGGATCTCGGCCGGCGTCGGGTCGGCGAGCTGGTCGACGGGAACCTGCGGCACGGGGGTCGGCGTGCGCGCGAGCGCCGAGGCCAGCCCCGATGCCGCGCCCATGAGGACGAGCTCGGCGGTGACGATGATCCAGAAGGCGCTGCGCGGTGCGGCTCCCCCCTCGGCCATCGACCTCTCGAGGCGACGGATGATCGACGCTCGGTAGGCGGCGCCGAAGGCGCCCAGCCCGAGCAGCGCGAGCACCTTGCCGGCGACGAGCAGCCCGTACGGCGTTGCGAGCGCCTCGAGCCCGCCCATGCGCAGCTGCGCGCTGACCAGCCCTGAAGCCGCGACGACGATGTAGGCGACGAGCGCGATGGTCGAGTAGCGGGCGAGCACCACCGGCAGCCGATCGGCGAGCGCGCGGCGAGTGAGCACGATGGTGACGAGCCCGCCGACCCAGACCGCCGCGAACACGCTGTGCAGGTAGACGGCGGTGACCGCGGCGTCGTGGTCGGCGGTGCCGCCGGTGTGCCCGGTCTGGGCGACGGGCCAGAGCGCGGCGACCGCGACGACGAGCACTCCGGCCAGCAGGGCGGGGGAGCGCAGGGCGAAGCACAGCACCGTCACGACGGCGGCCATGAGCGTGGTGGCCAGCCAGGCCTGCCCGAGCTCGGTGGAGCTGAGGAAACCGGAGAGCAGCGTGCCGAAGCGCGGGTCGAGCGACACGGGCTCGACGTACGCGGCGAGGAAGGTGAGGAAGCCGGAGGCGGCGGACGCGAGAGTCCAGAGAGCGGCGGATGCGGCGGCCACGTCGAGCGCCCGCCCGAACTCGGCGCGCTCCGGCGCGAGGGCCAGCAGGGCGAGCAGCAGCCCGCCGATCGCGCCGGCCGCACCGAGCGTACCGAGGAGCTTGGCGATCGGGAGGCCGTAGCGCACGGCCGCGCCCGGGTCGGAGAGGAGGGGGGCCTCGGCGCCGCCTCCGATGACGAGACCGACGAGCGTGGCGAGGAAGGCCGTCGCGATGAGCGCGGTGACGCCGATCACGCCCCAGGGCAGGGGCTCGGTGCGCAGCCGGGGCGCGGTGGTCGTGGTCACGTCTCCAGGCTAGGCGAGAGTGCTGTGCACGGGCTCCGATACCGACCCACCGGGCCTCCGCACCCGCGCGGAAATCGCAGAGGGCGACCCCCCGTCACCGGGGTGCCGCCCTCGAGCGTGGGGGAAGGCTGCCTACTTGGCGGCGGCCTTCAGCTTGCTGCCGGCGCTGACCTTGACGCCGTACGACGCGGCGATCTGGATGGCCTCGCCGGTCTGCGGGTTGCGGCCGGTGCGGGCGTCGCGGTGCGTGCGCTCGAAGGAGATCCAGCCGGGGATCGCGACCTTCGTGCCGCCCTTGACGGCGCCCGAGACGACCGAGAAGAGGCCGTCGATGGCGCGGTTGACGTCGGCCTGGCTCAGACCCGACTCAGCGGCGATGGCCGCAACAAGCTCGGAACGGTTCATGGTGTCCTCCTCGGACCTCAATGTGGGTGGTGAAGCGCGAAGTCGTCCTCTGACCCCGAGCCGCATTGACGGTACCAGTACACCCGCGGGATTCCGGGCAATTCGGCACGGTGCGCCCGAAATGCACGGATGTGCGGGACGGGTCGTCCGCGAACGACGGAGGGGCATCCCGAACCCGGGATGCCCCTCGCGCGATGATGCGGAACTACCAGCTCGACTTGGTGATGCCGGGCAGCTCGCCACGGTGCGCCATGTCGCGGAACCGCACACGCGAGATGCCGTACTTGGTCAACACACCGCGGGGGCGGCCGTCGACGGCGTCACGCGAGCGGACGCGGACCGGGGAGGCGTTGCGGGGCAGCTTCTGCAGGCCGATGCGTGCGGCCTCGCGCGACTCGTCGGTGCCGTTCGGGTCGACGAGCGCCTTCTTCAGCTCGAGTCGCTTCGCGGCGTACCGCTCGACGACAACCTTGCGCTGCTCGTTGCGCGCGATCTTGCTCTTCTTCGCCATGACTTAGCGCTCCTCGCGGAATTCGACGTGCTTGCGGATCACCGGGTCGTACTTCTTCAGCACGAGGCGGTCGGGGTCGTTGCGACGGTTCTTGCGGGTCACGTAGGTGTACCCGGTGCCCGCCGTCGACTTCAGCTTGATGATCGGACGGACGTCCTGCTGCTTGGCCATTAGATCTTCTCCCCACGGGCCAGGAGGTCCTTGACCACGGACTCGATGCCACGAGCGTCAATGACCTTGATGCCCTTCGCCGACAGGGTCAGCGTGACGTTCCGGCGAAGCGACGGCACGTAGTACGTCTTCTTCTGGATGTTCGGGTCGAACCGGCGCTTGGTGCGTCGATGCGAGTGCGAGATGTTGTGCCCAAAGCCGGGAGTGGCTCCGGTCACCTGGCAGACGGCTGCCATGGTTCCTCCAGTTTCAGCTACCGTACGGCGATCGCCGTACCCAAGGTCACTTGTCGGCACGCTGACATCCGGTGGTTCCCACGGTGAGGCTGCGGGCCCGGACGAGCGCACAAGAAGAGCGGATGGCCGCTCACACAAACCCCTAGCCTACGACGGCGAGGGGGTTGCCTGCAATTCGGCGCAAGCGGCGCACAGCCCGAACACGTCGACGACGTGCTCGGGGCGGGTGAACCCGTGGGCCGCGGCGACATCGCGCGCCCACTGCTCGACGGCGTCGGCCTCGATCTCGACGGTGAGGCCGCAGCTGCGGCAGATGAGGTGGTGATGGTGGCTGCCGGGGGTGCAGGCGCGGTAGAGCGCCTCGCCGTCCTGCTGCAGCGAGTCGGCCTCCCCCTCCTCGGCCAGGTCGGCGAGCGCGCGGTAGACGGTGGCGAGCCCGATGCTCGACCCGCCCTCGCGGAGGCTCGCGTGCAGCGCCTGCGCGCTAACGAATCCGTCGTTGTCGGCCAGGGCGGCGCGCACCGCCTCGCGCTGCCAGGTATTGCGCTTCATCGCAGGGCTCCCGCGCGACGGCCGATGAGGCGGCAGACCAGGTAGATCGCGAACGAGATGGTGGTGATGTACGGGCTGATCGGCAGCGAGCCGCCGATCGCGAGCAGGATGCCCCCGACGGCGGAGACGAAGCCGAACACCATGCTGAGCACGGGCACGAGCACGGGCGAGCTCGAGACCCGCAGGGCGGCGGCGGCCGGTGTGACGAGGAGGGCCATGACGAGCAGCGCGCCGATGATCTGCACCGAGACGGCGACGGTCAGCCCGAGCAGGGTCATGAACACGATGCTCAGCGCCCGGCTGGGCACGCCGCGCGCGCTCGCGACCTCGGGGTCGAGGCTGTCGAAGGTCAGCGGCCGCCAGACGACGAGCAGCGCGGCGAGCACCACGATGCTGATGCCGATCAGCAGCCCGAGCTGCGGCAGGTCGACGCTGATGATCTGCCCGGTGAGGAGGCCGAACTTGTTGCCGCTGCGCCCCGGGTAGAGGGCGAGGAAGAGGATGCCCAGCCCGAGCCCGAAGGGCATGAGCACCCCGATGATCGAGTTGCGGTCGCGGGCCTTCGCGCCGAGCACCCCGATGAGCGCGGCGGCGACGAGCGAGCCGACGATTGAGCCGCCCACGACGTTGAGTCCGAGCAGCAGCGCGGCGGCTGCCCCGGCGAACGACAGCTCGCTGATGCCGTGCACGGCGAACGCCATGTCGCGCTGCATGACGAAGACGCCGACGAGTCCGCCGACGATGCCGAGCACCGCCGCGGCGATGATCGAGTTCTGCACCAGGGCGAGCAGCTGCAGATAGGTGGCCGGGTCGACGGTGATCATGCCGACTCCTCGTGGTGGTGCCCGGTCTCGGGCACGCCGACGACCACGATGCGGCCGTGCGAGCGGAACACCTCGACCGGCGTGCCGTACAGGCGGGTGAGCACCTCGCTGCGCAGCACCTCGTCGGGGGTGCCGACCGTGAACCGGCCCTGGGCGAGGTAGAGCACCCGATCGACCATGCCGAGCACGGGGTTGATGTCGTGCGTGACGAAGACCACGGCGGTGCCGTGCTCGCGCCGGCGCGCATCGATGAGCTCGCTGACCGCCCGCTGGTGGTGCAGGTCGAGGCTCATGAGCGGTTCGTCGCACAGCAGCAGGGTGGGGTCGTCCGCGAGCGACTGCGCAACCCGGAGCCTCTGCTGCTCGCCCCCCGAGAGGCTGCCCAACGGGCGGTCGGCATAGTGCTCGGCGCCGACGGAGGCGAGCAGAGCATCCACCCGAACACGATCACCGCGCGTCGAGATCGGCGGGCCCCAACGGGTTCCGTTGACACCGAGCGCCACCATGTCGCGGCCGCGCAGCGGGGTTCCGGGCGCGGCGATCTTCTGCTGGGGGATATACCCGATGCGGCGGTGACCACGGTGCGCAGGGTGCCCGCCGACGAGCACCGTGCCCGCGTCGAGCTTGCGCTCGCCGAGCATGGCCCGCAGCAGGCTCGTCTTGCCCGTGCCGTTGCCGCCGAGCACGGCGATGAACTCGCCGGCGTGCACGTCGAGGTCGAGGCCGCTCCAGAGCTCGCGGTCGCGCACGCGCAGCGCCCCGCCGCGGATGCTCAGCACAGGGCTGAGGGCCGGGTCGGGGTCGTGCGCGCTGCGCTCGGACGCGTCGGAGTCGGAGGTCACGGGGTCGTCAGCGCCTCCGCGACCGCCTCGATGTTCGCGCGCATCCACGACACGTAGTCTTCCCCCTCCGGGAGGGTTTCGACGAACGAGACCACCGGGATACCCGCCGCCTCGGCCGCGGCGCGCACCCGCTCGGTCTCGGGGCTCGCGGTCTGCTCGTTGTAGGCGAGCAGGCGCACCTCGCCCGAGTCGATGAGGTCGAGGATCTCCTGCAGCGCGAGCGGGGGCACGTCCGCACCCTCCTCGATCGCCTCGGTGAAGTCGGAGGGCGTCTCGTCGTCGAAGCCCAGCTCGGCGAGCAGGTACTCCGGAACCGTCTCGGTCTTCGCCACAACACCGCCGCCGAGGGTCGCGGCGGTCTCGTCCAGGAGCGCCTCGACCTGCTCGAGCTCGGCGAGGAAGGCGGCGAGGTTCTCGTCGAAGACGGCGGCGTTGTCCGGGTCGAGCGTGCCGAGCTCGGCCGCGATCGCCTCGGCGACATCGCCCATCAGGTGCACGTCGTACCAGACGTGCTCGTTGACGCCGCCGGCGTGGCTGTGGCCGTCGTCCTCGCTGTGGGCCTCATCGCTGTGCGCCTCATCGCTGTGGGCCTCGTCGCCGTGCGCCTCGTCGCCGTGCGGCTCATCCTCATGGCTGTGGGCGTCCTCGCCCTCGGCGAGCACGCCGCCGATGACGACGGCGCTGAGCACGACGGCCTCGGTGCCCGAGCCCTCGACGAGCAGGTCGATGAAGGGGTCGTAGCCGCCGCCGTTCTCGATCACGAGGTCGGCGGTCGAGATCAGCAGCTGGTCCTGCGCGCTCGCCTCGTAGCTGTGCGGGTCGATCGTCGGCGAGTCGATGATGCTCGTGACGGCCGCGGCGTCGCCCGCGATGGCGGCGGCGATGTCGCCGTAGACGTTGGTCGAGGCGACGATCGAGAGGCCATCGGTCTGGGCCGGAGCCGGAGCGGCGCAGCCGGTCAGAGCGAGCCCGGCGGCGGATGCGACGAGCAGGGCAGGAAGAGCACGGCGGGTCGAGGTCATGGCTCGATCGTAGGCCTTATCGAGAACGATTGTCAAAATGGTTCTCAATAAGGAGCACGCGACTCACGGCGCGCCCCGGGCCTGGTTCAGGATGCTCCGCTACCGTTCCCGGCATGTCGAACCGGCCCCTCATGCTCGCCCTGACCGGGCTGCACCGCGCCGTGCTGCGCATGACCGGCCAGCGTCTCGGCCGTCGGCTCGGCAGCATGCCCGTCATCGAGCTGACCACGACCGGACGCAGCTCGGGGTTGCCCCGCACCGCGCTGCTCACCGTGCCCGCCCGCGACCCCGGGTCGGGGGCGCTGATCGTGATCGCCAGCCGCGGCGGAGACGACCTGCAGCCCGCGTGGTACCTCAACCTCGTGGCCGAGTCCCGCGTGCTCGTCGCGGCACCGGGCGAGCATCCGCGCCCCTACCGGGCCCGCACCGCCGACCCGGACGAGCGGGCCCGCTGGTGGCCGGAGGCCGTCCGGGCGTACCGCGGCTACGCGCAGTACCAGCGGCGCACGAGCCGCGAGATCCCGGTCGTCATCCTCGAGCCGGCGGCGGCGGACTAGTCGAGCAGCAGCGCCGGCTCCTCGATGACCGAGGCGACGTCGGCGAGGAAGCGGCTGGCGACGTCACCGTCGACCACGCGGTGGTCGAACGAGCCGCCGAGCGTCGTGACGAAGCGCGGCCGCACCTCGCCGTCGACCACCCACGGCTTCTGCTTGATGGTGCCGAGCGCGACGATGGCGACCTCGCCGGGGTTGAGGATCGGCGTGCCGGTGTCCATGCCGAAGACGCCGATGTTCGTGATCGTGATCGTGCCGTCGGCCATGTCGGCGGGCTGCAGCTTGCCGTCGCGCGCGGTGATCGTCATCGCCTCGATCGCCTGGGCGAGCTCGCGCAGGCTGAGGTCCTGCGCGTTCTTGATGTTCGGCACGACGAGCCCGCGGGGGGTGGCGGCGGCGAACCCGAAGTTCACGTAGTGGTGCACGATGATCTCGGTGTCGGTCCAGGTCGAGTTGACCGTGGGGTTGCGGCGCACCGCCCACATCATCGCCTTCGCCATGATCAGCAGCGGCGACACCTTGATGCCGGCGAAGTCGGGGCTCGCCTTGAGGCGCTTGACGAACTCCATCGTGCGCGTCGCGTCGACGTCGACGAACACGCTGACGTGCGGCGCGCTGAACGCGCTCTTCACCATGCCCGCGGCGATCGCCTTGCGCACGCCCTTGACCGGGATGCGGTCCTCGCGCTCGCTCGGCGAGGCCGGCGTCTGGATGTTGCGGAACACGCTCGCCTGCTGCGCGTGCCGGATCACATCGTCGCGGGTGATCTCGCCGGCGAGGCCCGTGGCGGTCACCTGCGCGAGGTCGACGTCGAGGTCCTTCGCCAGCTTGCGGATCGGCGGCTTCGCGATCACGGGCACCGACTGCGCGACGGGCACCGAGGTCGGGCGCGGCGCCGCCGCGACCGACGATGCGGCGGGGGCGGCGGATGCGGGGCTCGCGGCGGGCGACGGCGCGGCCGCGGCTCCGCGACCGCGGGTGCGGCGCGAGGCGACGTGGCCCTTCGCGCCGTAGCCGACGAGCACGGCGTTCGACGCCGGCTGCTCCGACTCGTGCGCGATCGTCGTGGCGGTGTCGGCCGCGCTGGAGGCGACGGGGTCGTCGGCCCCCGCATCCGGCCCCTCGCCGCGCACCGTGATGATGGGGGTGCCGACCTCGACGGTCTGCCCCTCGTCGACCAGCAGGGCGTCGACGGTGCCGGCGAACGGCGAGGGCAGCTCGACGAGCGACTTGGCGGTCTCGATCTCGACGATCACCTGGTTGATGGCCACGGCGTCGCCGGGCTTGACGCGCCACGACACGATCTCGGCCTCGGTCAGGCCCTCCCCGACGTCGGGGAGCGGGAACTCGGAGACGCTCACGATTCCTCCAGGGTCGGGTGCGGTCAGTATGCCAGCGCGCGGTCGACGGTGTGCAGGATGCGGTCGACGTCGGGCAGGTAGGCGCCCTCGAGCTTGGCGGGCGGGAAGGGGGTGTCGTAGCCGGAGACGCGCAGCACCGGGGCCTCGAGCGAGTAGAACGCCTTCTCGGTGACGGTCGCCGCGATCTCCGAGCCGATGCTGACCGAGCCGGGTGCCTCCTGGGCGACGACGAGCCGACCGGTGCGGTGCACCGACTCGAGCAGCGGCGCGTAGTCGATCGGCGAGAGCGAGCGGAGGTCGACGACCTCGATGCTCGTGCCCTCCTCGGCGGCGAGCTCGGCGGCGTCGAGCAGCATGCTCACCATCGCGCCGTGGCCGACGACGGTCACATCGGTGCCGGCGCGCACGATGCGCGACTCGTGCAGGGCGGCTCCGGGCGCGGCGAGGTCGACCTCGCCCTTCGGCCAGTAGCGGCTCTTCGGCTCGAAGAACATGACCGGGTCGGTGCTCGCGATCGCCTGCTGGATCATCCAGTAGGCGTCGTGCGGGGTCGCCGGGCTCACCAGGCGCAGACCGGCGGTGTGCGCGAAGTACGCCTCGGGGCTCTCCTGGTGGTGCTCGACGGCGCCGATGTGCCCGCCGTAGGGCACACGAATGACGACGGGCAGCTGCAGGGCGCCCTCGTGCCGCGCGGTCAGCTTCGCCAGCTGGGTCGTGATCTGGTCGAAGGCCGGGAAGATGAAGCCGTCGAACTGGATCTCGACGACGGGCCGGTAGCCGCGCATCGCGAGGCCGATCGCGGTGCCGACGATGCCCGACTCGGCGAGCGGGGTGTCGAGCACGCGGTGGGCGCCGAACTGCTTCTGCAGGCCCTCGGTCACGCGGAAGACGCCGCCGAGCGGGCCGATGTCCTCGCCCATCAGGACGACCTTGTCGTCCGCCTGCATCGCGGCGGCGAGGCCCAGGGTGAGGGCCTTGGCCATCGTCAGCGTCTCGGTGCTCATTGCGCACCCCCCTCGAACGAGGCCTCGAAGTCGGCCAGCGCCTGGCGCTGCGCATCCATCATCGGATGCGGCTCGCTGTAGACGTGCGCGAACATCGAGTCGGCCGGGGGCGGCTCGAGGGCGAGCGTGCGGGCACGGGCCTCGGCCGCGAACTGCTCGGCCTCTTCGTGGACCTCGGTGAAGAACGCCTCGCTCTCACCGAGGCCGCGCAGGTAGGCCTCGAAGCGGGTGATCGGGTCGCGCTCCTGCCAATAGTGCAGCTCGTCGTCGTCGCGATACTTCGTCGGGTCGTCGCTCGTCGTGTGCGCACCCATGCGGTAGGTGAGGGCCTCGATGAACTGCGGCCCCTCGCCGGCACGGGCCGCGTCGAGGCTCGCCGCCGTCACGGCGTAGCTGATGAGCACGTCGTTGCCGTCGATCTGCTGGCTGGGGATGCCGAAGCCGCGGGGTCGGTGGAACAGCGGGGTGCGCGACTGCACGCGCACCGGCACCGAGATCGCCCAGTGGTTGTTCTGCAGGAAGAACACCTGCGGGGTCTGGTAGCTCTGCGCGAAGACGAAGGCCTCGTTGACGTCGCCCTGGCTGGTCGCGCCGTCGCCGAAGTAGACGAGCACCGCCGTGTCCTTCTGCGGGTCGCCCGTGCCGACGAGCCCATCGAAGCGCACGCCCATCGCGTAGCCGGTCGCGTGCAGCGCCTGCGAGCCGATGACCAGCGTGTAGATGTGGAAGTTGCCCGTCTCGGCCGGGTTCCAGCCGCCGTGCGTGAGGCCGCGGAGCATCTTGATGATCTGCACCACGTCGAGGCCGCGGATGTGCCCGACCGCGTGCTCGCGGTAGGCGGGGAAGATGTGGTCCTGCGCCTTGGCGGCGAAGCCGGAGCCGACCTGTGCCGCCTCTTGGCCGATGCTCGGGATCCAGAGGGCGAGCTGACCCTGACGCTGCAGGTTGCCGGCCTCGATGTCGAAGCGGCGGATCACGCGCATCGTGCGGTAGAACTCGCGCAGCTGCTGCTCGGTGAGAGCATCCACGTACGGCAGGTAGGCCTCGGTGGCATCGCTGACGACCCGGGTTCCGTCGGGCGCGAGCAGCTGCAGCGTCTCCGGGGTGTACGACATGCGTTCCACTCTAGGGCCGGGCCCGGGGGCCCTGGTCAGAGGGTTCGGACAACCTCGGCCGCGACCCGCACCAGGGTCTCGACAGATTCGGCCTCGCCGATCGAGATGCGGATGCCCTCCGGCGGGAACACGCGCGCGACGATCCCGGCCGCGGCGAACGCCTCGCCCGCGGCGGCCGTGGCCGGCCCGGTCGGCAGCCAGACGAAGTTGCCCTGCGACACCGGTAGCACCCAGCCCTGCTCGCGCAGCGCGGCCTGGACGACGTCGCGCCGCGCGGCCAGCTCGCGCACGCGGGCCAGCAGCTCGTCCTCGACCTCCATCGCGGCGAGCACGGCGAGCTGTGCGGCGGCGGTCACGGCGAGCGGGATCGCCGTGCTGCGCGCGGCATCGAGCACCGCGACCGGGCCGATCGCGTAGCCGACGCGCAGGCCGGCGAGGCCGTACGCCTTCGAGAAGGTGCGCAGGATCACCAGGTTGGGGTAGCGGCGCACGAGCGTCGCGCCGTCGACGGCGGCCGGGTCGTCGACGAACTCCGCGTAGGCCTCATCGAGGATGACCAGGCGGTCGGCGGGCACCGCGGCCATGAACGCGGCGAACTCCGCGGCGGTGACGATCGGGCCGGTCGGGTTGTTGGGCGTGCAGACGATGAGCGCACGGGTGCGGTCGGTCACGGCGGCAGCCATCGCGGGCAGGTCGTGGCGGGCATCCGGGGTCAGCGGGACGCGCGCGCTCGTCGCGCCGGCCACAGTGACCAGGCCGGGGTAGGCCTCGAAGCTGCGCCAGGCGTAGACGACCTCGTCGCCCGCCCCGGCGGCGGCGCTGATGAGCTGGGCGAGCAGCGCGACCGACCCGGCGCCCACGATGATTTCGTCGGGCGTGACGCCGTGCCGCGCGGCCAGGCGCTCGCGAACGACCAGCGCCGTGGCATCCGGGTAGCGGTTGATGTCGAGGTCGCGAATGGCGGCCAGCACGGCCGGATGCGGGGGAAAGGGGTTCTCGTTGCTCGAGAGCTTGAACGCATCGGGCGCGGCGGGGCGACCCTGCTTATAGGCCGGCAGCGAGACGATCTCGGGGCGCAGCCGGACGGGGGGCGCGGTGTCGGTCACCCGCTCAGCCTACGTCGGCGAGCGCCGCCGCCCGGCGGTGCTCGGATTGCCGCGGGCCCCTCCCGCTGGGCATAGTGGAGCCATGGGACGCTTCCTGATCCGCGTGATCATCACCAGCATCGCGCTCTGGCTCACGACGATCATCGTCGAGGGGGTGAAGGTCGTCTCGTACGGCTCGGCGGACGACCAGGTGGCGCTCGCCCTGACCTACCTGATCGTGGCGGCCATCTTCGGCATCGTGAACTCGGTGATCGGCAACGCGATCCGCATCGTGGCGTTCCCGATCTACCTGCTGACGCTCGGCCTCATCGCCCTCGTCGTGAACGGGCTGCTGCTGCTGCTCGTGGCCTGGATCTCGAGCCTGCTCGGCTTCGGCCTCACGGTCGACGGCTTCTGGTGGGGCGTGCTGGGCGCCATCGTGCTCGGCCTGCTCAACTGGCTGATCGGCGTGCTGCTGCGCCCCGTCGTCGGGCGCAAGCGGGTCTGAGCTCCCGCCCGCTGAGCTCCCGCCCGCAGAGCCGAGCGGTGCCTCGCGTCAGTCGGCGATGATCCGGCGCGCGGTGTAGGCCACGCGCACCCCCTCGCCCTCGGGCAGGGGAAGCCGCGCGAGCGCGTCGGTCAGCGAGGGCGCGTCGAGGCGGTCGGCGCGCGCGGCGGTGGCGCGGTAGCGCTCGCGGTCATGGGCGGGCAGGGTCTCGCCGGTCGGCACGGCGTCCGGCAGCGCATCCGCTCGCACGATGACCGCGGTCGTCTCGCGTCGGAGCCCCGAGAGCACGGGGACGAGATCGTCGCGGTGCTCGATGACGATCGCCGGGTACGCGCCCGTGACCGGGATGCCCCCGGTCGGCGCCCCGATCGTGACGAGCCCCGCCGTGGCGTAGTCCCCCGACTCGGCGAGCAGGGTGGCGATCGCGCCGCCCTGCGAGTAGCCGGTGAAGACGATCGAGGTGCCCGCCGTGACCCCCTCGGCGGCGAGCGCCGCCCGGACGGCCTGGAGCGAGGAGGCCTCCTGCTCGGCGACGAGGGCGATGTTGCTGGCCATGTCCCAGGGCTGCTCGCCGCCGAGGGGTGCGTGCGCGTCGGTGCCGGCGATGTAGACCTCCACGTGGGGTGCCCCGTCGGGCAGGGTGTAGCGCTCGATGACGATCGGCGCCTCCGCGTCGGGCAGGCGGCCGATGCGGTCGGCGAGCGACCCGGGCGGGGCGACGGGCGCGGACTCGCCGCCGCGCCGACGGTCGCCGCCGACGCGGTCGATGAGCACGGGTGCCGTGCCGCGCGCGCCCGCGATGGCGGCCACGATGCCCACGAGGGCCGCCGCGCCGTCGAGCCGCGCGACGCCCAGGCCGCCCTCGCCGAGCGCCGCGACGGCCGCGGGGGGAATGCCGAGGGCACCGAGCAGAGCGTCGTCGACGAGGCTCAGCCCCGCCCGGAGCAGCTCGACCACCCGGGGATCGCTGAGGAGGACGGTCGCGCGATCGGCGAGGAGCACCCGCGCCTCCGGCGTGAGCAGTGCCGCACCCGCCGCGACCGCGGCGGTCGCGGTGAGCAGGGCGGGGGCGACGAGGAGGCCCAGTCGGGCGAGCACGAGCCCGGCCCCGGCGGCCGCGTGGGAGGCAACGAGCTCGATGGCCCGGGCGGCCTCGCGGTCGGCGCCGTCGTAGAGCACGGCCGCCGTGCGCAGCGCGCGGGCGAGATCGCTGAGCCGATCGGCCGAGCGCTGCAACGAGCTCTGCGCCTGCCAGAGATCGGCGTCCCGGCCCGGGCTCGATCCGGTGCGCAGCGGCGGCAGCCGGAGGGCGATGTGCGCCGCCCCCTCCGCGCTCCCCTCCGCGAGACGGGCGAGCCGCTCGAGCTCCTCGATCGCGATGCCGACGCCCACGCCGACGGAGAGACCGCTCCCGGCGTCGCCGTGCGCACGAGCACTCACGGCAGGAGCCCGGCCGGCGCGCTCTCCTCCAGCAGCCTCTGCTCGTGGCGCAGCTGGATCTCGACGCTCTCGAGCCGCCACCCCTCCCGCTGCAGGCGTTCGCGCTCCAGGTCCAGCGCCGCCTGGAGCGCCTCCCGGGCCGGCCCCCACCACGTGTCCGCGACCCGCGTGCCGCGCAGCGCCGCGACGACCTCATCGAGCGACCGGATGAGCCCGTGCACCGTCACCGCCTGCTGCGCCAGAGCGGCCGCGGCGTCAGCGGCGGCTCCGCCCGATGCGGGCGGCGCCGAGGGCGGGGGATGAGTCACAGCGGGGTCCTCTCGGCAGCGGCCGGGCATCCGGCGCCCCGCATCGTCACGCGACGAACGCGCGAGGCCGGTCGGCCGCACGTGCACGGGGAGGCGACCGGGGGAGGCCCGGGCTGTGGAGGAGGTGCTCCTGGGCCACAATGGGGGCATGACCTTCGACCGGGAGCGCTCCGAGCCCGGCGTCTTCCGCATCTGCTTCGTGTGCACCGGCAACATCTGCCGCTCCCCGATGGCCGAGGTCGTGTTCCGCGCGCTGATCCGTGCCCGCGGCTGGGAGAAGTACGTCAGCGTCCAGTCGGCCGGAACCGGCGAGTGGCACGTGGGCGAGAGCAGCGACCCGCGCACCACCGCCGCCCTCCGGGCGCGCGGCTACAGCGGCGGCGGGCATCGTGCGCGGCAGTTCGATGTCTCGTGGTTCGAGAACCTCGACCTCGTCATCGCCTTCGACCGCACCCACGAGCGCATCCTGAAGTCGTGGGCCCCCGACGAGGATGCGCGCGCGAAGGTGCACCTGCTGCTGAGCTTCGACCCCGACGCCGGCGGCGCCCTCGACGTGCCCGACCCGTACTACTCCGACACCGCGATGTTCGACGGCGTGCTCGCCATGATCGAACGATCGTGCACCGCTCTGTTCCGTCAGCTCGAACCCGGTATCCGACAGGGAGTCACCCCATGAGCCCGCTCAGCACGCAGCCCCTCAGTCCGCTCGACGGCCGTTACCAGCAACAGGTGGCGGCGCTCGGCGAGCACCTCAGCGAGGCCGGGCTCAATCGCGCGCGCATCCAGGTCGAGGTCGAATGGCTGATCCACCTCACCGAGCACGAGCTGTTCGGTGCGCGCCGCCTCACCGCGGAGGAGACCGGGCAGCTACGGGCGGTCGTCACCGACTTCAGCGACGACGACATCGCCGACCTCGCGCGGCGCGAGGCCGTCACCCGCCACGACGTCAAGGCGGTCGAGTACTTCGTCCGCGACAAGCTCGCCGGCCTCGGGCTCACCGAGCTCGCCGAGCTCACCCACTTCGCCTGCACGAGCGAGGACATCAACAACCTCGCGTACGCCATCACGATCCGCGCGGCGGTGCGCGATGTCTGGATGCCGCGCGCGCGCTCGGTGATCGAGACGCTGCGCGGCCTGGCCGTCAGCCTGCGCGACGTGCCGATGCTCGCGCACACCCACGGCCAGCCCGCCACCCCCACGACCATGGGCAAGGAGCTGGCCGTGACGGTGCACCGGCTCGAGCTGCTGCTCGCGACCGTCGACGAGGTCGAGTACCGCGGCAAGTTCTCGGGGGCGACGGGCACGTTCTCGGCGCACCTCGCCGCTGACCCCGATCACGACTGGATCGCCGCGTCGCGCGACTTCGTCACCGGGCTGGGGCTCACCTGGAACCCCCTGACCACCCAGATCGAGTCGCACGACTGGCAGGCGCAGCTCTACCAGCGCATCAGCCACGTGGGCCGGGTGCTGCACAATCTCTGCACCGACGTCTGGACCTACATCTCGATGGGCTACTTCCGGCAGATCCCGCAGCCGGGGGCGACCGGGTCATCGACCATGCCGCACAAAATCAACCCGATCCGCTTCGAGAACGCCGAGGCCAACCTCGAGCTCGCGAGCGCGCTGCTCGACTCCCTCGCGGCGACCCTCGTGACGTCCCGCCTGCAGCGCGACCTCACCGACTCGACGACGCAGCGCAACGTGGGCGTCGCCCTCGGGCACTCGCTGCTCGCCCTCGACAACATCGAGAAGGGGCTCGGCGAGATCGCGGTCGACCCCGAGGCGCTGGCCCGCGATCTCGACGCCAACTGGGAAGTCCTCGGCGAGGCGATCCAGACGGTGGTGCGGGCCGAGATCACGGCGGGGCGCAGTTCGATCGCCGACCCCTACGCGATGCTCAAGGAGCTCACCCGGGGTCACCGCGTGGGGCCGGATGCCCTCCGGGCGTTCGTCGAGGGGCTCGACATCGGCGACGACGCCAAGCAGCGGCTGCTCGCCCTGACGCCCGCGGCGTACATCGGCGCCGCATCACGCCTCGTGGCGTTCATCGAGGGCGACTGAACCCTGCCGCCGAGCGCGGGAGCAGCCGAGCGGCTCAGTCGTTCAGGGTGTCGGGCTGCCGCTCGCCGTCGGCCGGCTTGTTCGGCGTGATGGCGAGCATCAGCATCGCCAGCACGACCAGGTCGAGCACGAAGGCGCCACCGAAGGCGATCAGCGCGATCAGGAGATCGCGCGTGACCATGAGCGTGATCAGGCCGATGAAGACCGCGACCAGTGCCGCGAGCGCGACGAGCTCGGAGGGGCGCAGGGTGATGCGGGCGGAGGGTTCGGTCATGACGAGGGGCTCTCTGAGACGGGCGCCGACCACTTCAGGCTGAAGCCGGCGATGACGAGGTAGACGCCGATGATGACGGCGTAGGCACCGAAGAAGCCGACCGCGCTGACCGCGTCGCCGACGAAGGCGAGCACGAGCGCGAGCGCGAGGGTTCCGGTGCCGATGACGAGCGCGTCGCGGGCGAACCCGTCGCGACCGCGGTGGCGCAGGCCCCAGACCAGCTCGAGCGCCCCGGCCAGCACCGCGTAGCCGCCGACGAGCAGGAGGAACAACGGCAGCCCCGCCGTGCCGGTCAGCAGCACGACCACGGCGAGAGCGCCGACCACCGCCGCGATGACCGCGAGCGCGCGGTGCAGGCCACCGAGCGCCTGGGTGCGCGGCAGGCGGAGCCCGGTGCCGAGCAGGATGAGCGCGGACCCGAGGCCGAACACGCTCAGCATGACCAGGCCGACCGCGGGGGAGTGGTCGGCGGTGAACGTGATGGCGAGGCCGGCTGCCGCGGCGGGCAGAGCGCGGAGCACAGGGGCGAGCCAGAGGCCGCTCAGCGCGGGCGCCTCGGAGGCGGTGGATGTCACGACCCCATCGTACGGGCGCGCGGGTGTGAGCCTCCTGCGACCCCGATCGGTCGCGCGACCCGGAGGGGCGCGCCTACATGCGGGGCATGTCGGCGAAGCGCGACAGGTGGCCCTGGAAGGCGACCGTGATGGTCTTGGTCGGACCGTTGCGGTGCTTGGCCACGATGAGGTCGGCCTCGCCGGGGCGGGCGCTCTCCTTCTCGTAGGCGCTGTCGCGGTGCAGCAGGATCACCATGTCGGCGTCCTGCTCCAGCGAGCCCGACTCGCGCAGGTCGCTGAGGGCGGGCATCTTGTCGGCACGCTGCTCCGGACCGCGGTTGAGCTGCGAGAGTGCGACGACCGGCACCTGGAGCTCCTTGGCCATGAGCTTCAGCGCCCGCGAGAACTCGCTGACCTCCTGTTGCCGGCTCTCGACGCGCTTGCCGCTGGTCATGAGCTGGAGGTAGTCGATGATGACCATCTTCAGCCCGACCTTCTGCTTGAGCCGGCGGCACTTCGCACGGATCTCCACGAGGGTCATGTTGGGGCTGTCGTCGATGTACAGCGGCGCATCATTGATGCGCCCCCGGGTGGCCGCGATGGTGGTCCAGTCGCGCTGGTCGACCGTGCCCTTGCGCATCGCCTGGAGGGGAACGGAGGCCTCGGCGGAGAGCAGGCGCATCGCGATCTCGCTGCGGCCCATCTCGAGCGAGAAGATGATCGTCGGAAGATCGTGCTTGATGGCGGCGCCGCGCGCGAAGTCGAGCGCGAGCGTCGACTTGCCGAGCGCGGGGCGCGCGGCCACGAGGATCAGCTGGCCGGCGTGGAGGCCGTTGGTGAGCTCGTCGAGGTCGGCGAAGCCGGTGGGCACGCCGGTCATCGAGCCGTCACGGCCCTTCGCGGCCTCGATCTCGTCGATCGCGACCGTGACCGCCTCGGTCAGGGGGATGTAGTCCTCGGACTCGACACCGCCCGCGACGTCGTAGATCTCGCGCTGGGCGTTGTTGACGAGGTCGGTGACCTCGCCCTCGGAGGCGTAGCCCATCTGCACGATGCGGGTGCCCGCCTCGACCAGGCGGCGCAGCACGGCCTTCTCGGCGACGAGCGAGGCGTAGTAGCCGGCGTTGGCGGCCGTGGGCACGATGGCGGTCAGCGTGTGCAGGTAGTCAGCGCCGCCGGCTCGCGAGAGCGAGCCCGACTTCGTCAGCTCGTCGGTGACGGCGATGACGTCGGTCGGCTCGCCGTGCGAGTAGAGCGTGAGGATCGCGTCGAAGATCACCTCGTGCTTCGGGATGTAGAAGTCGACGCCGCGGACGGTCTCCACGACGTCGGCGACGGCGTCCTTGCTGAGCAGCATGCCGCCGAGGGCGCTCTGCTCGGCGAGCAGGTCGTGGGGCGGGACGCGCTCGGCGCCGCGACCCTCGCCGGCCGGGGACGGGGCGGCCGAGATGTGCGCGATGGACATGATCGACTCCCTTCTCCGATGCCGCCGGTGGATGCTCCCACCGGTCTACCGCCGACCTCCGACGACGGGGCTCCCGGGTCTCGGGGCCACCCGCCGCTGGGCGACGCCCCACCCTAGGAAGCGGTGCCGTGAGCGCTCAAGTCGAGCCTGTGGACAGCGCTGTGGAATCTTGCGGAGAAACGCCGGGGGCGGTGTGGGGAAGCTGTGGAGACCGCTGTGGGATTCCGCCTGAGTTCTGCCCAGATGTCCATTCTGATCAGGGATTTCTCTTTTCACACGGTGTGTGGAGAAACAGGCTTCAAGTGGAGGGTGAAGCTTCCCTCGCTGGGGACGGGGATGTGGACGGATGGACGGTCTACCCCTTGACAGACGGAAGCAGAAAGGGGTATCCGCGCCGAGGCGCGGATACCCCTTCTCCGGGTGTCGCGAGGGCTACTTGGCCGCGACGACCGAGACCGTGATGGTCGCGACGATGCCGTCGCGCAGCTTCAGGATCGCCTCGTGCTTGCCGACACCCTTGATGGGCGCGACGAGCTCGATGAGGCGCTTGTCGACCGAGCCGAGACCCGCGGCCGCGACCGCGTCGGCGATGTCGCCGGTCTTGACCGAGCCGAACAGGCGTCCCTCGGCACCGGCCTTGACGGCCAGGGTGACGGGGTTGGCCTCGAGGCGCGCCTTGAGGTCCATGGCCTCCTCGATCGTGGCGTGCTCGCGCGCGGCGCGGGCGGCCTTGATCGACTCGACCTGCTTCTCGCCACCGCGGGTCCACGAGACGGCGAAGCCCTGGGGGATGAGGTAGTTGCGGGCGTACCCGTTCTTGACCTCGACGACATCACCCGGAGCGCCGAGCCCCGTGACGTCCTGCGTGAGGATGACCTTCGACATGATGCGCTTCCCCTATCGTCCCGCGCCGGCGTACGGCAGCAGGGCCATCTCGCGCGCGTTCTTGACGGCGCGGGCGATGAGGCGCTGCTCCTGCACGGAGACACCGGTGATGCGACGGGCGCGGATCTTCCCGCGCTCCGAGATGAACTTGCGAAGCGTCGCGACGTCCTTGTAGTCGATGACGCCGACGCGGATCGCCTTCGCGGGGGCGGCGTTCTTCGCGCCCTTCCCGCCGCGCGGCTTGCGGCGGTCGCCGCTGCTCTTGCCAGCCATGTGGTTGTCCTTTACGTGATGTGATGCGGAATCGATCCGGGAGCGCCCCTCTGCGGGGGCTCACCGGATCAGAACGGGGTGTCGTCCGAGAACGAACCGGGCGTGTTCCAGACGTCGCCGCCCGAGGCCGCCGGGGCCGCCGGAGCGCCCCAGGGCTCGTCGGCGATCGGAGCGCCACCGCGGCCGCCGCCCATGGCGCCGCCGCTGCTCGCGCTGCGGGTCACCTGGGCGGTCGCGTACCGCAGGCTCGGGCCGATCTCGTCGACCTCGAGCTCGATGGTGGTGCGCTTCTCGCCTTCCTTCGTCTCGTACGAGCGCTGCTTCAGGCGGCCCTGCGCGATGACGCGGCTGCCCTTGGTCAGCGAGCTCGCGACGTGCTCGGCGAACTCGCGCCAGACGCTCGCGCGGAGGAACAGCGCCTCGCCGTCCTTCCACTCGTTCGACGCGCGGTCGAACGAGCGGGGGGTCGAGGCGATGGTGAAGTTCGCGACGGCGAGTCCGCTCTGCGTGTAGCGGAGCTCGGGGTCGGCAGTCAGGTTGCCGACAACGGTGATGATGGTCTCGCCGGCCACGACTACTCCGCGGCCTTCGTCGCGGCGGCCGCCGCGCGCTTGGCCTTGGCCTCGGCGCGGGCGGTGTTCTCCGCCTCGATCGACGCAGCGCGGGCCACGGCCTCCTCGGTGCGGAGCACCTTGGTGCGCATGACGGCCTCGCTGAGCTTCAGCTGGCGGTCGAGCTCCTGGGTCGCGGCCGAGGTCGCCGTGAAGTTGACGACGGCGTAGATGCCCTCGTTCTTCTTGTTGATCTCGTACGCGAGCCGGCGACGGCCCCAGATGTCGACGTTCTCGATGGTGCCGCCGTCATTCCGGATCACGCCGAGGAACTTGTCCAGGCTCGGAGCGACAGTGCGCTCGTCGATCTCGGGGTCGAGGATGACCATCAATTCGTACTGATGCATGACTCACCCACCTCCTTCGGACTCGAACGGCTGCAGACGGTCTGCAGCAGGAGGGTTATGGCATCGGTCGCCGCCGCGCGAGGCGGGGCAACCTGCAGAGTCTAGTCGGATGCGGAGGCCGACTCAAACCATCGGTCCGGTCATCCCCGCTCGGCGTACCAGGCGCGCAGCCGGCGCTCGGCCTCCTCCGCACCGAGCGGGCCCTCGTCGAGACGCGCCTCGAGCAGGAAGCGGTAGGCCTCGCCGACGAGCGGTCCCGGTCGGAGCCCGAGGATCGCCATGATCTGCTCGCCGTCGAGGTCGGGGCGGATCGCCGCCAGCTCCTCCTGCTCGGCGAGCACCGCGATGCGCTGCTCGAGCTCGTCGTAGGCACCGCGCAGTCGCGCCTCCTTGCGACGGTTGCGGGTGGTGACGTCGGCCCGGGTGAGGATGTGCAGGCGCTCGAGCAGCTCATCGGCATCGCGCACGTAGCGTCGCACCCCCGAGTCCGTCCAGGGAGCATCCGCGTAGCCGAAGAAGCGCAGATGCAGCTCGATGAGGCGGCTGACCGCGCCGATGGTCTCCTTGTCGAACCGCAGCGCCGTGAGGCGCTTGCGGGCGAGCTTCGCGCCGACGAGGTCATGGTGGTGGAAGGTGACCGCGCCGTTCGCCTCGACCTTCTTCGTCGCGGGCTTGCCGATGTCGTGCAGCAGGGCGGCGAGCCGCAGCACCGCGTCAGGGGCGGCGCCGGGGTGACGCTCGGCCTCGAGGGCGATGGCCTGATCGAGCACGGTGAGCGAGTGCTCGTAGACGTCCTTGTGGTGCGCGTGCTCGTCGATCTCGAGCCGCAGGGCCGGCAGCTCGGGCAGCACATGCTCGGCGAGCCCCGTCTGGACGAGCAGCTCGAGCCCGCGCCGCGGAGCCGGGGTCAGGAGCAGCTTCACGAGCTCGTCGCGGATGCGCTCGGCGGAGACGATCGACAGGCGGTCGCGCATCCCGACCATCGCCTCGAGCACGGCCGGGTCGACGTCGACCCCGAGCTGCGCCGCGAACCGGACGGCCCGCAGCATGCGCAGCGGGTCGTCGCCGAACGACTGCTCGGGCCGCGTGGGCGTCATCAGGCGGCGGGCGAAGAGGTCGTCGAGGCCACCCGAGGGGTCGACCAGGGTGAGCGACGGCAGCCGGAGGGCGAGGGCGTTCATCGTGAAGTCGCGCCGTACCAGATCGCCCTCGAGGGTGTCGCCGAACGCGACCTCGGGCTTGCGCGAGTCGGGCGAGTATGCGTCGGAGCGGTAGGTGGTGATCTCGACCGTGTGGTCGCCGAGCCGCGCGCCGATCGTGCCGAAGGCACGCCCGATGTCCCAGTGCGCGTCGGCGACGGGCCGCACGATGCGCACGATGTCGTCGGGCCGCGCCGACGTGGTGAGGTCGAGGTCGTTCAGGGGTCGGCCGAGGAAGGCGTCGCGCACTGGGCCGCCGACGAGCGCGAGCTCATGCCCGGCGGCGGCGAAGCGTGCGGCGAGGGTGGCGAGAGGCTCGGCGGAGGCGAGCTCGCGCAGGCTGGTGACGGCCGCAGCCACGCTCTCCATAGTCACCAGAGTCTAGACTTCCCGGTATGTCGGCCGAGCGGGTACGAGGGGGTCGTCGCGCGCCCGGCACGCTCGACCACGGCACCGGCCATCGGCAGCCTCGCGGGCGACGCGGAGTGCGCGGGTCCCTCCTGGTCGCGCTCCTGGCGCTGAGCGCGGGTCTCACCTCGGCTCCCCTGCTGGCCACGGCGGGCGTGGCCGCGGCCTCCACGACGGCGACGGCGGAGACGCGGATCACCCTGCTCGCCGCCCCCGGCGCGAGCGGGATCGCCCGACCCGGTGAGCCTCTCAGCGTGCGGGTCACGGTGACCAACACGGGGCAGGAGGCCACGCCCGAGCTCGCGCTCGCCCTCGACATCGATGGCGCGCGGCCCTCCGCGCCGGAGCGGGTCGAGCAGTGGCTGGCGGGCGCCACCCTCGAGTCGGATGCCCGGACCGCGAGCACGGCGACGCTCTCGCCGATCGAGCCCGGTGCGAGCGCGGTGCTCGACCTGATCATTCCCGCATCCCGCCCCGCCGCGACCGGCGCCTTCGGAGCACGGCTGGCCGTCGTGCGGGCGAGCGCCGGCGACGAGCTCGTCGCGGTCGACCGCACCGCCGTGGTCTGGGTACCGACGGGCTCCACGCCGCCCAGCGCCCGCACCGTGTTCATCGCACCGATCAGCACGCCCGGCATCGCCGACGGACTGCTCGACGCCGGGACCCTCGCCGCACTGACGGCGGACTCCGGCGACCTGCACCGGCAGCTCGATGCCGTCGCCGGCCGACCCGTGCTGGTCGCGATCGACCCGCGGGTGATCGCCTCGATCCGGCTGCTGGGCGCGGACGCCCCCGCGAGCGCCCGGACGTTCCTCGACCGGCTCGCCGCCATGCCCAACGAGACGACCCTGCTGCCCTGGGCCGACGCGGACCCCCTCGGGGTGCTCGCCGTCGGCGGCAGCGTGCCCGAGCCCGAGGGGGCTGGAGCGGTCGCGCCGACCGACGGCGACGGAGCCACCGATGACCCACAGCCCTCGCCCTCGGCGCTCGATCTCGCCACGGCAGCGGAATGGCCGACGACCTTCGACGGGCTGCTCTGGGCCGGTGACGGCCTGAGCGCCGACCTCCTGCCCGGCATCGCGGATGCGGGCGCGCGCACCGTGATCATCCCGAGCACCGCCCTCGAGGGTCGCGAGGTCTCCCAGGCCGCGGCCGGGCTGCGCCTGATCCGGGCCGATGCCGCCCTCGGGGTGGCCGCCCGCGAGGCGAGCACGGCGGTGTCGCAGCAGCGGTTCGATCGCGCCGTGGCGCAGGTGTCGGCGCTGCTCGCCGCGCAGGCCGCTGCCGACCCGCAGAGCGTCGCCGTGATCCCGCTCGGTCGCGATGCTCTGCCGTCGAGCGACCGTCTGATCGACACCATCGGTCGCACGGTGTCGCTGCCCTGGTCGACCGCTGGAACGCTGTCGGAGGCGATCGCGGAACCATCGGCCGATGGCGCGATCACCGGAACGGCGGTGAGCGGTGCCCGCGCGGACGCGATCGAGGCCGCCCTCGCGGCGGAAGCCGCCGACCGATCCTTCGCGGCGGTCGCCGTCGAGCCGACCGCGATCACCGACGTGCGGCGGCTCGAACTGCTCGCCGCCCTGTCGCAAGGCTGGGGCGACCGGTCGGTCGACGCGCTCACCGCGTTCGTGGACGCCTCCGCGCGGCTGCGCTCGGGCATCCGGGTCGCCGAGAGCAGCGCGATCACGCTCCTGGCCGACCGCGCCTCGCTGCCGGTGACCGTGCAGAACGATCTCGACGTCCCCGTCCGGGTGTACGTGCGGGTCGAGCCCGACACCACGCAGCTGCGGGTGCTCGATCCGCGCGTCGAGGTGCTCGTCGAGCCGCGGTCGCAGACACGGGCCGTGGTGCCGGTGGAGTCGCTCACCAACGGGCGGGTCGACATCACCGTGACCGTGCAGGACGGCTCCGGCACGCGGATCAGCGAGCCGACGCGGGTATCCCTGAACCTGCTCGCCGGGTGGGAGACCGCCGGCACGATCACCGTCGGCGCCGCCGTCGTGCTGCTGCTCGTCGTCGGGATCAGCCGGGACATCCGCAAGCGCCGCCGGCAGAGCACGGCGGAGACGAGCGCGGGCGAGGCGAATGGGACGGACCGATGAGCGAGGGCGGCAGCATCGGGCGGGCGAGCGTCGTCCTCGCCTCCGGGACCGTGGTGTCGCGCATCCTGGGATTCATCTCGGCGGTGCTGCTGACGTCGACCATCGGCGCCCTCGGCGCGGGCGCCAACGCCTTCGCGCTCGCGAACTCGCTGCCCAACGCGATCTACGCGGTCGTCGCCGGCGGCATCCTCAGCGCGGTGCTGGTTCCGCAGATCGTGCGCGCGAGCGTCAACGACGACGGCGGGCAGCTGTTCATCAACCGGCTCGTCACGATCGGCGTCGTCGTCTTCCTCATCGCCGGTGCCCTGGCGACCCTCGCCGCCCCGCTGCTCGTCGACCTGTACACGGCAGCCGACGAGACCGGGCAGCGGGGCTTCTCGCCCGCCGAGATCGAGCTCGCGATCGCGTTCGCCTACTGGTGCATGCCGCAGGTGCTGTTCTACGCGCTGTACACGCTGTTCGGCGAGGTGCTCAACGCCCGCCGGGTGTTCGGTCCGTTCACGTGGGCGCCGGCGATCAACAACATCGTCGCCATCGCCGGCCTGATCGCGTTCCGGCTAATGTTCGACGCCGATACGGCCGTTGCCGAGGCCTGGAGCCCGGAGATGGTCGCCGTGCTCGGCGGCTCGGCGACGCTGGGTGTCGCCGCGCAAGCCTTCGTGCTCGTCCTGTTCTGGCGGCGTGCGGGGCTGCGGTACCGGCCGGACTTCCGCTGGCGCGGGGCCGGCCTGCGGGCGACCGGTCGCGCGGCGGGCTGGGTGTTCGCGATGATCCTCGTGATGCAGGTCGGCGGGCTCGTGCAGACCTACGTCGCCTCGATCGCCGCCACTGAGGACACCGCGTCGCTCATGGTGATGCGCACCGCCTGGCTGCTGTTCATGCTGCCCCACTCGGTGATCGTCGTCTCGCTCGTCACTGCGTACCTCACCCAGATGAGCACCCACGCGCGGGACGGCGACACGGCGGCCGTGCGTGCCGATACCGAGACCTCGATCCGCATCACGGCCCTCTTCATGACGCTCGCCACCGCCGGACTCATCGCCGTGGCGGTGCCGTTCGGGCGCATCTTCGATGCCGCCGCGGTCGACCCCATCGCGATCGTGCTCGTGTGCTTCGTCATCGGGCTCGCGCCGTTCAGCGTGTACTTCGTGATGATGCGGGTGTTCTACGCTCTGGACGACACCCGCACGGTGTTCTGGCTGCAGGTGGCGTACACGATCTTCTTCGTCATCGGGGCGCTCGCGGCATCGCTGCTGCCGACCGCGTGGATCGTCCCGGCGATCGCCCTCGTCACCTCCGCCGGCTCGTTCTTCCAGATGATCCTCGGAGGCATCGCCCTGCGGCGGCGTCTCGGCGGGCTCGACGCCCGCGGCATCGCGGTGCAGGTCGGCATCGCGCTGCTGGCCGGCGCGGCGGCCCTCGCGGTCGGCCTCGGGGTGGCCGCCGGCCTCGGCGCCTTCACGGCGGGGGGATTCGCGCGCGACACCATCGTGACCGCCGGCATCAGCATCCTGCTCATCGGGCTTCCCCTGGTCGCCGTGTTCGTCGGCGTGCTGTGGCTCACCCGGTCGCCCGAGCTCACGCGGGCGCTCGAGCTTCTCGGCCGGTTCCGCCGCCGTTAACCGGGGTGGAATACCCGCCGCCTATGCTGGGTTGGCCCTAGCGTCGGGAAACCGACCCCGTGCGACGCGGATGAGCGCGTCGACAGACCGAGGAGCATCATGCGCCACGTCATCATCATCGGCTCCGGCCCGGCCGGGTACACGGCCGCCATCTACGCCGCACGCGCCAACCTGGCGCCGCTCGTCATCGCGAGCTCGGTCGAGTTCGGCGGCGAGCTCATGAAGACGACCGAGGTCGAGAACTTCCCCGGGTTCCCCGAGGGGATCATGGGCCCCGACCTCATGACCCGCATGCAGCAGCAGGCCGAGCGGTTCGGCGCCGAGATCATCTACGACGATGTCGTCGCGCTCGAGCTCGACGGCCCGGTCAAGGCCGTCACCCTCGGCAACGGCGACCGCCACGAGGCGCACGCGATCATCTACGCGACCGGGTCGGCGTACCGCAAGCTCGGCCTGCCCGATGAGGAGCGCCTGAGCGGCTACGGCGTCTCGTGGTGCGCCACGTGCGACGGCGCCTTCTTCCGCCAGAAGACGGTCGCCG
>Ga0075012_10001002_pt1 | contig 29605 bp, 14 predicted proteins | sample All_14_2_FD_71474 | JGI IMG/M metagenome (GOLD analysis project Ga0075012, IMG submission 71474) | Freshwater microbial communities in response to fracking from Pennsylvania, USA - Allegheny Zone_MetaG_DW_15 | ecosystem: Environmental > Aquatic > Deep subsurface > Groundwater > Drilled...
TTATATTTTTACAATTAAAAATAGGTCTCTTATAATATTGAAATATATGCGTAATACGAATATTAGTGGCAAAGTAGCCTTGTTGGGGAGTAAATCTTCTTTTGGGCAAACAGAACCTACCAAATATAACTCAGCAATGCAATTTAGGTGGCTAAGGTATTTTACCGTACTTATGCTATTGCTTGGTTTGTATGGGTTTTCTTTTGGGCAAAGTGTGGGGGATTATAGAACACGACAGGCTGGGGATTGGAATGACAATACTGATTGGCAGCGTTGGGATGGCGATTCCTGGGAAATACCTACTGCAGGCCAGGGTTATCCAGGACAAAATGCTGGTACAGGTATAGTAACCATTCTTAATAATATTTCGTTAAACGTAAACCCAGCAAATCCAATTGGAGCATTGGTTATAGAGGCAAATCTTACACCAAACAATGCGTCTAGAACGATGACCATATCTGGTGATTTTTCTATTTCTGCAGGTACTTTTACTTTAGCGACTAATAATAGAGTGGGAACTTATTATGTCGGAGGAAATTTTTCTGTTTCTGGAGGGTCAATTACAGAAACTTCAAGCAATAATACAAGTACTATTTTTTTTAATGGTAACACAACTCAGGCATACTCTAAAACTGGGGGCACAATTTCTAATACTATTAATTTTACCGTAAATTCAGGTACTAACCTGGATATGGGAACTAGTGTTATTGATGGTTCCACAGGAACATTCACACTTAATTCAGGTGCAACATTAACAACCGCAAATACCAATGGTATAAACTCTGCAGGCGCAACTGGTAGTATTCAGACGACAGGGAGGGCATTTAATTCAGGTGCCAGTTTTGTTTATAATGGTACTTTGGCACAGAATATTGGCACTTTTACTACAGCTCCAACAGCAACAACAATAAATAATCTGACCACTGATAATCCTAATGGTGTTACTTTAAATACTACATCAATACAAACGATTAACGGTAATCTAAATATTATTAATGGTGCCTTAATTTTTAGCAATACTGCCAGAACTATTACCGTTTCAGGTAATGTTACAGGATCGGGGACATTGGACATGACAGGTGCTGCGCATACCTTAAATATTGGTGGCGCAAACAGTACGTTTACAGGAACCCTTACTGCACAAAGCACTAGCACTATCCGGTATAATGGGTTAAGCCAGACTGTTTTTGGAAGTAATGGCTATCAGAACTTAATAATTGCAGGTGGAGGCACAAAAACCTTACAGGGTAATCTAGCGGTACAGAATGTGTTAACACTTACAAGTGGGGTTGTTCAACTAGGCGATTATAACTTAACCCTTGCCAACACCGCTGCGGGAGCAATAACCGGAACATACTCGGCCACCAGTATGATTGAAACCAACTCTTCGGGTGTGTTGGTAAAACAGGGTAATAGCAACGCATCCTTTGCTATCGTTTATCCAGTTGGTTCGGGTGGATACTATACTCCAATGAGTTTAGTGGGAGGTGTAACTGCAACTTATACTGGTACAGCAACTCTTTCGGTTAGAGCTGTTTCGGCGTTTATTGCCTCTGGCATCCTTAGTAAATACTGGGATGTAAATACTACAAACATGTCCATTACAAGCGGTTATCCGTTGTTCACATATAATATAAACGAGGCCGATGCTAGCCAAGCATCTTACATTCCTTGGTACAAATCTGGGAGTACATGGGTTAATCCGCCCAATCCTACTGCAGCTGGGGTAAATCCTTTTGGCTCAACATCAACAGCGCAAATTGCTGGTTGGTGGACTGCAGGGGCTTTAGCTCCCCCCAAAAAATACTATTCATATAAATCGGGTAGTTGGAATACAGCCGATACATGGACAACCGATCCAAGTGGTACAACTCTGGTTGGTTCTGCTATTCCCGCAATTAACGACGAGGTTGTTATACTCAGCAATAGAGTTGTAACGCTTCCGGCAGATATTACTACTGGGGGTCTTAAAGTTATTATTAACGATGGTGGTGTTTTAGATATGGTAACCTACCAGTTTACAAACACAGTTAGTTCTTTAGCGGGTCAAGGTTTTTTGAAACTAGCATCAGCGAATTTTCCAACAGTTACAACCAATGGTTTTGTTGATGTTGGTGGAGGTACTACAGAATACTATAATACTGCCAACTTTACACTAAAGGCCGCTCAGTTAACTTATAATAATCTGGTAATTAATACTAGTGTTGGGGTTACTGCTACTCAGTTGAACAATTTAACACTTAACGGAAACCTGCATGTAAAACAGGGTACGTATAGGATTAATGACAATACTGTAGCACGACGTCAACTAACTATAAATGGCGATGTTACTGTTGACGTAGGTGCCAACATTACTGTGGGAACTGGCAATACATCCTCGGGCGATACCGACGGGGCAACAACACCTGCACCCTTTACCGATTATTACGATCTTAATACCCATAGATTTGTTGTTTACGGAAATCTTACCAACAATGGTACTGTAAAATTTACAAATCAGGATTACCCTGACTTTGATTCGTTCCCAACTGATGGTGCTGCAACGGTTTATTTCAGAGGAGCAAGTAATAATACACTTTTCTGCGCTGGGGTTACTAATTTCTATAATTTAGTTTTGGACAAGGGGATCGATCAATCATTTTCGTTAACCATTCGTTCAACGGCATATCCAAACTTCAAACTATTTGGCCGAAATGATTTAGGTGGTGAGAATGGAGGAGCAAGTCCTGATTTAAGAAAGGCGCTTTGGATTCGGAATGGAACTCTAGTTTTACAGGGCTTGACTGTAATCCCTTCATTGTCCGAGGCTGATACTGGAGGATCTCCAAATGGTGATTTTTATATTCCTGCCAATGGAGCTCTTGTGTTGGATGGATCAGAAGTGGTTGTTCTTTCAACTGCTGATAGTTATCAGGAAATAAATGCAGCTTGGGGATTAACTGCTCCAAACACCATAGGCGTAAGGTCTAGTGGTGGAACACAGTCCTTTTCGGTTTACGGAAAGTTTCAGGTTAATAGCGGATATTTCTCTACCCGAGAGTCTGGAGGGTTGATTACTTGGAATGTTTCATCGGGGCAGTTTGTAATAAATGGAGGAACAATCGATGCAAAGCAATTCAGATCCGCAGGGGGTGGAGGAGGGTTAGCATCTTATACTCAATCGGGAGGAGAGTTGATACTTAGAGGGAGGTTTCAGCGTATACCAAGTGCATACACAAGTGTAAGCGATCTTGTTAATGCTCCAATAAATACCACTCGGGCAACTGGTGGTTTGAATGGTGCATTGGGTACGTTTAACCTAAACGAACCAACAAATGTTTTTAGCATGTCTGCCGGTACTATCCGTATTTATGATGTTTGCGGAGATGGATCGGTAGCCGCCCAGCAAAAAGTTTTCGAAGTTCTTTCTTCAACGGGCAACATAAATGTAACAGGCGGTACCCTTGAGTTGATACCTACAACTGGTACTGGAACTAATTCTCCAAATCAAATAATAATCTCCAATGCATCTCTGGGCAATTTGACAGTAAATAGAGCGAGTAGTGCGAGCATCATTTTGCTTAATACATATCCTCTAACAGTTTTAAATACCTTAAATTTACTATCAGGCGATTTTAATGCAAACAGTTTAGATGTAACCATTGGGGGTAACTTTACAATAGCTTCGGGGACTACTTATACCCCCGGCTCAAACTGGACAATTCTCAACGGGTCGTCAAATCAAACAATGACTGTTAATTTGGGTTCTGCTTTAGCTTTAAACAAATTTATGATTGATAAACCAGCAGGAACCATACTGACTTTAGCGGGTAGTCAAGGCAACATAACAGTGAACGATTCATTAATTATTGCCAAAGTTACATTTGCCGATGGAGGAAAAACAGTTAGCCTTGCAGGAACCATTGCAACGGCGTCCTACTTATATAATTCTGGTTTACATACTGGTACAGGAAAAATAGTTCTCAACGATAATGTTCCCCAATTAATTACTGGCGATGGAAATGGAGTTTTTCAGAACCTAGAGCTAAACAATAGTACTGGAACTGCCCCAATTTCTCTAGGTGCAAATATCACCATTAATGGAACGTTAACGTTATCGCAGGATAAGTTATTTAATATAGGCGCAAATAATTTGAAATTTGGACCTTCTGCAACAGTTGCAAACGCAGGCTCTGCACGTTATATACAAACAGGAGGAAATGCCGGTGATGGTGGTATTACAAAGGAGTATTCAGCAACATCAACAAGCTTTACATTCCATGTTGGAGCTCCTACAATAACACCGGCAAGGGCAGTTAAATATACACCTGCAACAATAGCTTTTGGAACTAATCCATCGGTGTTTGGTTCAATAACTGTTATTCCTGTGGGGTATGAACATCCAAACACAACAACCAAAAATCGAAGTCTAACCTATTTTTGGAGAGTAAAATCCACAGGGTTTACACTCGGATCAGCCACCATTACACATTCTTTCGGTTATTCTCAAAATGATGTAGTTACTGCGGCTGGTATTACAGAGGATGGTTATGTGGCAGAGGTTTTTAATAATACAACATTTACATGGACTAACTACAGCACTGAGAACGATGTTGATGAAACTAATAATATAATTGGTGGTACGGGTACATCTTTGAGTGGAGTTAACTATATAAATGGAGAGTTTACTGCAGGTGATGATACTCCTACCGATCCGTTTGGAGTTCCAACAGTTTACTATAGTAGAATCAATGGGCTCTCCGCGGGTAGTGGACGGTGGGCTGATGGGAATAACTGGTCTACCGATAATATTTTAAAACACGCTGGAGTTGCTGCAGGAGCTTTTCCCGGCATTAATGATATTGCAGTTATTGGGGGTCGAGATTCAATATTTTTTTTAAGGGACTATACTGATCCTTGGACAACGAATAATGTTGACCCCAATAGTTCTGCAACTTTAATGATTGAAAGCGGATCTGTTTTAGATATTGGCTATAATACAAACAGCGCCTTTAGAATTGTATTATCCCATCCCAATGGTAATGGAAATTTTAGAGTTACAACTTCATCTACAAGTGGTAGTACGTTTGCCTTTCCTGCAGGAGATTTTTCTGATTATAATATCAATCTAGGTTCAACAGAATTGTATTCAACCAATCCTGCATCAGGCACCACTTATTGGTTACCCAATGGAATAACAAGGTATGGAAATCTTACTATTTCTCCATTAGGAGGTTCAAACATTATTTTTCCAAATAATGATTTACTAATTTATGGAAATTTAATTACCCGTGGACAGAATGCCGGTTCATGGTATTGCCCAACCTGGAACACTAATTATCCAACAGCACCAGCGGTACCTGTAGCGAAAACGTTAACTATTCAAGGTAATTTTGAAATGCAGGGTGGTTCTTTAACTTATTACAACAACAATAATCTTGCAATGGATTTTATTGTACATGGTGATTTGATATTAGCAGAAGAATGCGGTATAAGAGCATGGCTAAATGCCAATAATCAAAGCTTCGCAATTGGTGGCAGTTTAATTAATAATGCAAATGCACCTGCTGGTGGATTTTATGGACAAGATTACAATAGGGGAGCCAATTTTGAAAATATCCAATTAACTTTTTTTGGTGAAAGTACAGAATATGTTACAAACACAACCAATTCAGCACCATATACTTCTTTTGGTCAGGTAATACTTGACAAAGGAGTTTCACAGGTTGATTCATTAATTATTGATATAGATGGTACTTTAAATACTTCTACAAACGATTGGTTAACATTAAGAAATGGAACATTAAAATATGCTAGGAATAATCCATCGGCCGATTTTACAATTTCAGCAGCAACAAGGTTTACAATACCATCCACTGCTGGGTTATATATCGATTACCCCAACAACTCAGGTAACAGGAATATTTTAATAGCTAATGCAGCTGTAAACGATAATGATTTATTTTTAGAGGGAAAACTTACCGTGGTTAATGGTAATGTATATATTGGTCCAACAAATGGAACCACAAATAACAATAACGATATAGAATATTCGGGTGGTGGTGCAGCAACTATAGATATTCAGGGGGGTAATTTAATAGTTAATGGTCAAATTCGACGAAATCCAGCAACTACAAATGGTATCTTAAAGTACTATCAAAACGGGGGTAATCTGGTAATTAATGGACTGGGAGCAAGCGCAACAACTTTGCAAAATGGTAAGCTGGAGGTAACTAATCCAGGGAGTGTCTTTAATATGTCTGGAGGAACAATAACTATTGTTCGAGGAGGAGGAACCACTTATGGAGACTTATATATACGTGCTGAGTCAAGCACTGTAACTGGCGGAGAAGTTATTTTTACCCAAACGCCAGCAATCGGGCCTGAAGTTGATGCTTTACAAAACTACACACTCGATGCAAATGTTGCACTCAACAATTTAACAATAACAGGGAAAATAACGGCTACTGCTCGCAATGCAACTGTTTCGGTTCTTATTAGTCCATTAATTCTTAATGGAAATTTAACCCTGAGCAATGCCAACAGCATTTTAGACATGAACAGTAGTTTTGATATTAACTTAACCGTTAAAGGTGGTTTTACAAATAATGGAACATACAGGCACTATAACAATACAACAACATTTAATGGTGGTGCACAAACAATTGCAGGAACAAGTGCTACCGATTTTTATAATTTGATAGTGAATCCTGTAACATCTCTGTCGTTGATTCGCGATATTAATGTGTTTAATGATCTTACTTTGAGCAGGGGTCAATTCCTTATAAGTACATATAACGTAAACCTAAAGGGTGATTTTTTTAATAATGCCAGCTATGATGGTGATGCTGTTCTTGGAGGTGTTATTATGAATGGAACATCTGCTCAGCAAATTTCAGGAACAGGTACCTATGGCCGTTTGGAAATTTCAAATTTTTACGGTGTTAGAGCTGAATCAAACATCACTCTTAAGAAGAACTTAAAGTTAACTAATGGTATATTTGACATTAACGAGCGTTTGCTTACTCTAGAAGCTACAAGTGCGATTGAAGGTAGTGGTTTTGGACAAACAAAGATGATAACATCCGATGGTGTGTTTAGCAATGTAGGTGTCCGGAAATATTTCGGCATATATATTGGTGCTGAAAAAACATTTACTTTTCCAATAGGCACTTCGGGCAAATATACTCCAGCAGTACTTAAGTATAGCAATAACACAAATGTTGGTTATATAAGGGTTAATAATATTAACGATAATCACCCAGCGGTCTTTGATGAAGATAATGTTCTTCAGTATTACTGGGAGATTGAAAGTAGCGGTATCGCGAATTTTAATGGTAATTTAGCCTTAAATTACAATCAGGATGATGTTAGGGTTACTGGAACTAATACAGAGGCTCAGTATATTGCTGCCGCCCTTCTAATACCAGGCTCATCGTGGCAGAAAGCAGGCCCTGGTGGCGATGATGCAACCGACTTTGTTTATGAGAACAGCAATGAAATTAAGTTCTCGTTTACAGGTGTGAACAGTATTAGTGGTGAATATACCGCTGGTATTGACCCAGCTTTGCCCAACTTAGTTCCCGAATTTATAAGCGTAAAAGATGGAGACTGGTCCGATCCAACTACTTGGGCTGAAACAACATCTACCGGATATATACTAACAGGCGCTCCTAGGGGCTTTATTATGGTAATTGATGCAGCGCATACTGTTAAAACAGATATTAACTATGTTACTTCATACCGAACAACAATAAATGGACGCTTAGAGGTTAATGCATCTACTTTTGGTCATAACTTGGGCACAGTATCTGGGAATGGAACATTATACCTGGAGAACGCAACTCTTCCGGCTGGCAGGTACATCGATTTCTTCAGTTGTGCTGGAAACTCAACTCTTGAATACGGAGGAACTACGAGTTATACAATTGTTGCTGATTTATACGACGAGTTGGCAAGATTATATTTTACTGGAAGTGGAACAAAGACTCTACCTAACAAGGATTTAACAATTTGTAAACGCTTACTAATTAATGGACCTACTTTGGATAATAGTGTAAATAATAAGAAGCTTACTATTAGAGGTACCATGGAAAGATTATCGGGGTCGTTTAATAGTGGCATTGGGGCTGGGGCTATAGTGAGTTTTGCAGGATCATCAGCTCAAACCATTGGTGGCGCTTTGGGTAATTTTACTGGGGCAAACGATTTTAACCATTTCGAAATAAATAACAGTGCAGGTTTAACCATAAATGCAGGTGGTGCTATTGAGGTTGCTGGTAATTTAATGCTTACTAGTGGAAACATTGTTACATCAACTACCAGTACTTTAACAATAACCAATACTGCAATTAATTGTGTGACTCCTTCCGGTGGAAGTTCTACTTCTTATGTTGATGGGCCTTTATCAAAAAGAATTAATCAGGGTGATAGTTTCCTATTCCCTGTTGGTAAAGGGTCAATCCTAGGCAATAAAATAACTCTTTCATCAACCCAAACGGGTACAATTCTTTGGACTGTAGAGTTTTTTACACCCAATGCAACCTATACAAGCATGACAGCTCCATTGACCTATGTAAATTCCAATGAGTACTGGACTGTTACGGCTACATCAGGAAGTCAAGCTGTTATAAACTTAAAATGGGATCCAATGAGTGATTTAACACCATTGATGACCCAAAATGGTTTAAGTGATATGCGTGTTGCACAATACAATATCGGTACATCTAGTTGGGATGAGTTAGCATCCAGCGCTACCGGTAACTCCAGCAATGGTACGGTGTATACAAATACCAGAGTTACTATTCCTGCAGCGGGTTCTTCAAATTTCACAACAGCATGTATTAATGTAACGAAACCTAGAGCTAGACTAAACCCATCAGGTGCTGTTTGTGGTGACGAAGGTATTCCTGTTGTTTTCACAGGCTCGGGATTAGCCTACAATTATATACTTACATACAAAAAGGGAGGAGCTCTGCAACCTGCTGTTAATATTACATCGGCAGATATTCCCTATACGTTACCAACAGATGCTACTGGTACAACATATCAGTTAATAAGTTTTACGTATAATAGCCCGACCAGCCCTACAACTGGTGTTGTTGACCCAGCCATAGTAACAAGCTATACTTTGCCCACAACAGCTGATATTGGCTCTGACGGAGGTCTCGATGATGATGACCAATCTATTTGCGGTGGAACAACTGTGACTCTTAATGGCAATTCACCCGTTGTAGGAAGTGGTTTGTGGACTATTATTTCTGGTACAGGAGGTACCGTTGAATTCCCAACGGTTAACAATAGTGATTTTGATGGAACAAACGGAACCAACTATACACTTCGTTGGACAATAACCAATGGCGGATGCACATCTTCAGATGATGTTAACATATCCTTCCCATTACTCCCCGAGAAACCAACGGCATTTATACTTTCCGATAATACTGTTTGCCAGGGCGATAATGATGTTGATTATTCTGTAGCCAACAATCCGTCCCTAACTTACAATTGGAGCTATACTGGCGGTTTAGGAGCAACAATATCGGGCTCTGGTTATGCAATTCAAATTGATTACGCTGGAACAGCAACCTCTGGTACTGTTGAGGTTTACACCACAAATGGTTGTGGTAATAGTCTGCCGCTTACATTGGCTGTTACTGTAAACGAACGTCCAAGTGCAACTCTTGCTATAGTTCCAAGTTATGCAAGTATTTGTGATGGCGATAATACAGAATTAACCATAACGCTTAGCGGAGGAACATCGCCCTATAGTTTTGTTATTACAAATGGCACATCTACTGAAAACATACCAGGAGTAACTTCGCCTTATACTTTTACTCCTTTAGTTGAAAATATACCTATATGGTTAGGCCCAGATGCTAGTAAGACTTACACTTATTCAATATCGACTGTAACGTCTGCTAATGGTTGTAGTAATTCAGGCAACAATACTGTTGACGTGGTAGTTTGGAAAAAACCCGAAACAGGCCCGCAATATCATGTTCCAAACATGTTTGGATTCTAAAGAGAAACAGGGCATAAATGCCCTGTTTCTCTTTTGAGGAAAGTTATTTTTGAAAAGAATACTAGAACAAGGATGACAAGAATTCCACTTATAAACACAAATGTTTTTGTGTCATATGGACTTTGAGTTTAAAAAATTTCTTCTCTATTGTTTAACCTGTGTTATTTGCGTTCCAATTAGTTATCCGAGAACTGATACAAGAATCGCTTAATACTCTTCTTGGGTGTTTTCTCAAATTCCTGGTTGTAAATTTGGAGTTTTACAACCTGACTGTATTGTGGAAGATGCTTATTTAGTTCAACCCTGTGTTGCTCTAAAACTGGTGCAATATCGTTATCGCTTAATCCGTGTTGCTGCATCGATTCGTAATCGGGATAAATTAAGCCCACTAATTTGCCTTTTTGCTCAACTATCAACGATTCCTGAATGAAAGGAAGATTATTTAAACGGGCTTCAATTTCCTCGGGATAAATGTTTTGTCCGCTAGGGCCTAGAATCATACTCTTGCTGCGACCCTTAATATGGATAAATCCATGCCTATCCATTACACCAAGGTCACCGCTGCGTAACCAGCCATCAACCAATGTTTTGGAGGTAGCCTCTGGATTTTTGTAGTAGCCCTCCATCACGTTCTCGCCACGGATGAGGATTTCGCCTGGCTCATTTTCAGGATTGCTGGAATCAATCTTAACCTCAAGGTAGTTGATTGTTTTTCCGCACGATCCTTGTGGGTTTGTTTTCCAGCCCGAGTAGGAAATAAGCGGCCCGCACTCTGTCATACCGTATCCAACAGTGTATCGGAATTTAATTTTCCGAAGAAAACTCTCCACCTCTGGATTTAAAGCAGCGCCGCCAATAACAATTTCAAGAAACTCTCCACCAAAAACATCGGATAGTTTTTTATTTATCTTGTTAAAGATAAGGTTATTAACCAATGGAATATTCATAAGAATTTTCATTGCAGGAGAACTTATCTTAGGTAAAAGCTGTTTCTTATAAATTTTCTCAATAATTAATGGTACCGCCAAAACCAGACGTGGCTTTATTTCGCCAAAAGCTTTAAGGATTATTTGTGGTGTTGGTATTCTTGTCAAGAATGTTACGTGGCAGCCAACGGCAAAAGGCATTAGGAATTCAAACGCACATCCAAATGCATGAGCTAGGGGTAAAAAAGAAACTATTCTATCGCCGGAAACAAGTCCAATGTTTTTTCTGCCATAGTCCACATTAGCAGCTAAGCTATTTAGTGGCAACATAACGCCCTTCGAAAAACCTGTTGTTCCCGATGTGTAGCTTATAACACCAAGATTTGCGTTGGATACTTCGGCATAGTTTACTCTGTCTGCTGTTAGTGTTTCAATTTCACTCTCAATTGAATCTCGCTGAGCGTTATACCTATCGTTAGCATTAATGTCCTTATTAACCAGAATATTGAAATCGTTTACAGAGAAAATTGCTCTGAGGTTAGGCATTGCCGCTTCATCCAAATTTCCCCAAACCATTTCGCCTGCAAAAAGCATAACCGAATCGGAATGGTTCACGATATTATGAACGTCGGAGGTCGAGAAGTCTGGTAAAATGGGCACAATAACAGCTCCGTACGAAACCGTTGCCAGGTATATAATTCCCCAGTTAGCATTATTGCGTCCAATTAAGGCAACCTTTTCGCCTTGTTTAACGCCCCAATAATCGAATATTTTATGGAGTTTATGAATTTGTTTGGCAACATCACCATAAGTGTAGGTTCCACCCTGATAGTCCGAAAGAGCAGGTTGATTCCAGTTTGTCTTAATGCTCTTCTCAACGAACTCTTTTACATAGTTATACTCAACCATAGTAATAGTTTCTAGTTTAATGAATGTAAATAGGATGATTTAATGCTGTTTGCATTAATCGCCCCTAAAATATTCCACGCATCCTTAAGCAAATATCAATATTAATTATTTAAAAATCAAGTTGAGCAGCTGATTTTAGATGAAGGGACTAGTGTGTGTAACTTTTTAAGCACAAAGCCTTTTCAAGTTTAACTTTCTGTCAACAAAACCTTTTTGTAACTTTATCCACATTATTAAGTTTGATATCCAACTTATGCAATCAAAACGATATGCTATAATCGTAGCTGGGGGGGCGGGAATTCGAATGGGTTTCGATATTCCTAAGCAGTTTATTGAATTAGCCGGAAAACCTATTTTAATGAGGACTATCGAGGTTTTTGATGGTTTGCTAAACAGGCCTGAGATTATTATAGTTTTGCCTGAAACACAGATCGAATATTGGCATCAATTATGTCATAAGCATAGCTTCGATGTTAAGCATAGGCTAGCAAAGGGAGGAGCGGAGCGTTTCTACTCTGTTTTGAATGGTTTGAGTTTGGTTGACACTGATAATGCTACTGTTGCTATCCACGATGGTGTTCGCCCGTTTGTGAACCAAAGCGTTATTGAGGAGTGTTTCGAAACAGCTTACGAAAAGGGCTCTGCCATTCCGGTTATTCAGCCTGTTGAATCGGTTAGATTAGTTGAGTCCAGCGGAACAGTGGCTTTTCCTCGTAGTAAGGTTATGCTTGTACAAACACCTCAAGTTTTTCAGTATAGGTTGATAAAGGAGGCGTATGCACAACCGTATAATCCTAACTTTACCGACGATGCATCAGTGGTTGAGGCAATGGGAAGCAGGGTTTTTACCGTGACTGGGAATGTCGAAAACATTAAAATTACAACACAAACCGATCTGGTTTTTGCCTCGGCATTACTCAAAAGCCGTTAGTTTGGTCTGGTTTTTGAAAATTTTAAGGACGAAAATCTTTTTAAAATTTATTTCGTATAGATTATTGTTTGGCAGTTAAATAATCATAGCAAATCTCTTTTATAATGATACAGAAGTCCCTTGTTTTGCTGGTTGCCCTCTTTATTGGAATAAACGGTAGTGCCCAGCGCGATATTGAACCTAAGTTAATATATAGCGACACTTCGAATTACACTTTTACCGGTGAGTGGCAGTATTTATCAACGGATATTTTCTTGTTTAATGGCGATAAATTCAGCAATCTCATCAACGAACTCGACTTTGCAAGGGTAGAACCAAAAAAGAATCGAAGGAAAAAAACGAGTCTTGAGCTGGAGCAGTTGGAGTACCTTTTTATTACTGCTAGCCTAAAAAATGTAAAGTTTTTTGGCGATAACGATGTTACTTATCCGCTCTATAACTTTCAAATTTCGAAGGATAAGGATAGTAAGTATCAAACTTTTGTAAGCGATAATATTGATCATGTCCGGATTATCGATAATCTACCGTTATACTCCGCCAAGGATTATATTGATGCAGAAATACAAGTAAAAGCGATTACTAATAGCGATCGCGATCAGATTTTGTCATTGGTTGCCATGCAACTAAAGAACCTCTCAAAAATTCTAACCCCCACCGATGCCGTTATGGGAATTATCGGTGAGTTTGGAAATTTCATTGAATCAAACACCAAAAAGAAAGAGTACAAATTCAGCTCTACCATTCGATTATTTGAGCAAAAAAATTTCGATACACGAATTCACTCTCTTAAAATTTACGCATTATCCACAGCCAATAGTAAACCCGTTGAAATATCTACACTTTCGTTCCAAAACTTTTTAGATACAGTTAATCATGGCAATGTTAATCGCGATATTATAAAGCAGTTACTTACCTATAAGCAGTACCCAATAATTGTGGTGGTAAACTATAAGTCGCTTTACAGAATGGATCCTGTTAGTGGCGATGAGGTTACTTTTGCCAATATAGAGAAACGAAAACTTAAGGTGGAGAATGATTATAGGCAAGGACTGATTAATGCCGAAACCTATCGTCAGGAGAAAGATTTTACCACATTCCTTACTGTTTTTGCGAATTTCAAAAATCACCTCGATGTTTACAACCTTAACTACCGAACAGGTAACACCGATGCCATTTCGGGAAGTTTATTCCGCGTAATGCAGTACTACCGACAGTTAATAAAGGCATTCGAGGAGATGAAGTTTAAGTATAAGGGTAATAACACATTCTCCTCAATATTTTACCGTGAGTATGAGTCCGTTCTTGGTTTTGCCTCGCTTTACCTCGACGACGACCACAACCTAAAGTCAACCAAAGATCTTGTTAATACATTGATACGATTGGAGAATAGCTATAATGTTGCTCCAGGCGAGTTGGAACAAAACATTGCAGCGCTTCGATTTTCGGGTATTTTCAAACCTGAGCTGATGAATCAGAATCTGGAGGGGCAATTAATTAATTCGCAGATTGCAAGGCTCGAGGAATTGCTTTACAGAACTACTTTCGAGGCAGAAGTTCAGAAACTAAACGAGGTACAGCCTTCGTTTAAAACAAAGAACTCATCGTCAAAACTTTTAGGGTTAATTAAAAATACATCGTGTGGTGTTTGCCGTGAGCGCTCAATTGCCGCAATTAATTCATTTGGGCAACGTATGGATGAATTCAACCGTAAAATGGAGCTTACCCGCAAGGATAGTTTGGTCTTAGCCATGGAACCATGGGTTTTCAAAAATCTAGAGCAGCTTCAGCTTGTTAAAAAGAATTTCCAGGAGATTTACTCATTGGACTCCAACATGGAAAGTTCTAGGTATTTGAGTAACAAAATTGCGGAGGTTGAACGCGATTTGTACAACACAAAAGATTTTATGAAGATAGATGTATCGTCAAAGGATCTTTCAACCATTATCAATTTAAATCAGAAATTATTTAACTACTCCAAGCAAGTAGATGAAACATTCAAATTGATTTGTGATTTAAAGCCTGAGCTTTGTTCTAAAGTTAAGGTGGCTAAAACGGATAATTCATCAAAACTTACAGCCGTTTTCGAAATGGCCGATTCGGTAGTTCGTCAGGCTAATATCTTTATTTCAATTTTCGAATACCAATTGAAGCAGACCGAAACTAGCGAAGCAGAGTTTTCGCAAGTTAAAAAGCAAACGATCGATGGTGTTAAAGTTTCGTTAGGCAAGCTAAAAACTACAGTCGGTTTAATGGAAACCAAGGGGTTGAGCAGCGATGCCTATAAAAAACTATCCATAGAGGTAAACCAGCTTATTTTTGAAATAAGCGATAATCTGACAGCGCTGGACACTTAAGCAATGTTATAGCAATATAAAGCAAACGCTGCCGAGATTTTATCGCGACAGCGTTTATTTTTTCAAATTCAGTTAATTACTGATTAACTTCCTCGGAGGTTTTTTCAGTAAACAATGTTTTTCTGTGGAATAAAAGTAAATAGAACACACCTGTAGTAATTGCAGAATCGGCAATATTGAATACAGGACGGAAGAACACAAATCGTTCGCCACCCCAAATAGGTAGCCATGTTGGAAGAGTTGTATCAACTACCGGAAAATAAAGCATGTCTACCACGCAACCCTTAAGAAAGCCTGCATATCCTCCAAAGTTTAGACTTGAAACTCCATGGTACGAAACCCATTGATTTATTTGGGTATTATAAGTGGTGCCTGAATCGAACAGGAAACCGTAAAAAGCACTATCAATAATATTTCCAATAGCACCAGCAAGTATTAGCGAAACACCAATAACAATGCCTGTTTTTGTATTCTGATACACCAGTTTATGCAAGTACCAAGCAATTCCAATAATCGCAACAATACGGAATATGCCCAGTAGGATTTTGCCCCAAATACCCCAGAACTTCATACCAAAAGCCATTCCAGGATTTTCGGTGAAGTGTAGAATAAACCAGTCGCCAAAAATTCTCATTTCATCGCCCATGGCAAAGTTTGTTTTAATCCAAATCTTGAATATCTGGTCAATTACTAATATTAGTACGATTACCAGAATGGATTTATTTCGAAGCGACAATTGCATAGTCTGAGATTTTAGTTTGCTTGCAAAACTAGTAAAAAAAAGAAAGTGGCCTTACAGCCACTTTCAAATTCATTTGCAATATTTTAACGTTGATTGTTTTTTGCATCAATGCTAAGCGTTGCATGCGGAACAGCGCGTAAGCGTTCTTTAGCAATAAGTTTGCCAGTTTCGCGACAAATACCGTAGGTTTTGTTCTCAATACGAACAAGAGCAGCCTCAAGGTGTTGAATGAATTTTTGCTGACGTTGTGCCAGTTTTCCAGCCTCTTCCTTCGAAAGGGTAGATGCTCCTTCTTCCAATACTTTAAATGTGGGTGAAGTATCCTCGGTGTCGTTGCTTCCGCTCATGGTAATAGCACTTTTAAGGATTTCGTAATCCTTACGTGCTTTATCGAGTTTTTGCAGTATTAATTCCTTGAATTCTGCCAACTCCTCATCGGAATATCTAGTTTTTTCTCCCATGGCAATAAATTTTGCTAAAGATATTAAAAAAATCCACTTATTTTCAAAATCATCCTTCAATCTTTTCAACACTTATTGATGTTTTTAGTTCATCATCAAGCTCTATTACGATTGAATTTCCATTAAGTTCCGAATCAACCAAGTTAATTTCCTTGGCTAGGGTTTGACCAGCAATATAGTCCTTGTGAGCCACAACCGCATTGTTAAGCCCTTCGTGCTTTTTAATGGTAATCTTAATTTTATCGGTAACCTCAAAGCCAGAATCCTTACGGATATTTTGGACACGGTTAATTAGCTCGCGGGCAATACCCTCCATTTTTAGCTCATCGCTTATCTTGATGTCCAAAGCAACAGTGTAACGACCCTCGTTGGCAACTAACCAGCCAGGAATATCCTCCGATAAGATTTCAACATCCTCAAGGGTTATGTTGATTGGGCCTTCGGCCAATGTAATTTCGAAGCTGTTATTGCGCTCAATGCTGCTGATATCGGCTTGTGTCATCTTGGCAACCGCATCAGAAATTGCTTTCATCGATTTTCCGAAACGTGGACCAAGAGTCTTGAAGTTTGGCTTAATCTTCTTAACCAGAATTCCCGACGAATCGGTTAAATACTCCAACTCCTTAACGTTAACCTCGCTTAGGATTAGGTTTTCCACAGCGTTTAGTTGAGTACGGAATTTCTCGTCCAGAATTGGAATCATAATCTTGCTCAAAGGCTGACGTACCTTGATATTCACCTTACGACGAAGTCCAAGTACCAGCGAGCAGATGCTTTGAGCAATCTCCATGCGCTCCTCAAGGTTCTTGTCGATTAATTTCTCGTTGTATTTCGGGAACTGAGTTAGGTGAACACTCTCGTCGGTATGCTTTCCTGTAACATTGTTCAAATCTGTGAATAGCTGATCCATAAAGAAAGGAGCAATTGGCGATGCAAGAATTGCAACGGTTTCCAAACATGTATAAAGGGTTTGATATGCAGCAATCTTATCGGTATCGAACTCACCGCCCCAGAAACGTTTACGGTTCAGGCGAACGTACCAGTTACTTAGCTGCTCGTTCACAAAATCCTGTATTGCGCGTCCAGCGCGTGTTGGCTCGTAGCTCTCATAAGCATCTTCAACTTCCTTAATTAACGAGTTGAGTAGCGATAGAATCCAACGGTCAATCTCTGGACGTTTCTCAACAGGCACCTCAGCATCGCTGTAGTTGAAACCATCAACGTTTGCGTAAAGCGCAAAGAACGAGTATGTGTTGTAAAGTGTTCCAAAAAACTTACGCTTAACCTCGTCAACACCCTCAATATCGAACTTTAGGTTATCCCAGGGTTGTGAGTTGGTAATCATGTACCAACGTAATGGGTCGGAACCGTACTTCTCAATCACCTCGAACGGATCAACTCCATTACCAAGGCGTTTACTCATCTTGTTACCGTTCTTATCTAGCACAAGTCCGTTGGAGATAATATTCTTAAACGCTACAGAATCGAACAGTAGCGACGAAATTGCATGTAATGTGTAGAACCATCCGCGGGTTTGGTCAACTCCTTCGGCAATAAAATCGGCTGGGTAAACATCACCAAAATTCTCCTTATGCTCAAAAGGATAGTGAACCTGAGCGTATGGCATTGCGCCAGAATCGAACCAAACATCAATTAGGTCGGGCTCACGGAACATTTTTTTCCCTGTTGACGACACTAAAAATACATTATCCACAAACGGACGATGCAAATCGAATGTTTCGTAGTTGTTTGAGGTGAAGTCGCCCTCAACGAAGCTCGCAAGAGGATTCTTCTCCATAAATCCAGCCTTAACAGCTTTCTCACACTCGGCCTTCATTTGGGCAACAGAGCCAATGCAAATCATCTCGGAACGATCCTCGGTAACCCAAATTGGAAGTGGTGTTCCCCAGTAACGAGAACGTGAAAGGTTCCAGTCCAACAGGTTTTCCAACCATTTTCCGAAACGACCAGTACCTGTGCTTGCTGGTTTCCAGTTGATAGTATTGTTCAGTTCAATCATTCTATCCTTAAGGGCCGTAACCTTAATAAACCAACTGTCCAAAGGATAGTAAAGAATTGGCTTATCGGTACGCCAGCAATGTGGATAGTTGTGAACGTGCTTCTCTATGCGGAATGCTTTGTTTTCCTTCTTAAGTGTAACTGCTAAATCAACATCCAACGATGTTTCCTTATCGGCTGCCTCTGGGTCGTATTCGTTCTTAACGAAACTTCCTGCAAAGTCTTTATATAGCTCAACGTTAATGTGATTCTTCACAAAATCGGGGTGTAAATCCTCGATAGGGTAGAATCGACCTCTGCGGTCGACCATTGGTTCTGGATTATTGGCCTTATCACGTAGTATAAGTGGCGATATGCCCGATGCTTTAGCAGCACGGTCGTCGTCGGCACCAAAGGTTGGTGCAATGTGAACAACGCCAGTACCATCCTCGGTAGTAACAAAATCGCCAGCAATTACTCTGAATGCATCACCCTCTGGTTTAACCCAAGGGAATAGCTGCTCGTAGTTGATTCCTACAAGTTGACTGCCAGTAAACTCAGAAATTACTTTGAAAGGAACTTTTTTATCGCCTGCCTTATAGTCTTCAAGTGCTAACTCGGCATTTGCCGATGGGAAATACGATTCCCTACGATCCTTGGCAAGTAAAACTGTGATAGGATCGCCGCTATATGGGTTGAACGATTTTACTAACTCATAACGAATGTTAGCATTGATTGCCAATGCTGTGTTCGATGGTAAAGTCCAGGGTGTGGTTGTCCAAGCTAGAACGTACACATCGGTATCGGCCTTATCGAAAAGTAATTTACTCTTCTCGTTGCGGATTACCTTAAACTGCGCTACAATTGTGGTATCCTTTACATCGCGGTAGCAACCAGGCTGGTTAAGCTCATGTGTACTAAGACCAGTTCCTGCAGCAGGAGAATAGGGCTGAATGGTTTTACCCTTGTAGAGCAAACCCTTCTCGTGCAACTTCTGAAGCAGATACCAAAGACTCTCTATGTAACGGTTATCGTAGGTGATGTATGGATGTTCCATATCCACCCAGTAACCCATTTTGTGGGTAAGATCCTCCCAAAGGTCGGTGTATTTCATCACCTCCTTGCGGCAGGTTTGGTTATACTCCTCAACCGAAATTTTTGTACCAATATCCTCCTTGGTAATGCCAAGCATTTTCTCTACACCAAGCTCAACGGGCAAACCGTGAGTATCCCAACCGGCTTTACGCTCAACCAAGAATCCTTTTTGAGTTTTATAACGACAGAAAATATCCTTAATAGAGCGAGCCATTACGTGGTGAATGCCAGGAATTCCGTTTGCTGAAGGTGGACCTTCATAAAACACAAATGTAGGATGACCTTTGCGGGTTTCTAAACTTTTATGAAAAGTGTCGTTCTTATCCCAGGTTTTTAGCACATCCTTGTTTACCTGCGATAAATCTAAACCCTTGTACTCTTTAAATTTCGACTGCTTCATCTAATAAAACATTAATAATCACCACAAAATAGACTTATCTAGTTGATGCTTCCGTGTCCTACGGACGTTGGAAGATCTTCAAAACATCGTAAATAAAAATCTGCATGAAGCAGATTTCGTTGATATTCAATAAAATATCAAAATAAAACCTTCCTGAAAAATCTCACAAAGATATAGGATAATTTCAATAAAATCAAATAGAAATGAGGGTGTTAAAATCTTTTGCTGGAGTTGCAAAAACCCCTCAAGAGTTCAAAACCCTTGAGGGGTTAAGAAAATAAAATGTCGAAATCTATTTTTTAGCCTTGTTAAGGGTGAAAATAAACGAGGTTCCCAAGTTCAAACTACTCCGTACGCTTATGCTCTGCTTATGTCCTTCAATAATATGCTTAACAATGGCAAGCCCTAAACCTGTACCACCCTGCTCGCGTGAGCGACTTTTATCGACCCTGTAAAAACGCTCAAATATTCGGGGAATATCCTTTTGGTCTATCCCAACACCATTATCGTTAACTTCAACTATAATTCTCTCGTCCAAATCGGTAAAAGAGATAGTGGTTTTGCCCCCAACATTACCATAGTTTATTGAATTGAGGACAAGATTATAAACAACTTGATTTATTTTTTTCTTATCGGCGTTAACCCAAATTGGTTTATCGTAGATTTTATCAAAGTCTAAAGAAATAGATTTGCTTTTTGCCCGCATATCTAAAGCTTCATAAACATCCTCAACTAAACCAACAATGCTAAACCTTTCGAAATTCAGATTCAGCTCTCCGGCCTCAAGTTTCGAGATGGTTTCCAAGTCCTCTACAATTCCAATAAGCCTATTGATACTCTTCTCCGTTCGTTCAAGGTATTTTCGGTTAATGGATTCATCCTCCAAACCTCCATCGAGCAGGGTTAACACATATCCTTGAATATTGAAAATTGGCGTTTTAAGTTCGTGCGATACATTGCCCAAAAACTCCTTGCGGTAACGCTCCATCTCCTTCAACCTGTCAATTTCTTGCGCTTTGCTGTTTGCCCACGAAGTAATATCAGCCTTTATTTTTCCCATAACCTTACCCTCATCAATGTTAGCAGCCAACTGCGAGGCTCCAACATCAACCTGGTAAAGTGTTTTGTAAAGCGGATTTACTTTTTTTGCAACAAATAGGTTTATCAACAAGTTGGAAACGATGAGTATAACTGTAAAGGTGGCTAAGGCCGACGCAAATGCAAGAAGAATGTGCTTTTCTGAGTTAAATCCATAAAAAACAGAGGTAATCAATAGCACTAAAACTGCTGCAATAGCCGCAATTAGCGCAGATATCCTTTTGGGCGATTCTACTAACTTTTCCGTTTTCACAGCTGGAGTTATTAACCCTTTCAGGGTTTTGAACCCTGTAAGGGTTGAAGATATTTATTTTAATAGTCGATCTATTTGACCCGACTCTAGATACTGTTTAAGCATCTTGGTAATGTACTTTCCTACAATATCAAACTCAAGGTTAACCACTGTGCCAACCTTAAACTGGTGGAAATTGGTGTGTTCGTAAGTGTATGGAATAATTGCCACCTGGAATGTTTTCTCCTTTGAATTTACTACGGTTAAGCTTACTCCATTAACTGATATTGAGCCTTTTTCCACGGTGATATTACCTTTAGAAGGATCGTACTCAAAGGTGAAGTACCAGCTACCATCGGCCTCTTCAATATTTGTACAAACTGCAGTTTGGTCAACGTGACCTTGCACAAGATGACCATCGAGCAAGCTGTCAATCTTCATACTGCGCTCAAGGTTAACCTTATCGCCAACCTTCAGCAAACCCAGATTTGTTTTGTCGAGGGTTTCCTTAATTGCCGTAACAGTATAGTTATCTCCACTTTTTTTAACCACGGTAAGGCAAACACCGTTATGCGAAATGCTTTGGTCAATCTTAAGGGTATCGGTAAACGAACATTTTAAGGTGATGTGTAAGTTTTCCTTATCTTTCTCTAATGCAACTACGGTTGCAGGTTCTTCTACTATTCCTGAAAACATATAATAAAATTTAATGGTTAACGAATTTTTACAAAGATATAAAACACCGTCGAATGTAAAGTTGTTGTAACTTTAAGTTTAGTTTAATAATTCCATTTATGGCGAAAGGTTACTTATTCTGTACAAAACAGATTATATCTACTTTAAAGTGGTCTATAATTCTGTTACTTTTCGTCTTGTTTTTGAATAAAGGAGTTGCCTCGGAACAACAAACTACCAATATTCTTAATGTTGAAAAGTTTGTAGAAGGTGGCTCTGTAAAGTCGGCTGGCGACAAGCAGTATTCAAGCATAAATAGTCGATTGCCAAAGCCCTTCATTGTTCAGGTTACCGATACACTTGGCAATCCGGTTAAGGGTGCAAGGGTTTACTTCGAGGTTATTAAAGCACCCGATGGTGCTAAGGATTATCAACTCGAAAGAGTAATAGTTTTTTCCAATAGCGATGGTATTGCCCGTACACATTTAAGGCTTGGCGATAAGGAAGGCGAGTATCAGGTAGTTGCAAAAATAAAGGGTAGCGTACTCTCGTCGTTTACACTTTTCACCGTGTATGCACGCCCCTCGAACTGGGTTGTAATGCTGTTTGTGGGATTATTGGGAGGTTTGGCATTATTCTTTCTTGGAATAAGCCAAATGAGTATTGGAATTAAACACGGAATAGCCGATAAGTTAAGGGTTTTGCTACTCAGGATGTCAAAGAATAAATATGTGGCCACGTTTTTTGGAGCATTGGTTACTGTTATAACCCAATCGAGTAGTGCCACAACCGTTATGTTGGTTGGCTTTGTGCAATCTGGGTTACTCAAGTTCCAGCAAACTATTGGAATGATTCTTGGCGCTGCCATAGGAACTACAATTACAGTCCAATTAATTTCCTTTAAGTTGGCCGATTACTCCTTGTTGATAGTTGCTGTTGGTTTTGCCTTGATGGCTTTTAGCAAAAAAATTGCCTTTAAAAGTGCCGGAGAGGCAATGCTCGGATTTGGCATCCTGTTTTACGGAATGCACCTAATGTCGGGCTCAATGGCTCCGCTCAAAACCTACGATCCTTTTCTGCATATTATTGAGCAAATTCAGCAACCGCTTATTGGCGTTTTGGTTGCAACCCTTTTTACTGCAATTATTCAGAGTAGCGCTGCATTCATTGGAATTGTACTTACACTTGCAACTCAAGGATTAATCACCCTGGAAGGTTCAATTCCTTTACTTATGGGAGCCAACTTAGGAACCGCAGTTACAGGGATTATAGCATCGTTTAGTTCAGGACGAGAGGCAAAAAAAGTTGCAATGGCCTACACTGTTTTCAAGTTTATTGGCATTTTGCTTTTGTATTGGTTAATACAGCCATTCTCCGATTTGGTAAGGTTTTTTACACCCGACAGCATCGACTCGTTGCAAGGTGGCGAAGTGGTTAATTTATCGCGCCAAATAGCTAATGCACATACTGTCTACAATGTTCTTTTGGCTCTGGTTGTTTTACCGTTTACCAATTACTTTGCGAGAATTGTGGATTTTGTTATGCCAATTTTCCCAGAGGAAAAGGTCAAATTTAAAACCAAGCATATCGATGAAAATCTGTTGAATACACCATCGGTAGCAATTGGACTAGCTCGACAAGAACTTGTTGATATGGCCCGCTTGGTAAAGGATATGCTTGATCATAGTCTGAAACCATTCACCGAAAAAGACCTTAAGAACCTTGACCAAATTAGAGAAAGTGAGGAGTATGTGAATTTTCTACGCGACAATATAAATGAATATCTACTAAAAATTACCCGAAAGGATATTGCTAAATCGCAGATCGATGAAGTTTTTCAGGTAATGTTTGCCTCAAAGGAGTTGGAGTTGATTGGCGATATAATATCCAAGAATCTACTCGATAGAGCCCAGTGGTGGGTTGGTTCTGGCTTCGACTTTTCCGACGATGGTAAAAATGAACTACTGGAATACCATCGCTTAACACAAAAGCAGCTAAAAAGAGCCATTGAGGTACTGGAGAACCTTGATATTGACATTGCTCGCAAGCAGTTGAAGAAATACGATCACTTTAAGGAACTCGGGTTGGAACTGGAGCGCAGCCACTTTGAGCGCTTAAAAAAAGATGTAGGCAAATCCGTGGAAAGTTCAAAAACCCACCTTGAACTTGTGAGTGTTTTTCGAACCATTGGAAGCCATGCCAACAATATTGCACGTATTGTTTTGGAGAAGTAAGTACGGCGATTATATATGATCCAAGTTATCTGTGTTCTAAATTCAACTCCTGCCACATCAGCGCTGCAGCACCCAGAACCGCAGCATTTTTATCCTGTAAACCCGAAGTTAATAGTTTTACTTTCCCCTTAAAAACTGGAAACATATACGATTCCATGTGCCTACGGGTAGGATCAAAAAGCAACTCTCCAGCATTGGCTAATCCACCGAAAAAGAATATTGCCTCAGGGTTTAGAATTGCCACAAGGTCGGCAAGACGAGTTCCTAAAATAAGGCCAGTATATTCGAATGCAGCCCGAGCAAGAGGATCGCCTGTTTTTGCCGCTTCGGTAACCATTTTAGCCGAAAGTTTCTCGAAAGTAATATTGCGAAGAACGCTAGGTTGATTTATATCGGCAAGCATTTTAAATGCAGTTCTCCGAATACCAGTTGCCGATGCGTAAGTTTCCAAGCAGCCACGCTTTCCGCATCCACACTGACGACCATCAATTTTTGCAACAACATGGCCAAACTCGCCAGCAAAACCATCGTGACCCACTACTAATTTTCCATCAACAACAATTCCACTTCCTAAACCTGTGCCAAGTGTTATTACCACAAAATTTTTCATCCCTTTTGCAGCTCCAAAAAGCAATTCACCTAAAGCAGCAGCATTGGCATCGTTTGTAACAACCGATGGGGCTCCTGTGTGATGCGTAATTTCCTTACATAACGGAAGGATTCCCTTCCAATCTAAATTGGGCGCTTCTACTATTGCTCCTAGGTTGTAAGAGCCGTTTGGTGCTCCAATGCCAACACCTTTTAAGGTGAATTCGTGTTCAAGTTCTGTGAGTAACCGATCAATCTCGGACGATATAGTCTTCACATAACCATCGAATGTGGTTTGACATTTTGTAGGAATGTTGCATTCCTTGAGAATTTCTCCATCGTGAGTTACAATTCCTATAACCGTGTTGGTTCCGCCAATATCTATTCCTGCTACAACCTCCTGCATAGTTCTGTGATATCGTATTATTTTACCTCTTCAAAATCAACATAATCGCCTTCACGGCTATCAATTATTTTCTTTTTTGACTGGGGTGCATTGCTATAGTTTTTTTCCTGATAGTTGTTTGAAGCACCCTCGTTCATCCTTTTGAAAACTCTTCGTAACCAAAACCTTAACAGTAAACGCGAAATAAAACCCAGAATCATTAGTCCTAGGAAAAAATAAAAAATAAAGGTTAAAAATGCGATCATGATTAATGTTGGGCTATAAATCTTTGTGGGGCAAAGATAGCTAATAAATAAGATTCGAGAAAAAAATGCGCAGAGGCTATGTTTTGTTTATTTAGTTAAATCGTAGTTGATTATTGTTCCTCTGTTTGAGCCAACTATTAAACTATAGTTGTTATTTTTTTGATTGAACTTCGTAATGCTGAATAATGTTAAACCTTCCAACGGAAAGGCCTCTTCAACACCACCCTCGCTGTCGATTAGAAAAATTTTGTTGGATTTATCTGCAACAACCCCAATCTTACTTATATTTCCATAATCGAAAATTTGAAGCGAGGGTTTAAGTTCTTCTTTAATTTTTAATTGAAATAATTTTTCCTTGGAACTATCGAAAGCAATTATCGTCGAGTTATCTAGGAATATATAATCGGGCTTACCGTCGCCATTTATATCCTTATTTAAAAAGCTGTGCCATTTCGAGAAGGATTGAAGAGCAACATCAGCAACAGTTCCATCGAAGTATATGTTTCGAACAAGACCAATAGTGTCCGTTGTAGAGATTGTTGGCTTTCCGTTAATATCTGAAACTAAAGCGAAAGAACTGTTGGGAGCTTTCGAGAAATATTTTTTTAATTTTATCCGTTCTTCACCTTTTCGGTTTAAGATATATGGCCGGTTCGAATCAAAAACAATTAAATAGTCGAGGCCACCATTTCTCACAAATCCAATCCTATCAGTAACAACAGATTCTGTTTTGTTAAACAGCCACCCTTTTATTGATTTTCCCTTCGAATCGTAAACGTATATTTTTCTGTCGGAGCAAGCCTGAAAGAATCTATAATCTCTGCGTCCATCGTAATCTATTACCGACACAGGATTTGTTGCAGGGGTAGGGTAGGAAACCGGAAAACCACTTAAATCCTTTCCATTCCTATCTATTATATAGAGTTTCTTTGATGTGTTGAAAGCAAGTTGCAGCTTCCTGTTTTTAAAAATATCAACCTGATTTACATCGCTTATTAGTGCTTCATCCAATTTTCTCTTCCACAAAATTCGCCCAATACTATTGATCAAGTAAATATTGTATTCGGAATCCTGGACAAATATTTCCTTATCGTTACTGATGTGGTTTATAACAATCTGAGGCTTTATTATAGGTAAACCATCGAGTTTTGTTTCCCATGAACCACCTTTATTTTGTACAGATTTTACCTCTTGGGTAGTAGTGATAGTTAGGGTATTAAATATCAAATTATTACCACCAATTAACTGATAGGTAATGCCTTGAAAATTTCCCAGGGAATTAGATAGATTGTTGTTTGTGTTTAAAAAATCCTTAGAGATTTTATCAATTAATTTTGGGTTGATGTAAACAAGGTAATTGTTCTTTTTAGGAAGTTCGTTGCTAAACTGCTTGAACTGTTCGTTTTTTTGCAGGACGTTGTTCCGGATATTCGATTTTACAAACCTCTCAAGCGATTCAGGCGATTCACCCATAACCAACCAGTTATCAATAAAACAAAAGTAACTGTCGTTGATGTTTTGATATAAGCTTCCAAGGGCAATGCTAAATAATCCCTCTATAGGTTGATGATACACCTCAACAGATTTTTCTTTGTCAAACTTAATTACTTTTGGGGTTGTTGAGGTTTCTATATGTGTCTGCTTTGAGTAAACCTCTATAGCCTTAAGCAGTTGCTCCTTTGTGGTGCTTGCGCTTTTCGTTTTAGAAACAATATACCAATCGTCGTTGGAATTGTTATTTACTGATGGTACGAAAACAACGCCAACCTCTTCGTTGATAATAGTTTCGAAAAGCTGTTGCACTTCAAGTCCAATTAAATTCTTATATCGGCCAAGGTTTTGGGTATAGTTAAAAATCTCTCCTTTTTTATCGAGGTACGAGCGGTAATCGTCGAGATACAGATTAAGATTTGTGATGCCCATCCAGATTAGGATGCCTGTTTCGCTTGGAATCACAGAAAGCATCTCGTTGTCGATTGGTTTTTGTTTTTTGAATAGCCTCAAGTAGGAATTTGTTGAGTCTGCAATAGTCGATAGACCCGACATTACCATTTTGTTTTTTGTTAGGTCAAGATCAAGTTCAATCCATTGTGCAATATCGCTTAGTGTGTTTACCCCTTTTTTATATTTTTCACTTAATAGTTGCCTAAACAGCAAAGGAGTGTATTTCAAATTAAAATAAATATTCGCATTAACTTTTGATCCGGCAGTTTTATTGATTGCGATGAATTGCTGATTATTTAATAGCGAAATGTTGTTGTCGAGTTGCGAAATGGACTTCTCGATTAAAAGAGGAGAGTTGCTGATAAGGAGAATTCCGTTGTTTATAGCTATAGAGATTGTCTTGAAACTTCCGTTTTCCTTATTAAAGTTTAGAATTGAAGTTTGATTGAAATATTTCTCCTGATCCTTATATAAACCTATTGCCAGCAATTTTGATAACGAAAAAAGATCGGAGTGATTAATGTCGTTCGGGATGTTAGCTGATAAAATGTAGGTTGAGGTGTTCCCTCCAGATGCATTAACCGCAAGGTATATAGTGTTATTGTGAGTAATTTTTTTTACTAAAGCATTCGCATTGCTTAAGCTATCTACAAAGCCAATAGTTGATGATATATTTTCAAATAGTTCAATATTGGCAATAGATTCCCAGACTTTACTCTGCGATAAAACATTGTTAAACTTTGGAAAGTCCTCAACTCGAACAATTATGAATGCATCGATAGGAACAGCTTGTATTGCATCGTATGTTTTTGTGTTCTTATTGTTTAGCCAGAGATAAACAAAGGTTGCAAATCCAGCAATAACGAGGAATAATACAATAATCAGTACTAAGTACTTTTTCATAGCACAACAGCCTTTTCTTTGGTGGATAAAGTTAAACTTTATCGGGAAATCTGAAAAGTTTTATTGATTAATTGTATTTGCAGTAGCAAGGTTCGCCGCGTTGTTACTGGAAAGGTTCCCAGTTTTTGGCCAAGCCACCCATGCCTGTTTCTCGGTAAGCCACCTGAATGTCTCGTCCGGTTTCAGCCATGGTTTCCACCGCCTGATCGAACGAAACCTTGTGACCTCCATCGGACGAAAGAGCATATACACCACAGGAGTATGCTTTTGTAGCTGCAATTGCATTACGTTCAATGCAAGGAATTTGAACGTAACCAAGAACTGGGTCGCAAGTTAAACCTAAGTTATGTTCCATCCCCATTTCTGCAGCATACTCAATTTGGGTAGGCGATCCTCCTAAAATCTGGGCCATTGCCGCAGCAGCCATTGCACATGCAGTTCCAATTTCGCCTTGACAACCAACTTCAGCGCCTGAAATCGAAGCGTTATGTTTAACCAGATTTCCAATTAATCCAGCGGTAGCAAGTGCACGTAGTATTTTTGATTCAGAAAGATTTTCTTCGCTATTTAGGTAGAATAGAACTGCAGGCAGCACTCCTGACGAACCGCAGGTAGGGGCGGTAACAATTCTGCCTCCCGATGCATTCTCTTCCGAAACCGCCAATGCAAAAGCAAACAGTAGGCCTATGTTTTTTATCGTACCATGGCTATTGAGCGCTTTTGTGTATTGGACTGATGCCCTTCGGGCTAACTTTATTGGTCCAGGTAAAACTCCTTCGTTATCAATGCCACGCTTTACAGTTTCTTTCATTGTATACCAAATACCATGAAGAAAATCCCAAATTTCCTTCCCCTCATTATCTTCAACGAACTCCCAAAGAGCTTTTCCTTCCCGCTTACACCAAGCAAGAATGTCTGTCATTTTATCTAGTTCGTAAACACTATGGCTATTTAGTATGCCTGTTTTGTCCTTTAAATCGCCTCCGCCAATACTATAAACTTCCCAGATGTCGGAGGTTTCCTTGTCATCAGAAATGGCTTCAAATATCATCCCGTTGGGATGAAGAGCCAAGCTCTCTTCGGGCCTCCAAACTATCTCAACTGACTTGGGAAGGAAACTCTTCCTAATAGCACTATCTGTATGGTGCCCTTTACCTGTAAGAGCTAAACTGCCGTAAAGCGATACTTTAAAGTTGTTTATTTCGGGGTGTTTTCTGAGAAATATTTCAGCAGCTCTAACGGGTCCAATTGTATGACTGCTCGATGGACCATATCCTTCCTTGTATATCTCCCTGATTGATAGCATAGAGTTCGAATTTGCGAATGCAAAACTGCAAGAAATTTATGGAATTACCAATAGATTCGATTTTTAACACGGTCATTTTAATATCATTTAAATATAATTTTTCGTATAATTAAAATTACAACTATCTTGGTGTTGAATTACGATCATAACTACTG
>Ga0075012_10001003_pt1 | contig 29584 bp, 22 predicted proteins | sample All_14_2_FD_71474 | JGI IMG/M metagenome (GOLD analysis project Ga0075012, IMG submission 71474) | Freshwater microbial communities in response to fracking from Pennsylvania, USA - Allegheny Zone_MetaG_DW_15 | ecosystem: Environmental > Aquatic > Deep subsurface > Groundwater > Drilled...
GGTTGGCAGCATCACCGCCAAGGACAACTTCATGCCGCAGGTCGGTCTGCGTTATGGACTGAGCGATGGCATCGAACTGTTCGGTAGCTACACCGAAAACATGTCGGCCTTCCGTCCGGGCATTGGTGGTCCGTTCTCGACCACGCAGGAAGGCTTCGATGCGTTCGCCGACACACTGGAGCCGGAAACCTCCGACACCTTCGAAGTCGGTGTGCGTCTGTCGGGCGACCGCTACAAAGCCTCGCTGGCTGCCTATCGCGTCGACTTCCAGAACCGCTTGCTCAGCATCGCTCGTTGCGCGGGCATCATCGGTTGTCCGTCCAGCTTCGCCAACGTCGGCGACGTGCAGTCGACCGGCCTGGAGGCGACCTTGGTGCTGAACCTTGGCGAGGGTCTGGAATGGTTCAACTCGGTCGCCTGGAACCAGTCCGAATACGGCTCCGACTACATCAATGGCGACGTGCTGGTGCCGACCGACGGCAAGAACGTGGTCGACGCGCCGGAACTGCTGTTCGCCACCGAGTTGAGCTGGACTGCCGGTCCGCTGGATGCCACCGTGGGCGCCAAGTTCACCGACGAGCGCTACATCACCTATCTCAACGATTCCAAGGTCGACAGCTTCTGGCTGATGGACGCCAGCGCCGGTTACACCTTCGAGAAGTTGGGCATGCTGGAATCGCTGCGCATCTCGTTGAACATCAGCAATCTGATGGACGAAGCGTACTTCGCCACGGTCGGCAGCAACGGCTTTGCCACCTCCGACCCGGACGGCCTCAACTACACCTTGCAGACCGGTTCACCGCGTCAGTTCTTCCTGAACTTCGACGCGCGTTTCTGATGTGGGAGCCTGTCGGACTTGAAGAATCGAAGCGAAAATTCGGCTGGGCGAGGACAGTTTTTGCCGGTTTCGCAGGGCAATAGTTGAACTATTGCCCAAGGAAGCGGCGAAAAATGGACTGTCCAGACGGATTTGCAGTCGATTCCCTTTCAAGTCCGACAGACTCCTAGTGACACGAAACGCCCCGTCGTCGTTGGATGACGGGGCGTTTTCGTCGTCGTGTGAACACCGATCTTTCCGGATGCCGACCACGCCATGAAATCCCTCGTCCATTGCGCACTGCTACTGACCGCCATCGTCACCGTCGACCGTGCGAACGCACAGTTGGCCCTGCCCTCCAGCGAAACGGCGCTGACCCACATCGCCTTCGGTTCCTGCGCCAAGGAAAACAAATCGCAACCGATCTGGGACGCCGTCAACGCGGCGCAACCCGAGTTGTTCGTGTTCCTCGGCGACAACGTCTATCTGGACACCCGCGATCCGCAGGTGATGCAGGAGAAGTATCAGCGCCTCGCCAACCAACGCGGCTTTCAGCAGCTCAAGGCCAGCACGCCGCTGATCGCCATCTGGGACGACCACGACTTCGGCGAAAACGATGCCGGTGCCGACTACCCGATGAAGCAAGCCTCGCGCGAGGCGTTCCTGAACTTCTGGAACGAACCGAAAGACTCGCCGCGCTGGTCACGCGAAGGCATCTACACCGCCTACAGCTTTGGCCCGATTGGCCAGCGCGTACAGATCATCCTGCCCGACCTGCGCTGGAACCGCAGTCCTTTGATCGTCGATCCGCGTTGGGAAAACGAAGCCAGCTACGAAGCCTGGGCCAAGGCACAGATCGACTCGGGCAAAGAAGTCCCCGGCCCGTACGCACGCAATCCCGACCCGGCGGCGACGCAAATTGGCGAAGCGCAATGGCAGTGGCTGGAAGCGCGTCTGCGCGAACCGGCCGACCTGCGCATCATCGGTTCCAGTCTGCAGGTGCTGGCCGACTTCCCCGGCTGGGAAGGCTGGATCAATTTCCCGCACGACCAGCAACGCTTGATCCAACTGATCCGCGACACCGAGGCAAAGAACGTGGTGTTCATCTCGGGCGACACGCATTACGGCGAACTCTCCAAACTCGACGTCAACGTGCCCTATCCGCTGTACGACCTGACCAGCAGTGGGTTGACTGAAGTGTGGAAGGTGCCGGTGCCGAACGCGCTGCGCCAAGGCGGAATTTTTCGCCAGGCCAACTTCGGACGGATCGATATCGACTGGTCTTTGCGCCAGGTCGCACTGTCTTTGCGCGATGCCAAGGGCGAGGCATTGCTGATGCACACGTTGCCGATCCGCTGAATCGGATTTACAGACCCAGTCTCGCGACAAAAAAATGCGTGCTGTCAAGCTAGTTGTGACATATTGGGGATACATGTCAAAGTAGGTTCTTCGACGGTGAAAGCCCCGGTTGCTGGACTCACCCAACCCACCGGTAATCATCCCCTGTCGCAAGCCCCTTTATGACATCAATACTGGATAGGTTCTACGAGCGATCCGCTCATCTGAATACCTTGCTGAACAGCAATCCTGCCGAGGCGGTGAGACAGGCCCGGGAGATCAATCTCGATCTCGATACAGATGAGCGATTCAATCTGATGGGTCTGCGCGCGGCCATTCTGGTGGATGGCGGCGCATTGACTCAACAGCAGGATGCGATTGAAGAAGGGATCGCGCTGTTTCGCGAACTTCACATCCTATTTCCAACTGCTCACCTCACCTACAACCTAGCAAACGGACTGGTCGCCGCGTCCGGCTTTCCGCCTCGCGATGAAAACTGGCTGAGCCGCCAGGAGTCAACTAGAGAGCGTCGGGCAGAAGCAAGAAGATGCTTCTGGAAAGTCGCTCAGGACGAAGATGCCGATTCAATGCTGCGGACTCAGGCTTGGACGAACCTTGCCAACCAGTTCAGCAGCAGCTATCGGCTTGGCGAAGCACAAGATGGATGGCTTGCCGCGTTGGAAATTGATCCGGAGAACGGAGTTGCCGCAAGTTCCGCGGCCCACAGTCTGCTTTGGCTTTATGAGCGCGGGGGCTGCTCAGAACTTACGCGCATCGAGGCGATCATGTTGGCCAAGATTGCAGATCGGCATCGGGATCGAGTCATCCAGTACGCCGGCGCACAGGCCGCGGAACAGATTGCAGCGTTCGCATGCCAATTAGGAGATCCGCCACCGCGATCTCCACATGAAGATCCTTTCATTAATTGGGTCGAACGTGAACGCCTGGCGCTTGCGCCAGTCGTGGAACTCATCGACCCCACCTTGGGCAAGCTGGACTGGCTCATGCTTCCCGGGATTCTGGAGAGGGAGTCGCTAGCAGTCGGGATGCCTCCGCCCGTGTTTGCAATGTTCAACATGCTGAAGAGCGACTTCATCCTCGCACGTGACTTGCTATGGCGCTCCATCGATGAAAACGCGTGGCCTGCAACGGGCCGATTCGGGGACACCCTCGACTACGCAACCTATGGTCCGGATGCGTCGGCACTCATCGTGGCGCACCGGACGGCTCTTGACCTGCTCGACAAGATCGCTGTCGCGGCGAATCATTATTTCGAATTTGGGCTAGCGCCGGATACGGTCTACTTCGGCAGGCTATGGCGAGGAAGCCCCGACAAGACGACTGGCGTGCGCCCGCTCAGCGAAAGGGTGGAGCAGGCGATCCGTGGGGGCGCCAGTGCCCTATATGGGCTTGTCGAGCTTGCCGAGGACTATGACGGCAGCACGGGAATCTTGCGTTCTCAAAAGGACCTCCGCAACGCGGGCACACACCGATTCGTGGTGCTGCATGACCTTGGCGACCCAGCGCAAAGCAGGCAGGCACCTGAAATTGAACATCATCGACGGGAGCCGTTTACTGAAGAGGCATTGCGCGCTTTGCGTGTTGCCAGGTCGGCCATCCAGATGCTTGCGCTTTCAATTTCACAGCACGAACAAGGTTTGGCACAGCGGACAGCTGGCTTTGTTGGATCACTGCTCGTCCCCGACCATGACTGGATTCGTGGCCGCGATCACGAAACTTAAGGCCAGGCAGCGAAACGCCGAGACGCTATCGAAGTTTGATAAATGCCGGAACGCAGAACTTATGACCTCTCTCGAAGCCAATATCATCTTCTACGACACGCACTACGACATACTGCTTCAATGGTTCCTGCGCCCAGGCGATAAGGTGGTTCTCGGCGACAAGCAGAATCGCGTTTGTCGATTTTGTAGCAGGAAGCCGCCCGAAGTGACCTTCCGCAAGGTCGCCCACGCGATACCCGAGGCGCTCGGCAACAAAAGCATTGAAAGCGCATATGAGTGCGACGACTGCAATGAAAGGTTTGGGCGTGGCATTGAGAACGATCTAGGCAACTGGTCGAAGCCGACACGCACCTTCGCGCGTATTCGTGGAAAGAGCGGCGTGCCGACGTTGAAAAAAGGCGGCGACGGGAAAGGCTGGCGAATCGAGCATGGCGCTGCAGGCTTCAATATCACCTCGTACGAGGGTGATCCGCTGTACCAGATCGACGAAGCTAACCGGCGAATCACCTTTCAGCTCAAGCGCGATCCCTATACGCCGGTCGCGGTGCTCAAGGCGTTCATGAAGATCGGCCTGACGCTGCTCCCCGACGAAGAAATCGGAAACTTCCCCCACTTGATGAATTGGGTGAAGTCAACCGATCACGCGCGCCAATTTGCCGATCAGTGCCCGGTCATTCGTTCATTTCAACCAGGGCCAATGCCGAACGACCTAATCGCGGCATTTATCCTGCGACGAAAGTCACACGTAACGAACTATCCATATATGTACTTGGTGCTTGGCTACGGAAACGAAGTATTCCAGGTGCAGTTACCTTCTCAACAGCACGACCTCGCCTTGAACGGCCAGCCAATCTCGATTCTTCCTTTTCCGACACCGGGCTCGCCTGACCCAGCACGATACGGGCCAAGCAGGGTTCAGGTGCTGGACTTGACCGGACGCGAGGTTGTCAAAGGAGAGGTTATCCCGGTTCAAGTCGGGTACGACATTGCCGTTCGAAAGACGGGGTCGAACACGAACTCGAAAGATTAGGTCGTGCATCACACACCAGGCGGCGGAGCACCGAGGCGCGCGCTAGCGCTTAGCGCATTAGGCCCGGCTTGATAAGTGAGTAGACGACAGGAGCATGGCGGAGTTCACACATATGCGAGTCATCATGGACAAAAATCGCATCGAACACAGAGAAGGCGTCCATTTCAGCCAGTAGTGACGCCAAATATTTTGCCGCCTTGGAGTAGTCGATAGTCGGCAACGGCCAGTTGTCATAGACCATCAGCCAGTTGGCTGGATATCGAACAAAGCCATCTGCTAGTGCCTTCGGTATCTTCTCCTTGACGTAGTGGGCCATCGCGGCAGCCCATTCACGCTCCGGTGAATCACCGCACCAGCCAGAGCCAGGGTTGTCCGCCTTGATTTCGTGACGGAGTTCATCGGCCGTTTTTCGAGGTTCCCCAGGCATGGCATGAGGCGTGAAGTAGACGTCGGGGCCCAAGCCTTTCTCTCGCAGGAAATTGGCCCGGGCGACGTTCTCCGGCACCGCCTCTGTGTGCTCGATTCCGACCTCGGAGCCCGACATCCTCAGCACGAAATCCGGCTTGTCGGAATGAATAAGGGTCAGCGGATACGAAAGCCGTTCAATCGGCAGCGTCGCAAGCAAATGCGCGATGCAATAGCGTTCCGCGTGATGATTTCGACGGCCCTCCGAGCGTGCAGGCACATCAATGTGCAGCTCGGCAAGCTTGGTCATGAGTTCTTCTGGACTGTCTGCTTGCAGGATGAATTCCGGCATCGGATGGCTACGCTCCATGGGTGATCGCCCCGAGATTGCGCTGCAAGTCCGAGACAACCGCGATCAGTCTGTTGATTGGCTCGGCCAGCCGCTTTGGCAACACTCGGTGCTGACTGTGAGTTTTCAGGTCGGCAATCCAGCGATGCGCAACCCACACGTCTTCTTCGGGATGGTTGTTGTCCACTCCGTTGCAATACTTATAGCCAACGAGTGCATCTGTGTGCGACAGCAGGATGCGCGCCATCGTCATGTGGAAGCGATGGGCTTGGAGATCGGCAGGGCCTTTGGGGCGCGGCAAGGTCAGCCGTAGGCACCGCTGGTCGTTGAATTCACTCCAGTCGGGGCCAACGACCTGCCCCGCGCGTTCCAGCATCTTGCGCGACTGCTCATTCTTGCCGTTGACCAAGGCAACGGCGACCGTACCCTTCGGGTATTCCAGTTTCTCGGCGAGCAGGTTCATCCAGCGAACCAGCTTGTTCAGGGTCTCATCGTTGGCAAACACAAGAAACTGATGGCGCTGCTCGTCGTCAAGAAACGTTGGCAATTGCGCATAGAGGGGATATAGCAGGTCGTGGAGATAGATGTAGGTCTGCCTGCGCCCTTGCTCGTGGCTCCGCGTGGTCACAGTCAATACCTGCTGTGCCCATTCCGGCGTGAGTTCGGCCAGCGTCATCTCGGTGATGTCGATGGAGATGAGCGGGAACCCGAGCGACTTTCCGATCAGCGCCTTGCGTCCATCGAAGGCGTGGCCGAGTTCGATTTCAACGCCGCCCAGCACCATCGGCTCGACCTGGACCGGCGGCCCGAGCACCGCAACGTCGAGCCGGAATTTGCTGCCGAATGGCGTCTCCAGAGGATGCTCGGTTGCCACCCGGTCGGCGCCGAGCAACAAGTTGCCTTCCAGCGGATAGTCCGACGCATCCGTGTCCTTGAACGCCCACGGCATCGCAAGCCCGACATTCAAGCGTCGGGAAAGTTCGGCCGCGACAAGTTCTTTCGCCTGTCGGTGTTCGGGGCTTTCCTGTACGGCACGCCACCGGCTGGCTTCTTCGTCGTCGAAGTGCGCTTTGGGATTAAAGGTGTGCTGGATAGGAAGCACGCGGAAGTGTGATCGCCGACGCAACTTCCCGCTCTCAAAGGAGGGGCTGACCCATGTCACCATCTGCCGCGATGCGCCGGGAGACACCAGGGGCCACAGCTTGCGCGCATGTTCCCGGCTACGAACGTCGCGCGCAGCGATCGTGGTCTGGAAGATCCCTTTTCGGGAGAAGACTACGATCGCCTCGTCCATTCTCGTCTTTCCCTTATGGCGATACGGCCGCTAGTTTCGTGGTGCCATCCAGCTTGCGGTGGATCAGCGATACCAGCGTCAGGATGTCCAGTGCGTCCTGTTCGGACATGGGCCAATTCGTCTTGGGCGCGTGGGCCAGCGGATTGCGCACGGCGCCGAACAGGCCGATCAGCAGGTTGGCAAAGCCTTTCTGCTCGCTCTTCTCGGACTCGGTGGTGAGCGGTCCCAAGGCAAGAACGGGCTGCTGGCCCGTGAATGCTTTGTTCACCAGGTCAGCGCCATCGCCGTTCAGGCCCGACAGCAGGCGAATCCGCTCCGCAACACCTTTCGTTGCCTCGAACACGGCATGGAAGTAGTTTTCATCCAGCAGCTCGGCGCGGCAATAGTTCAGCACTTCCGCGTGGACGACGCGGCTTTCCAGCGCGGCCTTGAGTCGTCCAGCTCGTGCACGCGCGGCATCAAGCGTCGTGGCCTTGTCGGCGTGCGCGACCTTGCCGTCGTCGCGCACGTAGAAGCCGGAGAAGGCAAGGACGACATTGAGTTCGTCGCGCCGCCAGGCGAACGTCGCCGGATCACGGGCGTAGTTCACCGGGTTCATCGCGCGATTGATGAACATGATGAGATGGTTGCCGATCTGATGCTGGTTCTGCGCGCCGGCCAGCGCATTGAACAACCGCTTCCACTTGGTCATGCCGGGCGACGTGTCGGCAACCTCGATTTCTTGCAGCAGCCGTTCGATCTGCGTGCCGCTCAGACCGCGCTCGGTATCCGCGAGTACACGGCACGCGGCTTCAAGGTGCTGTGAGCTGAAAGAGTCAATTCGCGTCGCCAATGTCGGTCTCCCTCGTCAGGCATCAGATGATGGCCTGCAGGCCCTTGTCGGCGATGACATTGAGCAGCTTGAGGGCCGGCCCCGTGGGATGGGTGTCACCTTGCTCCCATTTGCGCACGGTCGAGGCCGACGTGTGCAAATGAAGCGCGAACACCGGTTGGCTGAACTTCAGGGCTTCGCGCAGGCGTTTGATGTCGGCAGCGCTGAACTCCCGCACTGGCGGCGGGCAGATCGCGTCGAACTCGCGCATCGTCACCTTGCTGATCGCTCCCGCTTCGTGGAGCGCAGCCAGGTCGCCACGCAGGGATTCAATGATCTTGCTCACAATGCACCTCCAATAACACACCCGACTGCAACGCCTTCGACAAAGCCTCGGCGGACAGTTCCAGGAACACCTCGCCGGCGAATTGCAGCGCCTTCTTCTCGTCCTGCGTGATGTTCGCCTTGTCGCTCCTGGGGAACCCATGCAGGAACACGTAGCGGCTGTCGATCCGGGCCGACAGCAGCGTGCGGTAGCCACCGCTCTTGCCGCCACCGGGTCGGGCAACCCGCTTCTTGTAGAGGAAGCCGCCCAAGTCCGCATCAATCAGACCGCTTTCCATCTCCTGAACCGCTTTGCACAAGGCGGCATCGGATAGCTTTTCGCTCGCCTGCCACCGCGCAAAGTCTTTTCGCTTGAGAACGCGCGTCATCTTGACCTCCAAACTATACCCGAAACGGGCACACTTCTCCAGTGCTTCGTACGATGCGACGGCGTGGAAGGCCACTGCAGCCAGTGTCGTAGCGATGATCGGCGAAACGTGAAATGACAATGCGCAAGGCGGTGGTTTCACCGCCCCGAACTCACTGCCCTTCGAGCAGATAGAACAGCGTACCCAGCACGATCAGTGCCGTCAGCACGGCGAAGAAGATCTTGATCCAACTGTAGGGTCGCTCACCGTCAATCGCGCCGGTGTAGCCATTCGCCACCACCTGGAATGTCCGCGAGCCGTAGGTGTAGCTGACCAGCCAGACCGGCATCAGTACGTGCTTGAAACGGCGGTCGGCGTAGCGCGCCTGTACGTCCAGGTTGCGATGCGTATCGCCCGGCACCTGCTCGGCGCACAGTCGACGCAACTCGGCCTGCATCTGCGCCATGTTGGTTTCCGCCGCCGCGCGCAGATCGATCCGGTAGCGCTCGACGGTCCACCCGCGCACGAACTCCGGCGAGTACAGCTTCAGATCCGTGGTGGTCGGAAACGGTTCGATACCGCGCAGCAACTTGGCGTGGACGCCCGTGCTGGCAGGCACCAGGTCATCATCGAAATGGTGCTGCAGTTCGCCGGCTGCGGGCTCCCATCGTGTGCGTCGCTCGCTCTTGCCATTCACGGTGACGTGATAGTGGTAGCCCGCCTCCGCCGTCCAGCGTGCATCGGCCTGCGCGTCGAAGGTCCAGTAGGGCAGATACACGCCGTGCAAGGTGTCCGTCAGCGCCGCCGTCTTGAGTCGATTGGGTGCGAACCAGCGGGTCTGATACCAGCGCCGGATCAGATCACGCACCTGTCCGTCACTGATCTTGAACGGCAACAGGCTTTCCGGCACGAAGGCATCCTGCTGCGCGGCCACCTCGATGATCTTGGGAGAACCGCAGAAATCGCAGCGCTGCGCCACTCGCTCGGCACTGAACACGGTGATGGCGTTGCAGTTCTGGCACTGCACTTCGCGCTGCTGTGCGGCCATCGCGGGCTGCACACCGTTCAGTGCCGAACCCAGTTCGTGTTCGACAATGCCGCCCGCCTCGACCTGCGCGGGCGTCCATTCCGCCTGCGTGCCGCAGAACGGGCAGACCAAGGCCTGCTTGCCCGCGTTCCATTGCATTTCCCCGCCACAGTTGTGGCAGGGATGCTTGTTCACGGTGGCGTTCATTCGCCGCGCAGGAAGGCTTCGAGCGCCGACTTGGCGATACGCGTGGCCGAACCAATCTTGCGGGCCTTCAGATCACCCGCGTCGATGGCCGCCATCACATCTTCCACCGACACGCCCATGGTCTGCGCGGCCTGATCGGGCGTCAGCACTTCCAGGCCCGCAGCCGGTGCCGCGGCTGCCGGAATGGGCGGCGGCGTGGCGGCACTCGGCGCGGCCTGTCCCGCTGACATGCTGCGCGCCAGTTCCTGCGCCATGGCAAAGCCCACTGCCATCTGCGCCGGTGCCGCCGCCGCGGCAGCGCCTTCGCCGCCCTGACCCATGCCATGCGCCATCTGGTACTTCACGAAATCATTGAGATTGCCGACTGCGCCCATGCTGGAACGCTTGTCGATGGCCTGCTCGACTTCCGCCGGCACCGACACGTTCTCGACCACGAAGGTGGTGATCTCGATGCCGTACTTTTCGCTCATCACGCCATTGACCAGCGGCAACAGCGCCTCACCCAGCTCGCTGTAACGCATCGCCACATCCAGCGCGGGAATCTTCGCCGTCGCCAGCGCCTGCGAGAACACGCTGATCAGGCGCGAACGCATGGTGTCGGCGAACTCGTCGAGTCGGAAGTTCTGATCCGTTCCCGCCACTTCCTTGAGGAACTTCGGCGCATGCACGATGCGGAAATCGTAGGTACCAAACGCCCGCAGACGCACCATGCCAAAGTCGGCATCACGCATCATCACCGGATTCGCCGTGCCCCATTTGTTGCCGGTGAACAGGCGCGTGTTGATGTAGTAGACATCGCACTTGAAGGGCGAATCGAAACCGTACTTCCAGCCCGAAATCGTCGACAGCAGCGGAATGTTCTCGGTCTTCAGGGTGTGCTTGCCCGGCCCGAACAGATCGGCGTACTGCCCCGCCGCGACGAACTGCACCAGTTGCGACTCGCGCACGATCAACTGCGCGCCGTTCTTGATCTCCTTGTCGTCATCCGGCCAACGGTAAGACAGCGTGTCCCGCGAATCGTCGGTCCACTCGATGATCTCGATCAGCTCGCCCTTGATGAAATCGAAAACGCCCATGCTTGCCTCCGTTGGTTGGGTGACGCCCGCGACGATTGTATGCCGGAGAAGTGACCGGTCGTGGATCGCCTTCGCGAGCGGTGGAACGGCTTCCAGTAGAATCGCAACGCAAAGCAGTACCTGACACGGACACCATGACCGACCAAGCACGCCCGACCTTCCACGGTTTTGAACAGATTCCCTTGCACGAGTACGCCGAGCGGGCGTATCTCGACTATTCGATGTATGTGGTGCTCGACCGCGCGCTGCCCTTTGTGGGTGATGGTCTGAAGCCGGTGCAGCGGCGGATCATCTATTCGATGAGCGAGCTGGGTCTGAATGCCACCGCCAAACCAAAAAAATCCGCGCGCACGGTCGGTGACGTGATCGGCAAGTTCCATCCGCACGGCGACTCGGCTTGCTACGAGGCCTTGGTGTTGATGGCGCAGCCGTTTTCGTACCGTTATCCGCTGATCGAAGGCCAGGGCAACTTCGGTTCGCCGGATGATCCGAAGTCGTTTGCGGCAATGCGTTACACCGAGTCGAAACTGACGCCGATTGCCGAAGTGCTGCTCGGTGAACTGGGCCACGGCACGGTCGACTGGACGCCGAATTTCGACGGCACGCTGCAGGAGCCGACTTGGTTGCCCGCACGCCTGCCGCATCTGCTGCTGAATGGCACGACGGGCATTGCGGTCGGCATGGCGACCGACATTCCGCCGCACAACCTCAACGAAGTGGTCAGCGCGGCCATCCGCCTGCTGGATGACCCCGACGCAACGGTGGCCGACCTGTGCGAGCACATTCGCGGCCCGGACTTTCCGACCGCCGCTGAAATCATCACGCCCGCCAACGAACTGCGGAAGCTCTACGAAACCGGCGGCGGCAGCGTGCGGGCGCGCGCCGCGTGGGTGCGCGAACAGCAGAATCTGGTGATCACCGCGCTGCCCTATCAGGTCAGTCCGGGCAAGATCATGGAACAGATTGCGCAGCAGATGCGGGCCAAGAAACTGCCCTGGCTGGAAGACCTGCGCGACGAGTCCGATCATCAGAATCCGATCCGCCTCGTGCTGGTTCCGCGCAGCAACCGCGTGGACTACGAACAGTTGATGGGGCACCTGTTCGCCACCACCGATCTGGAACGCAGCTATCGGGTCAATTTCAATCTGATCGGGCTGGACGGCAAGCCGCAGGTCAAGAATCTCAAAGCCTTCCTGCGCGAATGGCTGCAGTTCCGCACCGACACGGTCACCCGTCGCCTGCGGCATCGGCTGGACAAGGTCGAACGGCGTCTGCACTTGCTGGAAGGCTTGCTGGTGGCGTTCCTCAATCTCGACGAGGTGATCCGCATCATCCGCAGCGAGGACGAACCCAAGCCCGTCCTGATGGCACGTTTCGGATTGAGCGAGGAACAGGCCGATTACATTCTCGACACCAAGCTGAAACAGTTGGCGCGTCTGGAGGAAATGAAGATCCGCGGCGAGCAGGACGAGTTGGCCAAGGAGCGCGAGAAGCTCATCGGCATCCTCGGTTCGGCGGCCAAGTTGAAGAAGCTGATCAAGGACGAACTGCTGGCCGATGCGAAGAAATTCGGCGACGCGCGTCGCTCGCCGTTGGTGGAACGCGGTGCCGCGCAGGCCATCGACGAGACCGAACTGGTCGCCAACGAGCCGGTCACCGTGGTCGTTTCGGAAAAGGGCTGGGTGCGTTCGGCCAAGGGACACGATATCGATCCGTCGGGCTTGTCGTATCGCGAAGGTGATCGACTGGCCTTCGCTGTGCGCGGGCGCAGCACGCAGCAGGTCGCCTTCCTCGACAGCAGCGGACGCAGCTACTCGACCGCCGCCCACACGCTGCCCTCGGCGCGTGGCAACGGCGAACCACTCACCGGACGCTTCGCGCCACCCAACGGGCTCGGTTTCGTGGCCGCAGCGATGGCCGACAACGAGCAGCGCTTCCTGCTGGCATCGAACTTCGGCTACGGCTTCATTACCCGCTTCGAGAACTTCGTCGGACGCGCCAAGGCGGGCAAGGCGCTGCTCAATCTGGACGATCAGGCCAGCGTGATGAACCCGCTGCCGGTTGGCAATCCCGACACCGACCTGCTGGTCGCCATCACCAGCGCGGGGCAACTGCTGGCCTTCCCGGTCGCCGAGTTGCCGGAACTGGATCGCGGCAAGGGCAACAAGTTGATCCAGATCCCGCCAGCCAAACTGAAATCCGGCGAGGAACGCGTCATCCATCTCGCCATCGTGCGCCAGGGCGGCGAACTGGTCTTGAGTTGCGGGCAACGCAAACTCACCCTTGCCGGACGCGATCTGCAGGCCTATAGCGGCCACCGCGCCGCACGCGGCAATCCGCTGCCGCGCGGCTTCCAGCGTGTCGATGGGGTGGAAACACCGTAACGGATTGGCAGCGCAGCGGCCTGCTCAGGCAGGCCGTTGCACGACGCCATTCAATGCGTGCCCTCCAGCATCGCCAAGCCCAGTGCCTCGGCCACTTCGATGCCGTCCACGCCTGCCGACATGATGCCGCCCGCGTAGCCCGCGCCTTCGCCAGCGGGATACAGGCCCCGCACATTCAGGCTCTGGAAATCCTTGCCGCGATTGATCCGCAGCGGCGACGAAGTGCGGGTTTCCACGCCGGTGAGCACCGCATCGGGCATCGAGAATCCGGCAATCTGACGGTCAAACGCGGGCAAGGCTTCGCGGATCGCCTGCAAAGCGTAATCCGGCAGACTCGGCGCATCCGCCGCAGCCAGATCGGTTGGCCGCACGCCGGGTTTGTAGGACGGTTCGACACTGCCGAAACCGCTGCTGGGACGTTGCTTGAGGAAGTCGCCAACCCGCTGACCGGGCGCCTGATAGCCGCCACCGCCGAGTTCGTAGGCGCGCGACTCCCAATAGCGCTGAAAGGCGAAACCATCCAATGGACTGACCGGACCCGTCGCCTGCCCATCCTGCCGATAGTCCTGCGGTGCGATGCCCACCACGATGCCCGCGTTGGCATTGCGTTCGTTGCGCGAATATTGGCTCATGCCATTGGTGACCACGCGCTCCGCTTCGGAAGTCGCCGCCACCACGGTGCCACCGGGACACATGCAGAAGCTGTAGACCGAGCGACCGTTGCGGGCGTGGTGCACCAGTTTGTAATCCGCCGCGCCAAGGATCGGATGCCCCGCCGCGTTGCCGAAGCGCGCCCGATCAATCAGGCTTTGCGGATGCTCAATGCGAAAACCGATCGAGAAGGGCTTGGCCTCCATCTGCACCGCGCGCTCATGCAGCATGCGGAAGGTGTCGCGCGCACTGTGACCCACTGCCAACACGACGTGTTCGGTTGCCAGCGTTTCGCCATGAGCCAGACGCACACCGACGATTTGCCGCGTGCGCCCAGTCGCCGCGTCGGCGCGTGCGTCGTCGATCAGCAGGTCGACCACCTGCTGCTGGAAACGCACTTCGCCGCCCAGAGATTCGATTTCCGCGCGCATGGCTTCCACCACACTGACCAGGCGGAAGGTGCCGATGTGAGGCTTGGCGACGTAGAGAATTTCCTCTGGCGCACCGGCCTTGACGAATTCGCTGAGCACCTTGCGGGTGAGGTAACGCGGGTCGCTGATCTGACTCCACAACTTGCCGTCCGAGAACGTCCCTGCCCCGCCCTCGCCGAACTGCACATTGGAATCTGGATTGAGCTGACCCTGACGCCATAGTCCCCAGGTGTCTTTGGTGCGCTCACGCACCGTCTTGCCGCGCTCCAGAACAATCGGCCGCAAGCCCATCTGTGCCAGCACCAGTGCGGCGAACATGCCACACGGCCCGAAACCGATCACCACCGGACGCAGCGGCTGCGTCGCCGCAAAATCCGGCGGCGCGCTACCGACCAGTGCGTAGCGCATGTCGGGTGCCGGACGGACATGCGCGTCATCGCCGAAGCGCCGCAGCACCGTCGCCTCCAGCGCGTCGTCATGCAATCGGCAGTCGACCGTGTAGATCAAAAGAATCGCGGACTTGCGACGCGCATCCCAGGCGCGCCGAACCACGCTGATATCCCGCAGCTCGTCGTCGCGCAGACCAAGACGAGCTAGCACCGCCGGACGCAATGCGTCCGGCGCGTGATCCAAAGGCAATTTGAGTTCAGTGATCCGCAGCACGGACGACCTCGACAAGAAAATACCCGGCGATCAACCCTTCACGACGCGGGCCAGGAAGTGCGGCAAGCGCCAGCTACCGACCACGTCGCCGCGTCACGGGCTCGTCGGCGACAAGCCCGTGACCACGGACTCACTCGGCCGGTGAATTGTCCGCCGCCGACTCGTCGGGGTTTGCATCGACCGCAGGCGTGCCAGGCACAGGCGAATCGTTCGACTCATCGAGTTCTTCCTCGAAGGCCGTGACCGCTTCGATACCCACCAGTTGTTCGCCATTGCGCAGACGGATCAGGGTTACACCCTGGGTGTTGCGGCCGACACGCGCGATCTCGGCGGCGCGGGTGCGCACCAGGGTGCCCTGATCCGAGATCAGCATGATTTCCTGATCGTCCTGCAACTGCACCGCACCGACCAGCGCGCCGTTGCGCTCGCTGGTCTGGATGGCGATCACGCCCTGCGTGCCGCGTCCCTTTTTGGGGTACTCGGTCAGCGGCGTGCGCTTGCCGTAACCATTGAGGGTGGCGGTCAACACGTCGGCTTCGCCCTTGACGCTGATCAGCGAAACCAGCACCTCGCCCTCGGCCAGACGCATGCCACGCACACCGGTCGCCGTGCGGCCCATCGAACGCACGGTATTTTCGTCGAAGCGAGCGACCTTGCCATTCGAGGCAAACAGCATGATGTCGGCGTTGCCATCGGTCAGCGCCACGCCGACCAGCGAATCACCCTCTTCCAGATTGATCGCGATCTTGCCGCGCTGCAGCTGGTAGGCGAACTCGGTCAGCGGCGTTTTCTTCACCGTCCCCTGCGCCGTGGCAAAGAACACGAACTGGTCTTCCGGGAAATCACGCACCGGCAGCACGGCCTGAATCTTTTCGCCCGCTTCGAGGGTGACGAAATTGATGATCGGACGCCCCTTCGAATTCGGACCGGCTTCCGGCAACTGATACACCTTGGGCCAGAACACGCGACCCTTACTGGTGAAGCTCAGCAGGATGTCGTGCGTATTCACCACCCAAAGGCGCTCGATGAAATCCTCATCCTTCACCGCCGTCGCGGATCGCCCCTTGCCGCCGCGCCGTTGCGCACGGTAGGTCGACAGCGGCTGGCGCTTCACATAGCCCGCGTGCGACAGGGTGACAACCACATCCTCCGGGGCGATCAGATCAAGGATGTTGAGGTCTTCCTGATTGACCTGGATCTGCGTGCGGCGCACGTCGCCGTACTGCTCACGCAATTCGCTCAGCTCGCCGCGAATCACTTCCAGCAGGCGATCCGGGCTTTCCAGAATCTCGATCAGGCCACGAATGACCTCCAGCAGATTGCGGTACTCGTCGGTGAGCTTTTCCTGCTCCAGTCCGGTCAGGCGATGCAAACGCATCTCCAGAATTTCCTTGGCCTGCGCCTCGGACAATTGGTAGCCCTGCTCGCTCAGTCCCAGATCCAGCGGCAGATCTTCCGGACGCGAGGCTTCGGCACCTGCCGCCGACAACAGCGCGCGCACCAGACCAGGCTCCCAGCGCCGCGCCAACAGACGTTCGCGTGCTTCCTGCGGGCTGGCCGAGGTTTTGATCAGCTCGATCATCTCGTCGATGTTGGCCAGCGCCACGGTCAGGCCTTCGAGGATGTGGGCGCGATTGCGCGCCTTGCGCAGCTCGAAGATGGTGCGGCGGGTGACGACTTCACGACGATGCCGCACGAAGGCTTCCAACATCTCCTTCAGGCCAAGCAAACGCGGACGCCCATCGACCAGACAGACCATGTTGATGCCGAACACCGATTCCATCGGCGTCTGCTGGAACAGGTTGTTCAACACCACGTCCGCCGCCGCATCGCGACGTACCTCGATGAAGATGCGCATGCCGTCCTTGTCGGACTCGTCACGCAGCTCGCTGATGCCTTCGAGCTTCTTTTCCTTCACCAGCTCGGCGATCTTCTCGATCAACCGGGCCTTGTTCACCATGTAAGGCAGTTCGGTGACGATGATCGCTTCGCGATTGGTCTTGTTGTCGACCTCGATCTCGGCCTTGGCACGCACGTAGATGCGGCCACGCCCGCTGCGATAGGCCTCGATGATGCCCGCCGAGCCATTGATGATGCCCGCAGTCGGGAAGTCCGGCCCCGGAACGTACTGCATCAGCCCATCGACGCCGATGTCGGGATCGTCGATCAGCGCCACGGTGGCGTCGATGATCTCGGACAGATTGTGCGGCGGAATGTTGGTGGCCATGCCGACGGCGATACCCGCCGAGCCGTTGACCAGCAGATTGGGAACACGCGTCGGCAGTACCGTCGGCTCGAGTTCCTTCTCGTCGTAGTTGGGCTGGAAGTCGACGGTTTCCTTGTCGATGTCAGCCAGCAATTCGTGGGTCAACTTGGACATGCGTGCTTCGGTGTAACGCATCGCCGCCGCCGAATCGCCGTCCACCGAGCCGAAGTTACCCTGCCCGTCCACCAGCATGTAGCGCAGCGAAAACGGCTGCGCCATGCGCACCAAGGTGTCGTAGACCGACTGATCGCCGTGCGGATGGAACTTACCGATCACGTCACCGACGATACGTGCCGATTTGTAGTACGGCTTGTTGCTGTGCGCGCCCAACTCGTTCATCGCAAACAACACGCGCCGATGCACCGGCTTCAACCCGTCACGCACGTCGGGAAGCGCACGCCCCACGATCACGCTCATCGCGTAATCGAGGTAACTGCGCCGCATCTCGTCTTCGATGTTGACCGGGATGATGTCCTTGGCTTGATCTGCCATGCGGTGTCTGCCTTGTCTGAACTGCCCAGCAAGCCCGGAACGGGCCCGAAAACCCCACGGCTGCGCGATCCAGACCGGACCGACTCAGGCTGCGCGGGAAAGTCGCGATTCTAACACGCGAGGTGCCAATGACCTGATTTCTGCACCTCAGCGCGCCTGACTTAGCGCCGGAAAAATCTGCACTTCGCGCACCCACCAGAACGTCTGTGCAGACGCATCCGCATTCGCCGAGGGATCGACCAGTCGAAGTTGAATCCGATCGACCGGGGATTCACAGGTCAGTCCAACAAGCACACTCGCGTTGCCGGAGGAAAGCTGGACCGGCTGCGACTCGCACGAGGCCGCGCTGACTCGCAGCGAAAGCGATGACAGGTTTTCGCCCGGCGACCCAGGTGGCGCTGGCAAGCGATAGTTGATCAGTAGTTGAGCGACTGACATCGCGGCATCCAGCTTCACGAATGACTCCGCAGCCGACCATCGCAGCCCGCCTTGCGGCTCCGGCGCAAACCCCTCCGCAAGCCCCGGTGAGCTTGCATCGATTCGCTGCATCTCGGCCAGGGAGTCCTCTGGCGAATCGAAAAACCGGTGAATCCGGAATATCTCCCCGCCCCGTCCCGCATAGACGGGCTCACAATCGCATCGCCACGCAAATCGATTCCGGACATGCTCATCGAGCGCCATCGCGTAACGATCGAATACCCAATAGCCGGGCTTCGCCTGCTGGTCAAAACCGGGGGCCGTCCATGCTTCCTCGTTCCACATTCGGCGTCCACTCACCAGTGCCACAACGGGGTTCTGCCACCAGCCCGAGCCGAACAGCAATGCATCAGCGGGAAGATCAGATACGGCCTGTGAGAACGCCTGGTCACCCGCCAGTTCTGTCGAGCGTTCAGGTCGCTGCCAAAGCAATTGACCCGATGCACTGATACCCGCTGCAACCAACAACAAGCACCCGCCCGCCCATCTCACACTGATTCGGCGCTGCATCAACCCGAGCACCGCCAGAGAAGCCAGCCCCAATTGCAAAAACAGCAGCCCGAGCATGATTCGCCGCAACCACATCATGATCGTCGGGGTAATCGCGATCCACCAGAGCAAATACAGTGCAGCGATACTCGCCACTGCCAGCAGAAAATAGCGCTGTCGCATCGACAGCGAGGCTGCACGCAGCACCCAGAAACCTGCTATCAGTGCAGCAATCAAGCCGCCGAACATCGCCGCCACACCAACCGAGAGAAACGACGCCAAAGTTTGCGTATGCAACGCGATTTTTGCCCATAGCGACGGCGTGTCTTCGTATCCGGGCTCAACGCCCGCCTGCTTGCTGATCTCCAGCCACTGTGACTCCCACCACAGCACGTACCCGTCGATACCACCGAGGCTGTAAAGGCGATAGACCTCCCAAAGCAAGGCCGCGAGGACGATTCCGAACCCGAGTGCCAGTCCCAGCCTTACAACGTGCTGCCATGACCGCCCGCGCCCGCTGCACCATAGGAAGCCCAGCACGATTGACGGGAACCAGATCAGCGAGACGGTCTTGGTCAAAAAGGACACGCCGAGCAGAAACCCACCCCACGCCACCCATCGCGCATGCGGGCGATCAAGTTGGCCCAGCAATATGTAGACAGCAAGCAGCGCCCAGCAAACAGCGGCAACCTCGCCATAGCCGAACATCGCAAAGTCGCGCATGCCAGGCACTTGCAAACCAAGCAGTGCGAACAGCAGCCCTGCCCATGCAGGCATTTCCAAACGGCGTGCCAGCGCGATCAGAACCATCACCAGCACAAACACATAGCCAAGATTGACGGCCGAATAGGCGAGAGGCTCGTTTTCCAAGAGAGCCATGCTTACCGCCGCTGGCAGAACAAGAGGGCCGTTGGTCTGGGTTTGAATAGGAAAAGCGGTGAAGCGCTCGTAGAAACTCCCGTAACCCTGCCCATCAAGCACGGCCTGGGATACGTTCAAATTGAGTGCCCCGTCAAAATCCGGGTAGGCGATGGTTGCTACCCACACATACCAACTCGACACCCAAATCAGTACGGCAAACGCGAGGGCGACGACCACGTTCCGCATGAGTACCGCGCCCAACTGATTCACGTTGCCTTGTCGCATCGAGGGTTACCTGATGGGTAGAGATTGCTTCAATGACGCGGAGCACCGTCCGCAGCGCCACCGCAGATCGTGGCATCGCGCGGATTGAACTCGACAGGACAAAGCCAGAACGGCCGCAAACTGCTCGCCACCTCGCTACATGGCGCTTCGGCACGAAGCCCATAGCGCTGCATCGCTTGCCGCTCCACTTCCATCGTTTCGAGCTGAGACTGCACCAACCAGACATGCTTGGCCGCCCGCAGCCGAGCCAGTCCCTCACGTTGCCAGCGTCGACACTCATCGTCGCGCACCAGATTGTTGTTGAGATAGAGCAAGGGCACCTCGGCGGGGAGATCGACCGCGACATAACCCAATGGTGAGCCACTCAACATGACCAAGGCGCTATGTTCCGGGTAGGCCGGATGCAGATTCCTCGCAAACGGCGTCGTGAACGCGGTTCGCCCCCAGTTCGGCACCAAGGTAAACAGCTGCAAGCCCGCCATCACGACGATCAGCATCGCCATACCGGTGGCGCGCCATTGACCAAGCCAGATCAACAGAAGCAGCCCCGCCGTGATCTCCAGCGGAATCGTGTACCGATGAATGGCATGCATCTGCAGCCAGGCCACGTAGCCGACCACAAAGAATGCAGCGACCGTGCCCATCGCCCGCCGCGCTTCTCCCGGTGCAATGCGAAGCGGAGCGAACACGCCGCCAATGACCACCAGCCATCCGAGCAGAAGGCGGCCATCGGCGGTCGCCACCTCACTGAACCAGCGACTGCCCGACGCCAGATCCCAGGGACTGCGCAATGCCGCCCAAAACGACTCGGGTCGATATTTGGAAAACACGTAGGACAAAGGCAAGGCGTCAGGCGATTGGAACCATTGGTTGTAGTAGGGGAACAGCGGATTTCCGGTTTCTCGCCAGACATGGATCGCCCACGGCGCAATGGTCAGAACGCCACCCGTCATGCCCGCCAGCATGAACAAACCGATGCCGCGCCAGCGCCAATCTGGCGGCAATGAGACCCACGCCGCCGCGCCCAATGCGACGCAGTAGGGCGCGCCGGTCAACTTCAAGCCGGTGATCGCACCGGGCACGAACGCGGCCATGAACAAGGCCCAGGGTTTGACCTCGCCAGTGCGCGCCATGCGAAGCAGCACCCACAGCGAAAACATCACCGCGGCGGCTATCGGCCACTCATTGAAGGTCGTGCCCAGACTGGCACTGCCGGCGGACGCCGTTGCCGCCATCGCCACCACGACAACGACGCTTACCCAGCGCTGCACGAGCGGCCCTCCGGCGGTCGCTTCCACCGCGATTCGCCAAAGCAGGCCCAAGGCAAACATCGCTGGCAACGACAGCCACAAGGCCACCCAGTAGCCAGACACCGGCGACGTTGCCAACCAATAGGCAGGCAGGTCCAGAAACGGGCTGTACCAGCTCTGCAACTGAGCAGGCACCACATCCAGCGGACGTCCCTGCCAGAGAGCAAGAGGATTGTAGAGGTGATAGTTCAGCAGGTCCCAGTTGCGGTCCTGCCCCATCAACCAGACCGCCGCACCGACGGCGATGACGACCACCGGCCATTGCAGCACCTGCAAGGCGCTATCGGAGGCCAGCCATTGCCTGGCATCACGAGCCCGTCGCGCCATCACACGCAACGATTCACGCAGGACCTTCCGCCACCAGCGCTCAAAACTCTGCGCAGAACGCGGCAAGGCCAACGCGATCAGCGGCAGTCCCAAAAAGGAATACCAGGCACTCTTTGCCAGGGAAATGTCGGGATTCAAAAGTGCCAATTGCACCACCAGACCGAGCTGGATGGCCGCCAGCGAGGCAATCCGGAAAGCAATCCGCTTTGCTCGCCTCAGGCGCCACGCGGCGGCAAACCCTGAAACAACACCAAGAACGGCGACGAAAGCATACAGACGGCGTCCCACTGGCCACGCCAACGTCGATCCCGCCGACGGCTCCGTGTCGGAAGGCCATAGCGACTCGCGCAAAATGCCACCCAATGCGGACGGATCATTCTGCAGACTGCGCGCGGCGAGCTTGCGCGCCAGCATTTGCGGATCCATGCCGGTCCTCGCCGCCTCGTGGCGAAGCGCTGCCCATAACCCGTTTGCGCCGTAAAGCAATTGCGCACGGCCTGACCAATGCTCGAAACCTTGCGCTGCTCCGGGCGATTGCCCTTCAAGATCAAGGCCATACCGCGAAGCGACTTCTGGTGTGACCATCGATGCCCATGCCGTCACCCGCTGCGCGCCCGCGATCTCCACAGCACTGCGCTCAAATCCGAAGACCCCATGCAGGGCATTCACGGCGTTCTGACTCACCAGTGTCAGGGCAAGCAAACCCGCCAACCAAACCGCCCAGGATGGCCATCGATTCGACGCCACCAACGCCCGGCCCCGCACTTGGTGAAAACGGCGCGACATCGGTACCGACAACAACAGCCCCAGCGCCACGACGAGCCAATCCAACGCGGGATCAAGCAGCGCGGCCAAGCCGCTTGCAGGTATCCAAAGCAAGGCCCATCGCCACTTCGCATCGCGCGTTTGGTGCAACCAACCGAGGATGGCCAGCACCACCATTAAGCGCGCCAGGGCGTCGGGAAGCGCAGTTCGCTCCGAAGCCCACTGGGCAGGATCGAGGACGACACAGGCGATCAACACCACACAAACTGACGCAGTGCAACGCAGGTGACGACGCAGCAACCAATACAGCAATCCCGCCGACGTGGCTGATGAAAGAACCTGAGCCAGCAGAAGGCCAGTAACTCGTTGCCCGACATCCGGCCAGAGCGTGGCGGTAAACCAGGCATAGGCGGGATAAATCGACGACAAGGCGTGCGGCGACCACTGCGCAGCGACGACTTCCTGCCCAGTGCCCGCCATCAGGATGGTCGGAGACGCCACGAGAAGCATCAGCTTTGCAAGCAAAACGACGATGCCAACCAGCAGGAAATCGCCCCTGCGCCAATGGGCGTTCATGTCAGTCCCTGCGCCGGAACGCCACATGCCTCGCCCCCAGAAAATTGACCAGCAATCCGGCGATGGAACCCACGGCGACGCCGATCACCGGCCAGGCGTGCGCTGTGGCGGACAGCCAAACGAGCAGCGCGTAGCTGCCGAGGTTGACGCTCAGGCCCAGTAGCTGAGTGCCGACGTAGGTCAGGTATTCGCGTCCCAACCCGCCAGACTTGGTCTTGGCCTTGAAGGTATAGCGACGATTGAACCACCAGGTGAACGTCACCGCGACGGGAAAGGACAAGCCGCGCGCGGTCCAGGGGTCAAGCCCGATCCACACCCAAAACTGGGTAAATCCGGCATCGATGAAGAAGGCCAGTCCACCCGAAACACAAAACCAGAGAAATTGCTGCAGCGTCTTCATTCCGCCGCGCGATACTGCAGGTAGGCAAGCATCTTCAGCTCGCGTCGCCCACGCGTGACGGTATCCAGAATCAGCCCGGCAAATCCCGACAGTGCGGAGAGAATCATCAAACCGGTGGCCAGAATCGCGGTGGGGAATCGCGGCACCAGGCCACTGCGCAGAAACTCCAGAATGACCGGGATGCCGAGAATGACGCCCGCCAAGGCCATCACGAGGGCAATACCGCCAAAGAAAGCCAGCGGCCTTTCCGCACTGAAAAGGCGCAGCATGGTCTTCAGAATGCGCAGGCCGTCCTTGTAGGTGCTGAGCTTGCTGAAGCTGCCTTCGGGGCGCTCCTTGTAGGGCGTATCCACTTCACCCACCGACATCTTCAGTTCCAGCGCGTGCACGGTGAGTTCGGTTTCGATTTCGAAACCGGCGGTCAGTACCGGAAACGACTTGGCGAAACGCCGCGAAAAGGCGCGGTATCCCGACAAAATGTCTTTGCAGGGGCGTCCAAACAACCAACTCAGAAAGCCGGTCAGCATGCGGTTGCCCCACACATGGCCCGCACGATAGGCCTCGGCGGCTTCGTGGTGACGCACCGCCACCACCATGTCGTGGTGGCCTTCGCGCAGACACCGCACCAAGGCGGGCGCGCTGGCGGCGTCGTAGGTGTCATCGCCATCCACCATCACATAGATATCCGCGTCGATGTCGGCAAACAGGCGGCGCACGACATGCCCTTTTCCCTGCAAAGCCACATGCTGTACCCGCGCACCGGATTCGCGAGCGATGGCAGAGGTGCCGTCGCGCGAATTGTTGTCGAACACGCAGATTTCGGCGTCAGGCAACGCGGCACGGAAATCCGCGACCACTTTTGCCACGGTAATCGCCTCGTTGTAACAAGGCACCAGAACAGCGATACGGGGCGAATGGCCCATGGAAAGCTCACAAGTTGGCGTGCAGCGATCAGTTTACTGAAGCATCGATGGCAGGCGTAGCCGCCTCATTCGTTCGTGCCGTCAATGCGCGACGGCAACGCCAAGTTAGCGTGAGTCGTTGCACGGCCAGATTGCCGCCATGCGCTGCGCATTCGGCTGCAATACCACGCCGCGCTCGGTGACAATCGCATCAATGAGTGCGGCGGGCGTCACGTCAAAGACCGGATTCCAGGCGCGCACGCCTTCCGCCACGGTGCGCTGTCCGGCATAGCCCAGCAATTCGGATTCGCTGCGTTGCTCGATCTCGATGTCCGATCCGCTGGCAGTGTGCATATCGACGGTGGATGACGGCGCCACCACCATGAACTTCACCCCGTGATGGCGAGCCGCAATGGCCAGGGCGTAGGTGCCGATCTTGTTGGCGACATCGCCATTGGCGGTGATGCGGTCCGCGCCAACGATCACCCATTGCACTTGTCCGGTGGACATCAGGTGCGCAGCGGCGGAATCGGCGATCAACGTGGCAGGAATGCCATCCTGCAGGAGTTCCCAAACCGTCAACCGCGCACCTTGCAGCCATGGCCGTGTTTCACCGGCGAACACCTTGCCGATGCGGCCTTCCGCGACACCGGCACGAATCACGCCCAAGGCGGTGCCAAAGCCGGATGTCGCCAGCGAGCCGGTATTGCAGTGCGTGAGAACTCCGCTGCCTGGCTCGATCAAGGCCGCCCCCAATTGGCCCATATGGCGATTGGCGGCGAGGTCTTCGCGTTCGATCGCGGCGGCTTCGTTCGCCAGCACCTCACGCCAGTCCGTTCCCGCATTCGCCAACACGGCGTTCATTCGCCCCAGTGCCCAGGCCAGATTGACCGCTGTGGGCCGCGCTGCGTTGAGTGTTTGGGTCGCCTGCGCCAACGCCGCCACGGCCTGCGGCCCGTCCTGGGCCTGCACCGGTCGCGATGCCAGAACGAGTCCCCAGGCCGCCGCAATACCAATGGCGGGCGCACCGCGCACGACCAGGTCGAATATCGCCTGCGCCACCTCGCCTGCATCGCGACAGATCAGGCGCGTCTGCTGTAGAGGCAGGACGCGCTGATCAAGCAGATCCAGCGCTTCACCGTTCCACACCACCGCGCGGACGCGGTCGTAGCGTTCGTAGTCCATGCTTGCCACCGGAGAAAAGGGCGCAGAGGATAAGCCGACCATTGCCTGCAAGGACACCCTTTCATGCCTCGTTTTCTGCGCGCGACGTTTCTGACGCTGGGCTGGGTGGCCTTGATGCCCGCGATGGCGACCACGCCGGACGTTCACACCTTGGGCGCGTCGTCCGCGCTGAAGGCAGGTGACCTGTCCAGTCATGCCAACCTCGCCGACTTCCAAGCGCTGGAAAACCTATACGCCCTTGGCCCGGTCACGCGCATGGGCGGTGAAGTCACCGTGTTCGATTCGCAGCCTGCCGTGGCCTTGGTGCGTGACGGCAAGGTCACGGTATCCAGTGCCTGGGACTATCAGCCGCCGTTCTTTGTCTATTCCCAGGTGCCGCAATGGCAGGCCATTGCCTTGCCCGAGGACGTGCGCGACATGGCCCAACTGCAATTGTTCATCGAGTCGACCGCCGCCGAGCATGGCATCGATCTGGAACAGGCCTTTGCATTTCGGGTCACGGCCAAGGCAACACAACTGGGCTATCACGTCTTCAACATGCCGCCGGATGCGGTGATCGGCGAACAACCGTTGTCGAACTACAACACCGGTTGGAACACCGAACACTCCGAAGTCGAACTGCTGGGCTTTTACTCGCGTCACCACGAGGGCGTGTTCCTTGATGCTGGGGCGCGAATGCACATTCATTTCCGCAGCGACGATGGCACGCAAGCCGGACATGTTGACGGGTTTCAACTGGACGCTGGAGGTCAACTATGGCTACCGAGAAGCTGACTCGACCGCGCGGTAAATCCAAGTCCGTGTCCACCAAGACAGTCGTGCCCACGCCGCGTAAGCCAACCCCAACGAAGCCCAAGGCCGCCCGCGCAACCGCGAAACGCGGCGCCGTGGATGACGCGCCGACGTCGCCCGAAACCCTGTTGCGCAACGCGTGTATCCGTGCCGGAACCGCCGCGGCGGTGGCCAGCCTGAGCTCACGCATTCCCGTGCTGGGCTGGGTCGCGCCGTCGGTGTTGTCGGTCTTCACCGACAAGCTCAGCGTCAAACAGATTCAGGACGAGCTGATCCGAGCGGTGATCGATCAATCGGAAACCACATTCACCCTGCGCGAGCAGGCGGCGGTCGCGCTGTTGGCGCGCACCGCGCAAGTCGGCACGCAGCACCTATCGCAACGCACCCTGGAGGCCTTGCTGCGCCCGCTTGGCAACAGCGGCCTGGTTGCCACCTTGGGCAGAACCCTACCGATGGCGGCCATCGCCGCCGACATTTTCGCCGCGGTGGCCAGCACCTGGCTGGTCGGTCAACGAACCAGAGCGATGTGCCAGTTGCCCGGCCAGCAAGGCACCACCGCGAGCGATGTTGCGTCCAGCCTGTCGGGCATCGACCAGAAACGCCTGCTTGGTTGGAGTGCGGAAGCACTCAAGCAGGTTGTCCTGCCACTGCGCAGTCTGCTGAACCTGATCCGCACCGGGTGATATCCACCGGCGAGCGACAAGGGTTCGCTTACACCCAGCCGGTCAGGTAGAACAGTCCGATGATCACGAACACCGCGCAGGTCTTGACCAGGGTGATCGCGAAGATGTCCTTGTAGGCCTGCCGGTGGGTCAGCCCAGTCACTGCCAACAATGTGATCACCGCGCCATTGTGCGGCAGCGTATCCATCCCACCCGAGGCCATCGACGCCACACGATGCAGCACTTCCATCGGGATGCCCGCCGCGTTGGCATTGGCGATGAAGGTCTCGGCCATGGCCGCCAACGCGATGCTCATGCCGCCCGATGCGGAGCCGGTGATGCCCGCCAAGGCGGTGACCGTTACTGCCTCGTTGATCAAGGGATTGGGAATCGCCGACAACGCGTTGGCCACCCACAGAAACCCCGGTAGCGCGGCAATGATGGCGCCAAACCCGTATTCCGACGCGGTATTCATCGACGCCAGCATCGCGCCGGACACCGCCGACTTCGAACCTTCCGCGAAGGCTGACCGGACGCGCGCCCAGGCAAACATCAGCACGCTGACGATTCCGACCAGCAGCGCGCCCTCCACCGCCCAGATCGCGGCGATTTTCGAAACTTCCTGCACGACCGGCGCGGGATTGCCGATCACCGCCGGCACGAAGGAATGACTGCTGCCGTACAAACCGGGAATCCACAGCGTGAACAGCTTGTTGGAAACGCCCACCAACACCAGCGGCAGGATCGCCAGCAAGGGATGCGCCAGCTTGCCATCGGCGAGTGCAGCGGGTTCATTCAGATGACCTTCCCCATAGCCCTCGCCCGCGCTGGCGGCAGCGCGACGGCGCCAATCCAGATACAGCAGGCCCACGCACAGGATGAACACGCCACCGATCGTCCCCAGCCACGGCGCGGCCCAGGTGTTGGTGCCGAAAAACGAGGTGGGAATGATGTTCTGAATTTGCGGCGTTCCCGGCAGCGCATCCATCGTGAAGGTGAACGCACCCAAGGCAATGGTGCCGGGAATCAATCGTTTGGGAATGTCGTTCTGACGGAACAACTCGGCAGCAAACGGATAGACCGCGAACACCACGACGAACAGGGAAACGCCGCCATAGGTCAGCAGCGCGCACACCAGCACAATCGACAACATCGCGCGCTGCGGCCCGACCAGGCGAATGGCGGCCGCCACGATGGACTTCGAAAACCCCGATATCTCAATCAACTTGCCGAATACCGCACCGAGCAGAAACACCGGGAAGTACAGCTTCAGGAAGCCCACCATCTTGTCCATGAACAAGCCGGTGAACATCGGCGCGACCAGACTTGGATCGGTCAGCAACACCGCGCCCAGGGCTGCGATCGGCGCGAACAGGATCACGCTGTAGCCGCGGTACGCCACCACCATCAGGAAAATCAGCGCGGCAAGGACGATCAACAAGGACATGCGAGAGCCGGAATGGTCATTCGAGCATGCAGTGTCCGGTCTACCCGCCCGCTTGCCCAGCGTACAAAAGGCCAACAGGCAACCGCCTGTCCCGTCGGCAATGGCCGCCCAGCCGTAAATTGACAAATGTCAAGGCCGCCCTTGCGCTGCCACCGATTCAATTGAGCCACGGCATTGTCCCAACTCTGGAGACTCATCCCATGGCCATCGCGTGGACTGCGGCACTGCACACCGGCATTGATGTCATCGACCAGCAACATCAGCGCATCGTCGACTACATCAATCGTCTGGAAGTTCTGCTGCACGAGCACGACCAGCAAACCCTGGGCGATATTCTTTCCGAGGTGGTCGACTACACACTCTCGCATCTCGCCTTCGAGGAAAGCCTGATGGAAGAAGCCGGTTATCCGCTGCTTCGCCCGCATCGCGCGGTTCACGAGCACTTTACCCACCGGGTCCAGACCTATGCGCACCGCTTCCGGTGTGGCGAGGACATCGGTGCCGAGTTGTACGGGATGCTATCGACCTGGCTGGTTCATCACATCCAGCGTGACGACATGGCCTACGTCAAGGACGTCACACACTACCTGCAGCGCACCCGGCACCAGAATGCCAGCGAACACGGCTGGCTGGGGCGAACGCTCAAACGATTCTTCCGCTGAGCAGCCACCAGACCAACACGCCCAGCAGCGCGCTGCCGATCAGTATCCACAGTCCCCATCGGATTCGACGTGTCGGGGTTTTCGGCGCGGCGAAGAATTGTCCCGTGTAGCGCACCTGCGCCGCTTCGGAATAGCCGCGCAGGGTTTCCGCTTCCGGCGACGAGCTGACGCTGGCCTGCAGCGCCATCAACAGTTGCTGCGTGTTGTCGAGACGGGCATCCGGCGACTTCGCAAGCAGGCTCTCCAGCACCGGTTGCAGCCAGCGCAACGGCGCGGGCAAGGCGGGAATCGGCGAGCTGGCGTGCAGGCGCGCCAGCGCATGCGGATCGTCACTGACAAACGGCGGTCGCCCGGTCAGCATCTCGTGGAACAGACAGCCGAGGCTGTACAGGTCTGCACGTCCATCCAGCGCGCCGCCGCTCTGTTGTTCCGGGCTCATGTAGAGCGGCGTACCGCCATCCAGCGACGGTCGAGTTTCCATCGCTCGATCCAGTCGGGGCGCAACCAGTCCGTAGTCGGCAATCACGGCGCGTGACTCGCGATCAAACAGAATATTGGCAGGCTTTAAATCCCGATGTACCAGCCCGCGCGCATGCAATGCCGCCAGACCTCGGGTGATCTCGATCAGTATCCGCAACGCATCGTCGACCGGCAGCCCGCGGGGTGCCTTGCGCAAGCGTTCTCGCAGATCGCCCCCCGGCAGATATTCGCTGACCCACCACAGGCGCTCGCCCGATTCCGACACCTCCAGCAACGCTTCGAGATGCGG
>Ga0075012_10001006_pt1 | contig 29527 bp, 27 predicted proteins | sample All_14_2_FD_71474 | JGI IMG/M metagenome (GOLD analysis project Ga0075012, IMG submission 71474) | Freshwater microbial communities in response to fracking from Pennsylvania, USA - Allegheny Zone_MetaG_DW_15 | ecosystem: Environmental > Aquatic > Deep subsurface > Groundwater > Drilled...
GCGAAGGCCGCGCCGGGCTACGCGATGGCAAAGCACATCATCCATCTGATCAACGCGGTGGGCTCGGTCGTGAACGACGACCCGCGCGTCGAGGGTCGCCTCAAGGTGCTGTTCCCGCCGAACTACAACGTCACACTCGCCGAGCGGGTGATTCCTGCCGCCGACCTGTCCGAGCAGATCTCGCTCGCCGGCAAGGAGGCCTCCGGAACCGGCAACATGAAGTTCGCCCTCAACGGCGCGCTCACGATCGGCACCGACGACGGCGCGAACGTCGAGATCCGCGAGCTCGTCGGCGACGACAACTTCTTCCTCTTCGGCATGAGCGAGCCCGAGGTCGAGGCGCTGTGGGCCAAGGGCTACAAGCCGAGCGAGTTCTACCAGGCCGACGACAACCTGCGCCGGGCGCTGGATCTCATCGCGTCGGGCGCATTCTCGGCCGGAAACCGCTCGACGTTCGAGCCGATCGTGTCGAATCTGCTCTACGACGACCGCTTCATGGTGCTCGCCGACTACTCGTCGTACATCGCCGCCCAGGCGAAGGTGGATGCCGCCTACGCCGACCCGGAGGAGTGGACGCGGTCCGCGATCCTCAACGTCGCCCGCAGCGGCTTCTTCTCCTCGGACCGGTCGATGCGTGACTACATCGACCGCATCTGGCACACCCCGCCCTCGTTCTGAGCCGGGCGCCGGCCGGGCGGTCAGCGGTCGGGCTCAGCGGGCGTAGCGCTCGGCGAACGTGCGCAGGATGCGGCTCGGATGCGACACCGGCGCCCGGCGCACCGCGGTGAGGGTGACGTGCAGCTCGTGCGGCGCGAAATACCCGTGATCGGCATAGGCATGGATACGGGTGGTGATGCCGTCCACGTCGAGCTCGGGGTGGAACTGCGTCGCGTACACGTTCCGGCCGACCCGGAACATCTGCACGGGACACAGCGGCGATGACGCGAGCAGGACAGCGGATGCCGGAAGCGAGCTGATCGCCTCCTTGTGGCCGACGAACGCCTCGAAGGTGCGCGGCAGCCCGTGCAGGAGCGGGTCTGCGGCACCGGCATCCGTCATCGTCACCGGAACGACACTGACCGGCTCAGCGTGCGTACGGTCGATCGTCGCGCCGAGGAACGCGCCGACCGTGCCGACGCCATAGCAGGCGCCGAGGTACGGAAAGTCCCGCGCGACGACCTCATCGAGCAGCGCGGCGAACTCGGACTCGACGCGGTGCTGCACGGGTGACTTCTTCTCCGCCGCATCCGATGCATTGAACGGCCCGCCGCCGACGAAGATCCCCGACAGCTCATCGAGGTCGAAGGTGGGCATCGGCCCCGCTTCGAGACGCACCCGCACGAGCTCGCTCTCGGACAGTCCGGTGTACCGGCGGAACTGCGCGTACTCCTGATCGGCGGGCAGGTCTTCGGCCCGGGTGGCGAGCAGCACGAACGGTTTCACCACGCCAACCTACCTTCCTGTGGGCGGGGCATCCGTCACGAGGGACGCACCGCGTGAAGGTGGCGACTTCTGCCGCTTCCTCCGCGCAGCTGCGACGATTGCCGCCACCTGATCGCGGTGGCTGTCCGCCCCCGCCTCCGCAGCGTTTGCCGACCGCGGGACTAGGGTGAATCCATGGCTATCGCACGTCTTCACGGCGGACCCCTCGACGGGCAACTTCTTCCCCTCGACGACCCGGAACTCGACAAGCTCATCGTTCCCTACAGCGAGACTCAGGTCGTCTATGAGCGCAAGGGCGGCCTGGAGAACACCGGGACCAGTGACGGCCCCACCGAGGCCGAGTTCTGGTTCGTGGAGTCTGAAGGCGAAATCGACCCGTACAGCGATACGGCACGTGACCGCCGCTGACCCGTCAGCACCATCCTCCGAGCCGTCTCGTTCCGTCGAGATAGAGCTCAAGTTCGATGCGGACGACACCACACCGCTGCCTGAGTGGACCGGGCTGCCCGGCGTGGCGTCCGTCGGCGCGGCAGAGCTTCGCAAGCTCGACGCGCGGTATTTCGACACCGCCGAGTTCGCGCTCGCGTCAGCGGGCTACGCGCTGCGCCGTCGCAGCGGCGGACCTGACGCAGGCTGGCACATCAAGGGCCCGCGCATCGGCGGGGGGCGCACCGAACTGCACTGGCCGCTCGGAGACCAGGCAGACGAGGATGTGCCGGATGCCGTCCGCTCGGCGCTCGCGCCGGTCACGGATGCCGAGCTTCACCCGATCGCCCGCATCCTCAACACCCGCACCGCCTACGCCCTGAGCGCGGCCGACGGGGGACTGGTCGCCGAGTTCGTCGACGACCGCGTCACGGCGACCGATGTGCGCACCGGCGTGTCGCGCACCTGGCGCGAATGGGAGATCGAGCTGGGGCCCGCCGCCGAAGCCGACCCGCGCGGGTTCTTCGCCGCCGTGAAGGCGGCCGTGCTGGCCGCCGGCGGCCGGGCTGCGGCGTCCGCCTCCAAGCTCGCCCGCGCCCTCGGCTACTGACGGTACCGCGACTCAGAGGTTGATCATGTGGCCGGCGAGGCCGTGGAACGCCTCTTGCACGGACTCCGACAGCGTCGGGTGCGTGTGCACGTTGCGGGCCGCCTCCAGCGCCGTGAGATCCCACTTCTGCGCGAGCGTGAGCTCGGCGAGCAGCTCCGACACATCCGGGCCGATCAGGTGGCCGCCCAGAAGCTCGAGGTGCTCGCCGTCGGCGACGAGCTTCACGAAGCCGATCGGCTCGCCCAGACCGTTCGCCTTGCCGTTCGCCGAGAACGGGAACTTCGCGACCTTGACGTCGTAGCCGGCATCCCGCGCCTGCTGCTCGGTCAGGCCGAACGAGGCCACCTGGGGCGAGCAGAAGGTGGCGCGCGGCATCATGCGGTAGTCGCCGAGAGTCATGGTCTCGGCCTTGCCGATGGTCTCGGCGGCCACGACGCCCTGCGCCTCGGCCACGTGAGCGAGCTGGAGCTTGGCGGTGACATCGCCGATGGCATAGATGTGCGGCACGTTCGTGCGCATGTAGTCGTCGATATCGATCGCGCCGCGGTCGGTGAGCTTCACTCCGGTGCGCTCGAGGCCGAAGTTCTCGACGTTCGGCGCGAAGCCGATCGACATGAGCACCTTGTCGGCATCGATCGACTGGGTCTCGCCGCCCGCGTTCGGCGTGTAGGTCACCGTGACGTGGTCGCCGTGATCGGTGACGCTCTCGACCTTGGTCGAGGTGAGGATGTCGACGCCGTATTTCTTGTACTGGCGGGCGATCTCCTTCGAGACATCGGCGTCCTCGTTCGGCAGTGCGCGGTCGAGGAACTCGATGATCGTGACCTTGACGCCGTAGTGGGTCAGCACGAATCCGAACTCCATGCCGATCGCGCCCGCGCCCACGATGACGATCGATTCGGGCAGTTCGCGTGTCATTATCTGCTCTTCGTACGTCACCACGTTCCGGCTGAGCTGCACGCCCGGAAGCAGGCGCACCCGGGAGCCGGTCGCGATGATCGCGTTGTCGAAGGTGACCTCTTCGGTCGATCCGTCTGACTTGGCCACCGTCAGAGCGTTCGGACCGGTGAAGGTGCCGCGTCCTTCGTACTCGGTCACCTTGTTCTTCTTCATCAGGAAGTGGATGCCCTTGACATGCGTGTCGGACACCTTCCGGCTGCGATCCCACGCGACGCCGAAGTCGAAGTGCACATCACCCGAGATGCCGAACAGCTCGGCCTTGTCGTGGAACGTGTGTGCAAGGTCGGCGTTGCGCAGCAGCGCCTTGGAGGGAATGCATCCCACATTCAGGCAGACACCGCCCCAGTATTTCTCCTCGATGATCGCAACGGAAAGACCGAGCTGGGCTGCTCGGACGGCCGCGACGTAACCGCCGGGACCGGCGCCGAGAATGGCGACGTCGTAGTGAGGCATGCATCAAGCCTATCGGTCGGCAGGAGGCGCAGAACCGGGTGTCGTGCCCTCTCCGAGGGTGCCTCCGGGCGTCCGCTCGAGCGCCTTCCGCCGCCGCGCGCGGGACACCAAGAGGTAGGCGATCGCACCGAGCACGGCCACGCCCATCACCGCGAGCAGAACCCAAGGAATGGATGCCGCACCGCTGTCGACCGGGACCGCGGACTCGACGGGCGTGGGCGTCGCTGTGTCGGTGGGGGTTTCGGTCGGCGTCCCGGTGACGGTGGGACTCGCCGTCGGAGTCGGGGTCGGCGCCGTCGCCACGGAGAACTGGAACTGTCCCGAGATCGGGTCCCCGTCGCTGGAGACGACCTTCCAGAGCACGGTCACGATTCCGGATGCCGCGCCGCTGAGCTGCTCTGTCAGCGGCTGCGTCACGATCGTGCCCTCCACCAGAGGGACGCCCTCGGCGAGCGAGGCGCCCGAAGCATCCGTCACCTGCAGCTCGGTAGCGCCCGGGTCCGTCGCCAGCACGCCGCTGAAGGTGAGCGTGAGCTGTTCGGGCAGCGTATCGAGGGCGGAGCCGGCGGGCGGATCTGTGGAGACGAGCGCGTCGTGCGCGCTCGCGGGGGAGGCGACCAGCAGGCCGGCTGCGGCCAGGAGCAGTGCGGCCACGGCTGCGACGATGTTGTGACGGCGTCGGAAGGAGTGCGGGGGAGCGGTGTTCGCAGGCATCCTGTTCAGGCTACGCCGCGTCCGCCAGCCCCGAAGCATGTGACGGGCGGGTGAACCGACGCTGAGCCCCCGGCGACCCGGTGACGCGGGAGGCGGCGAGGAGTACCGTTCGAAGCAGGCGGCGGATGTCGTCGCGTGGTGAAACGGAAGGAGCGTGAGGTGGACTCGATGATGATGGACATGATGGCCAAGGACATGTCGATGGCCGGCATGAGCGCCGCGATGGACATGCAGCTCATGCAGGCCTGTATGGACGCCTGCTCAGCCTGCGAGCAGGCGTCTGCGGTGTGCTCGACGCAGATGATGGATTGCGCGCCCGCGTGCATGAACTGCGCCGACATGTGCAACACGATGATGCGCACGATGCTGCGCATGCAGGGCGCGACACCGGCGGTCATGATGTCGATGCTCGACGCCTGCATGGCGATGTGCCAGCTGAGCATGGACATGTGCATGCCGCACGCCGACACGAGCGAGGTCTGCAAGATGTCCGCCCAGTCGTGCAAGGCATGCATGGACGCCTGCATGGCGCTCAAGGACAGCATGATGAAGATGGCCTGACGGTCACCGCACGAAATGCTGCGGGCTGACTAGCCCCGCAGCACGTCGAAGCGCAGCATGTTGAAGCGCAGCGACCCCACGGCGAGCACGTCGTAACGGCCGTGGAGTGCGACCGGCGCGCCGGTCACCGCGTGGCGCGCTGCCCCGGATCCGCTCCACAGTTCGATGCGCTCGCCCTCGGCGACCGTTCGCACCACGACGACACCCCGGTCGGCGTCCGCCTCTTCGACGATCGCGTCGACCCACTCCGACGGCGTCGCTGACGACAGCCGCGCCTGGATCAGGTGGAGGGCGTGACCCGGTGCGAACGAGGAGCACGACTGGCCGCGGGCACACATGCACGCAGCACGCTCACGCACCTGAAGGGGCGGAAGGGGGCGGTGCGGGCTGGACACGACGGACTCCTCGGAAGTAGGTTCGGTTGCTCGTCAGGCTAGGCGGCCCGCCCCCCGGCGGTCGCCTCAGGTGACACACGGCGAAACATGCGGAGCATCGTGAACGAGCCTGGATCCGACCCTCTCGGAGGCTGGTCGATCCGTTACGCTGGGACCCCAGAAGGAGGAACACCGTGGAGGAGAACCGCCAACCCGAGCCGGACGAGATCCGCAGGGCTTCCGGAGCGGGCGCCGCGGGGGAATCGCAGGGCACCACCGATACGACGCAGACTTTCGGACACGACTCCGACCTGTCGTTCGTGCCGTTCGGGAGTGATCTGAGCGACGCCGAACTCGACGCGATCGAGGCGCTGCCCACCGGTGCGGCCCTGTTCATCGTGCGCTCCGGACCGACCATGGGGGCCCGCTACCTGCTCGACACCGATGTGACGACCGTGGGCCGGCATCCCGAAGCCGACATCTTCTTCGACGACGTCACCGTCTCTCGCCGTCACGCCGAGATCACCCGGACCGAATCGGCGTTCGAACTCGTCGACCAGCGCTCGCTCAACGGCACGTACGTCAACGGCGAGCGCGTCGATCGCGCTGTGCTGGCGAACGGCGCCGAAGTGCGCGTCGGCAAGTTCCGGCTGAACTTCTTCGTCTCGCCTGCCGACCTGCCGCAGGTGGCGGACGGCTGATGCCGGCATCGTCAGCCCGCGAACGTTCATCGTCCGCGGGGCTTCTCAGCATTGGCCAGGTCCTGGCGCGGCTCTCGCCCGAGTTCCCCAATCTGACATCCAGCAAGCTGCGATTCCTCGAGGTCCAGGGCATCGTCACGCCCACCCGCACCGACTCCGGCTACCGCAAGTTCTCGCAGGACGACCTCGAGCGACTGCGCCTGGCCCTCACCCTGCAGCGCGATCACTACATGCCGCTCGTGGTCATCCGCGAGTACCTCGCCGACGTCGACGCCGGCCGTGATCCGGCTCCGCCGACGGCGATGCCGCCGTCGATCGTGGCGGCGCCGCGCCGGTACCGCCGCGAGGAGCTGCTCGTCGCCTCCGGCGCCGCGCCGCAGCTGCTCAACGACGCGATCAGCACCGGTGTGCTCATCGCCGCGGACGGCTACAACGATCAGGCGGTCGCGATTCTGCGGGCCCTCGTCGCGCTGGATCGGCACGGGATCGAGCCGCGGCATGTGCGCACGCTCCGCCAGAGCGCCGAGCGCGACGTCGCACTCGTCGAATCGGCGCTTTCTCCTCTGCTGCGCCGGACGGATGCCGCATCCCGCGCCCGTGCCAGCGAGCTGGCCCCGGAGCTGGCCAAGCGCCTCGACGAGGTGCGCGCGATCTTCGCCCGCGCGGCCCTCGACCGTATGCTGTCCTGACACGCGGGTCGCGACCGCTCCGCGACACGCCGGGCCGCGAATGCGGATGTCGTTGCCCGGCGGCTGGGCCCCATCTAACGTTGACATGTCCGATCATCAAGGAGGAAGCGTATGAACGCTCACGACGCGGACGAACCAAAGTTCGTCGCCGACCTCCTGTTCACCGACGGACTCCCCGAGATGGACGACGAAGTCGGCTACCGTGGCGCCGTCGCGGCTCGCGTCGCCGGTATCACCTACCGCCAATTGGACTACTGGGCCCGCACCGAGCTGGTCGAGCCCACGGTCCGCGGCGCGTCGGGCTCCGGGTCCCAGCGGTTGTACGGCTTCCGCGACATCCTCGTGCTCAAGCTCGTGAAGCGACTTCTCGACACCGGCATCTCGCTCCACCAGATCCGCACGGCGGTCGAGCAGCTGCGCGCATCCGGCATCCGCGATCTGGCCGGCACCACGCTGATGAGCGACGGCGCTTCGGTGTACCTCTGCACATCGAACGACGAGGTCATCGACCTGGTCAGCCGCGGTCAGGGCGTCTTCGGCATCGCCGTCGGCAAGGTTCTGCACGAGGTCGAGTCCACGCTCGTGGACTTCGACGCGCAGGCTCCGGACGCGATGGACGAGCTTTCGGCTCGCCGCGCCGCGCGCTCGGCCTGACGACGACGCTTCGACCAGCTCAGCGACCGGTCAGTGACTGCGGCGACCGGTGGTGCGGCGCGGACCTGACTCAGACCGTGGTGCTGCCGGCGGTCGGGATGCGACCGGTGCGCATGACGCGGTCCAGCAGCGCGTCGAAGTCGGCCGCGAGCTCCTGAGCGGAGTCCCCGGGCCAGATGTGCAGGGGCTTGGCCGCACCCTGCGCCTGCTGCAGCGACGTGCGCTCGGGCAGCTGGGGCGAGAGCACGAGCGGGCCGAACATGTCGCGCAGCTCCTTGATGCGGAACTGGTGCTCGATCGACTGCGGGCGCACGCGGTTGACGACGATGCCGAGCGGCTGCAGGCGGGGGGAGAGGCCGCGGCGGATCTCCTCGATCGCACGCAGCGCGCGGTCGGCGGCGGCGACGGAGAACAGTCCCGGCTCAGTGACGACGATCACTCGATCGGATGCCGCCCACGCGGTTCTGGTGAGGGCGTTCAGCGACGGCGCGCAGTCGATCAGAACGAGGTCGTAGTCGGCCTCGATGGTCGCGAGGGCCTCTTCCATCTTCCAGACGTCGCGCACCGAGGGGTGCGGGCCGTCGAAGTTGATCGCCGACGGGCTGCCGATCATGACGTCGATCGTGCCGGGGTGCACCTTCGCCCAGCCGCTCGTCGTGATCGCCTGGCGGACGACCTTCTCCTTGGGGTTTGCGAGGACGTCGGCGACATTGAGTCGGCCCGCGACCTGGATATCCATGCCGGTGGACACATCGGACTGCGGGTCGAGATCCACCACGAGAGTCCGAACTCCCCGCGCGAATGCCGCGGAGGCGAGTCCCAGAGTCACGGTTGTCTTGCCGACCCCGCCCTTGAGCGAGCTGACGGAGAGTACGTGCACAATCCACCACGTTACCGTCCCCTAGGCTGACAGCACACTCAGCCCGATCCCAAGGTCACTCAGCGAGGTGTGAATGTTCCGCAAGATCCTGGTCGCCAACCGCGGTGAGATCGCGATTCGAGCCTTCCGAGCCGCCTACGAGCTGGGCGCCCGCACCGTCGCGGTGTACCCCTACGAGGACCGCGGCTCGATTCACCGCCAGAAGGCGGACGAGTCCTATGTCATCGGCGAACCGGGTCATCCGGTGCGCGCATATCTCGATGTCGACGAGATCATCCGCGTGGCGCTGGCGTGCGGAGCGGATGCCATTTACCCGGGCTACGGATTCCTCTCCGAGAATCCGAAGCTCGCCGCACGCGCCGCAGAGAACGGCATCACCTTCATCGGACCGCCGGCGAAGGCGCTCGAGATGGCCGGCAACAAGGTCACCGCGAAGCACTACGCGATCGCTGCGGGTGTTCCGGTGCTCCGCTCGACCGAGGCGTCGGAGGATGTCGACGAGCTCGTCGCCCAGGCCGCCGGCATCGGTTTCCCGATCTTCGTGAAGGCGGTGGCCGGCGGCGGCGGCCGCGGCATGCGCCGCGTCGAGAGCGCCGCGGCGCTCCCGCCCGCGATCGCCGAGGCCATGCGCGAGGCCGGTGCTGCCTTCGGCGATGCGCGCGTCTTCCTCGAGCAGGCCGTCGTGCGTCCGCGTCACATCGAGGTGCAGATCCTCGCGGACGCGACAGGCCATACGGTCCACCTGTTCGAGCGGGACTGCTCCGTGCAGCGTCGGCATCAGAAGGTCATCGAGATCGCGCCCGCGCCGAACATCTCCGACCAGTTGCGGGCGGCTCTTCACCGCGACGCGGTGGCCTTCGCCGAGTCGATCGGCTATGTGAACGCGGGCACGGTGGAATTCCTGGTGGACACGGCGGGTGAACGCGCGGGCGAACACGTCTTCATCGAGATGAACCCCCGCATCCAGGTCGAGCACACGGTGACCGAAGAGGTCACGGACGTCGACCTCGTTCAGTCGCAGATCCGCATCGCCGCCGGTGAGACCCTCGACGACCTGGGCCTGAACCAGGACAACATCGTGCTGCGCGGCGCCGCCCTGCAGTGCCGCATCACCACGGAGGACCCCGCCGAGGGCTTCCGCCCCGACACCGGGCGCATCACGACCTACCGTTCGCCCGGTGGGGCCGGCATCCGCCTCGACGGGGGCACCACCGCGGCCGGTTCGCAGATCAGCCCGCACTTCGACTCGATGCTCTCGAAGCTGACGTGTCGCGCCCGGGACTTCCCCTCGGCGGTCGCGCGCGCCAAGCGCGCCCTCGCCGAGTTCCGCATCCGCGGCGTCGCCACCAACATCCCGTTCCTTCGTGCGGTGCTGGATGATCCCGCGTTCGTCGCTGGCGATCTCAGCACGGCGTTCATCGAAGAGCGCCCGGATCTGCTGAACGTCCACCACTCGCGCGACCGCGCCACCAAGCTGCTGAGCTGGCTGGGCGACGTGACCGTGAACCGCCCGTATGGCGACAAGCCGGTCTCCGTCTCGCCCGGCAGCAAGCTTCCGGAGATCGACATCTCGGCCGCGCCGCCGTCGGGGACGCTCGATCGGCTCCGCGAGCTGGGCCCGACAGGGTTCGCGCAGGCGCTTCGCGCGCAGGTGCCGCTCGCAGTGACCGAGACGACGTTTCGCGACGCCCACCAGTCGCTGCTGGCGACCCGGGTCCGCACCCGCGATCTCGTCCGCGTCGGACCGCACGCAGCGCGGATGACGCCGGGCCTGCTCTCGGTCGAGGCTTGGGGCGGCGCGACCTACGACGTCGCTCTGCGCTTCCTCGCCGAAGACCCGTGGGAGCGACTGGCGGCGGTGCGGGAGGCGATCCCGAACATCCCGATCCAGATGCTGCTGCGCGGTCGCAACACCGTCGGCTACACACCCCGGCCGGACGAGGTCGCCCACGCGTTCGTCCGGGAGGCTACGGCCACGGGCGTCGACATCTTCCGCATCTTCGACGCCCTCAACGACGTCAGCCAGATGCGTCCGGCGATCGATGCAGTGCTGGAGACGGGCACTGCCGTCGCGGAGGTCGCGGTCTGCTACACGGCCGATCTGCTCGATCCCGCCGAGTCCCTCTACACGCTCGACTACTACCTTCGCCTCGCGGAGAGGATCGTGGAATCCGGCGCCCACATCCTGGCGATCAAGGACATGGCGGGACTGCTGCGGCCCGCGGCCGCGGCGAAGCTCGTCACGGCGCTGCGCGAGCGCTTCGGCCTTCCGGTTCACCTGCACACCCACGACACCGCCGGCGGCCAGCTCGCGACACTGCTCGCCGCGAGTGCCGCGGGAGTGGACGCGGTGGATGCCGCGGCCGCACCGCTGGCCGGCACGACCAGTCAGCCGTCACTGTCGGCGCTGGTCGCCTCGCTGGCTCACACCGAGCGCGACACCGGACTGGACCTCTCGGCTGTGAGCGATCTCGAGCCGTACTGGGAAGGTGTCCGTACCCTGTACAGCCCGTTCGAGTCGGGCCTTCCGGGGCCCACCGGCCGGGTGTACCACCACGAGATCCCGGGAGGGCAGCTCTCCAACCTCCGCCAACAGGCGATCGCGTTGGGCATGGCCGATGACTTCGAGCGCATCGAGGACATGTACGCCGCCGCCGATCGCATCCTCGGGCGCATCCCCAAGGTGACGCCGTCGTCGAAGGTCGTCGGCGACCTCGCTCTGGCCCTCGTCGCAGCGAACGCCGACCCGGCCGATTTCGCGGAGAATCCCCAGAACTACGACATTCCGGATTCCGTGGTCGGCTTCATGGCGGGGGAACTGGGCGACCTGCCCGGAGGCTGGCCGGAGCCCTTCCGCACGAAGGTGCTCGCCGGACGACAGATCTCCATCGACGTCCCGCCGCTCACGGACGCGGAGCGCGACGGACTGGCGGGCGACACCGCCGCGCGACGTCGCACGCTGAACCGGCTGCTCTTCCCCGGTCCTGCGAAGGACTTCGAGGCCAATCGCGAGGCCTACGGCGATCTGTCGGCTCTCGGCACGCCCGACTACCTCTATGGGCTGAAGCCGGGCGAGGAGCACATCGCGGAGATCGACCCGGGCGTGCAGCTGTATGTCGGGCTGGAAGCGATCGGCGAGGCTGATGCCCGGGGCATCCGGACGGTCATGACGACCTTGAACGGGCAGCTGCGTCCGGTGTACGTGCGCGACCGCAGCATCGCCGTGGAGTCGCGCCAGGCCGAGAAAGCCGATACGTCCAGGTCCGGTCAGGTCGCCGCGCCGTTCTCGGGTGTTGTCACGCTCAAGGCCTCCGTCGGCGACGCCGTCCTGGCGGGTCAGCCGGTAGCCTCCATCGAGGCCATGAAGATGGAGGCGGCCATCACGGCGCCCGTCGACGGGGTCGTGGAGCGGATCGCGATCGGGGAGACTCAGCAGGTGGAGGCCGGCGACCTTTTGGTCGTCATCCGCCCTGGACAGTAGCCTGGAGGGTGCGGCATCCCCCCGCGCAACGATTTTCTGTCTTTGGAGATACCGCAGTGACGCCCGATCGCACCGACCAGACGCACGCAGATGATGCAGAGAACGAGCAGAACGGCGTCCTTTCCGACACCGGAACACTCGAGACCTCCGGCCTCGGATTTCTCGGCGGCCAGACCGAGCAGGTCAGTGTCGCGTTCCCGTCGGACTCCGATGACGACCTGGTCGACGACGACGTGATCGACGACGAGGTCGCGCTGGATTCACTGGGGTTCTCCGACGAGAACGCTGTCGAAAGCGGCGCAGCGACGGTCGACGAGTTCGTCGGCACGGCCGAGATCGAGGTCGACGAGTGGACCGGGGCCGAGAGCGTCTACGACTCCTCGTCGGCCTTCGAGGACGCGTCTGTCGTCGAGGACACCGTCGCGGATGCCGACCGCCAGGAGGATGCTCCGCTGTTCGCGAACACCCCCGTCGAGACCGCTCCGGCCAGTGCACCGCCGGCCCCGAGCACGGGCTCGACACCGACGACGGGCTCCATCCCGAGCACCCGTTGGGAGGCGCAGCATCCCGATGTCGAAGAGCGCCCCGACCACCCGCACGCGGTCGAGCGCGTGATCCCGCGGGCCGACGTCACGATGACCTCCAAGCGCCTCGGCGAGTTCGAAGCCGGCCGCGAGACCGCTGACCTGCTCACCGCGGACCGCCTGCTCGATCCGCACCAGATCGTGCGACCCGAGCCCGAGGGCACTTGGCAGCACTTCGTCTATTCGATCTCAGGTCACCGCATCAACCTCGGTGACGGCAAGCGCGCCCGTGCCCGCAAGGAGCTCGACCGCCGCATCGCGGCATCCCTGAACGGCGGCGCGCGGTTCGTGCCCGTGCTCTCGCGCAAGGGTGGCGTCGGAAAGACCACCGTGACCACCCTGCTCGGCATGGCGCTGGCCGATGCTCGCGACGACCGCATCATCGCCGTCGACGCCAATCCCGACCGGGGAACCCTCGCCGAGCGCATTTCGCGCTCGAGCGGCAAGACCGTCCGCGACCTGGTGAAGGCGCGCTCTGAGGTCACCGGCTACAACGACATCTCGAACATCGTCGCCCGCGACGAGACCCGACTGGACGTACTGGCCTCCGGCACGGACCCGCGCGTGTCCGAAGCGCTGAACGACCGCGACTACCACGACATCGCGAGCATCGCGGCGCACTACTACTCGATCGTGCTCACCGACACGGGCACCGGCATCGTCCACTCGGTGATGGGCGCCACGCTCGACCTGGCCGACCAGCTCGTCGTCGTCGCCGGCCTGAGCGTCGACGAAGCGCGTCTCGCCTCCGAGACGCTCACCTGGCTCGAGACCAACGGCTACGCCGAGCAGGTGCGCAACACGATCGTGGTGCTCAACAGCTCCCGACCCGGAACGCCGCTCGTGCGTCAGGATGAGCTCGAAGGGCATTTCCGAACGCGCGTGCGCAGCGTGGTCCGCGTTCCCTACGATCCGCACATCGCGGCGGGCAGCGCCATCTCGTTCCGCGACCTGCAGCCGGCGACCCGGCTCGCGGCGCGCGACCTGGCCGCCTCGGTCGTCGAGGGCCTGCGAGCCCTCGCACCCGCAGCGTAGGCGCAGATGTCTGTCCGGCCCATCCGCCTCTTCGGCGACCCGGTGCTGCGCGCCCCGAGTGCCCCGATCGGCGAGATCGACGACGGCATCAGGGCGCTCGTGCGCGACCTCATCGACACCGTCGAGCTGCCCGGCCGTGCCGGGGTCGCCGCACCCCAGATAGGGGTCGGACTCCGCGCGTTCAGCTACAACATCGACGGCGAGATCGGCTATATCCTCAACCCGGTGCTCGTCGAGGTCTCGGGTGAACCGGAACTCGTCGGCGAGGGATGCCTTTCGGTGCCCGGGCTCTGGCACGAGGCCCTGCGCCACCCGCACGCCAGCGTCACGGGCATCGACCTGGACGGCAACGAGGTCGTGCTCGAAGGCGACGGCCTGCTCGCGCAGGCCCTGCAGCACGAGACCGACCATCTCGACGGAAAGCTCTACCTCGACCGGCTGCCGGCCGAGACCCGGCGCATCGCGATGAGGGAGATCCGCGAGAGCACCTGGTTCTGACCGATTCTCGGTCGTTGAGCGAGGGAGCGAACGTGCCTCGGCCCCCGCCCCGGCTCGCTGATGCGGGCCACTAGACTGCAACACGTCGTCGCGGCTGCGCCGGCCGGAGAGGGAACGCGGTGCTCAAAGTCGGTATCGACATCGGTGGCGCGAAGGTCGCCGGCTTCATCGACCGCGAGCGGGCCTAGGCGATGTTCTACTGGCTGATGAAGTACATCGTGCTCGGACCGCTCCTCAGGGCGATCTTCCGGCCGTGGATCGTGGGCCGCACGAACGTTCCCGTCGAAGGTGCCGCGGTTCTCGCGAGCAATCATCTGTCGTTCATCGACTCGGTGTTCCTGCCGCTGATGATCGACCGGCCGATGTCGTTCCTCGCGAAGAGCGACTACTTCACTGGCAAGGGTCTCAAGGGCTGGGCCACTCGGATGTTCATGAAGGGGACGGGTCAGATCCCCATCGAGCGCAACGTCGGCAGGGCCTCCGAAGCGTCGCTGAACACCGGACTGCAGGTGCTCGGGCGCGGCGAGCTGCTCGGCATCTACCCCGAGGGCACGCGCAGCCCCGACGGTCGCCTCTACCGGGGCCGCACCGGACTCGCTCGCATGGTGCTGGAAGCGCGCGTGCCCGTCATCCCGGTCGTGATGGTCGACACGGACACCGTCATGCCGATCGGCCGCCGCCTGCCGCGCGTCGGGCGCGTGGGCATCGTGATCGGCGAGCCGCTTGACTTCTCGCGGTTCGCAGGCATGGAGGGCGACCGGTACATCCTCCGCTCGGTCACCGACGAGATCATGGTCGCGCTGCAGCGGCTGGGAGAGCAGACCTATCACGACGTCTACGCCTCGACGGTCAAGAGCGGGCTGGCCGCGCCTGCAGTCGACTGAGCCGCCGCCGTACAGCAGCCGTCACGGAATCCCGGAGCGACCGCGCGCCGATAGACTGGGCAGATGCTGCAGCAGCTTGACGCACTCGACCACTGGCGGACCCTGCCCATAAAGCAACAGCCCACCTGGTATGACGCGGAGGCTGTCGCGGCCGTCTCGGCCGAGATCGCGACCCTGCCGCCTCTCGTGTTCGCCGGTGAGGTCGACAACCTGCGCGACCAGCTCGCCCGCGCCGCATCCGGTCGCGCGTTCGTGCTGCAGGGAGGCGACTGCGCCGAGACCTTCGCCGGAGCGACGGCCGAGCAGATCCGCAACCGCATAAAGACGGTGCTGCAGATGGCGGTCGTGCTGACGTACGGCGCCGCGATGCCGATCGTGAAGATGGGGCGCATGGCCGGCCAGTTCGCCAAGCCGCGCTCGAGCGACACCGAGACGCGCGGCGACGTCACACTGCCGGCGTACCGCGGCGACATCGTCAACGGCTTCGACTTCACCGAGGGCTCGCGCCGCGCCGACCCCGTCCGGCTGCTCAAGGGGTACCACACCGCTGCATCGACCATCAATCTGATCCGCGCGTTCACCCAGGGTGGCTTCGCCGACCTGCGCGAAGTGCACAGCTGGAACAAGGGCTTCGCCGAGAACCCGGCCAACCAGGCGTACGAGCGGCTCGCGCATGACATCGACCGGGCCATCAAGTTCATGGAGGCGGCCGGCGCCGACTTCGACGAACTGCGCCGCGTCGACTTCTACACCGGCCACGAGGGTCTGCTGATGGACTATGAGCGCCCGATGACGCGGATCGACTCGCGCACCGGCACGCCCTACAACACCTCGGCGCACTTCCTTTGGATCGGCGAGCGCACGCGCGACCTCGACGGCGCCCACGTGGACTACTTCTCGAAGATCCGCAACCCGATCGGCGTGAAGCTCGGACCCTCGACGACTCCGGATACCGCGCTCGCGCTCATCGACAAGCTCGACCCCCAGCGCGAGCCCGGTCGGCTGACTTTCATCACGCGCATGGGAGCGGGAAAGATCCGCGATGCGCTGCCGCCGCTGCTGGAGGCCGTGCGCGACGCGGGTGCGACGCCGCTGTGGGTGACCGACCCGATGCACGGCAACGGCATCACGACCCCCACCGGCTACAAGACCCGCCGCTTCGACGATGTCGTGGACGAGGTCCGCGGCTTCTTCGACGCGCACCGCTCCGTCGGAACGCATCCGGGCGGCATCCACGTCGAACTCACCGGTGACGACGTCACCGAGTGCCTCGGCGGCTCCGAGATGATCGACGAGGCCACTCTTGCGACCCGCTACGAGAGCCTCTGCGACCCGCGCCTGAACCACATGCAGAGCCTCGAGCTCGCGTTCCTGGTGGCCGAGGAGCTCGACAAGCGCTGATGCGCCCGCGTGTCAAGGTCGTGTCTCGATACGCCGCTGCGCGGCTACTCGACAAACCGGGCCGCGAAACGTATCGAGGCCGCAAGCATCTCGCGCTCAGAAGGCGCCGTTGATCCGGAAGCTGACGACTGTGCCCTTGGGGTGTTGCGTGCCCGCAGCCGGGACCTGTGACTCGACCTCGGTGATCTCGTCGAGTACGGCGTCCCACAGGGTCGCGTACTCGTATTCGAATCCGGCGTCGGTGAGAGCGGCCTTGGCCTGATCCCGGGTCAGCCCGACGATGTTCGGCACGGGGAACAGCGCGGGCCCCTTCGAGACGGCCAGTGTGACACTTTCGCCGGGGCGCCAGTCGCCGCCGCCATCGCGGCCGGCGATGTAGATGACGAGGCCGGTGTCGAGGTCGTCGTTGAACTCCTCGAACGTTCCGCTGACCGAAAGATTCTTCTCGGCGAGCATCGAGGTCGCCGAATCCACGCTCTCGCCGAACACATCGGGGATGGGTCCGACCGACACCGAGAGCGTCGCGGTGTCGCCCTCGAGGGCGGTGCAGCCCTGTGTGCAGTCCACCGGGTCGCCGCCCGCGCGCGGTGTCACCGACACCGCGATGACCGTGCCCTCGGCGGCGTCCGTGAAGTACTCCTGATCCGGCTCGGCGACCGTCAGATTGATCGCCTGCAGGATGCCGCGGGCATCGGTCGCCGCCACCCCGCCGAGCGCCTGCACGGTCTGCGGCCGCGGGCCCAGCGAGACGAGCACGTTCACGGTCCCATCCTTGTCGAGGCGCGAACCAGCGGACGGATCGGTTCCGACGACGATGCCGGGCGCGACATCAAGGTCGTAGACGTCTTTCTGCACGGCCTGCAGCGACTGCTCGGCGAGGATCTGCTGCGCCTCCGCGAAGCTGCGATCGGCCACATCGGGAACGGCGACCTGCGAACCGGGACCCGATCCGAGCCACCACCCGGCCCCCGCAGCGAGCGCCGAGAGCAGCAGGACCAGCGCCATGAGCCAGCCGCCCTTGACCGAGCGGCGCTTGGTCGCGGCGCGCAGGCGTGTGGCGTTGTCGGTCTCGTCGACCGCAGTGGTCTGTCCGGTCATCGTCGCAGGCAGCACCTGCGTGAGATCGCCCGAATCGCCGGCGACCTCCTCGCGGATGATGCCGGCCGACAGGGTGCGGGCCACCTGGGGGGCGATCCCGAGTTCGCGCTCGATCTCGCGCAGCCGATCGAGCATGACCGAAGCGTCCGTGGGCCTGTCGTCGGGCGACTTCTCGGTCGCCCACAGCACGAGCTCGTCGAGCTGTTCGGGCACCCCGGGGTTCTTCACGCTCGGCCGCGGCACCGAATCCGTCGCGTGCTGGAAGGCGATCTGCATGGGCTGCTCGCCCTTGTACGGCTGCTCGCCGACGAGCATCTCGTAGAGCATGATGCCGAGCGAGTAGATGTCGCTGCGCGCGTCGGCCAACCCGCGCGTGACCAGCTCAGGAGCGAGGTAGGCGATCGTGCCGAGCAGCTGGGCGCCGGTGGCGGTGTTCGCCGTCGTCGCGCGCGCGAGACCGAAGTCGCCGATCTTGATCCTGCCGTCTTCGGCCAGCAGTACGTTCTCGGGCTTGACATCGCGGTGCACGATGCCGGCGCGGTGCGCGGCGGCGAGACCGGAGAGCATCGCGTCCATGATCGTCACCGTCTGCGGCACCGTGAGGCGCTTCTGCTCGCGCAGCAGCTCGCGCAGCGTGATGCCGGGGAGGTATTCCATGACCAGGTACGCCATATCGCCGTCCTGGCCCTGGTCGAAGACGTTGACGACGTGCGGGTCGGCCAGTCGCGCGGCGGCCCGCGCCTCCTGGATGAACCGGCTCTGGAACACCGTGTCGTCGCTGAGGTGCCCGTGCATGACCTTGAGGGCGACCCGCCGCTCCAGGCGCAGGTCGGTGGCGACGTACACGGTCGCCATGCCGCCGCGCGCGATGCGCGCGCGCACCCGGTATCGGCCGTCGACCAGACGTCCGATCAGCGGGTCGGCCTGCTGACTCGTGCTCACGATCCGAGTCTACGGACGGGTTCCTGCGAGCCCGCGGAGCGGCTCACCCCCTGCTGGGGCGACGGCTGCGGCGTTCGGTCGCGGGTGCGGTCGCTCACCCGAGGGCGGCGAGCCATGCCGAGGCGGGCTGCTCCCACTGTGCGTACCGGTCGGGATAGGCGGAGATCTGCACCGACTGCGCGGCATTCGCGAACGACAACTCCTGCCAGCCCTGCACATCGAGCAGTCCGCGCGTCAGATACCCGTTCGGGTCGGATGGCCCTCCGTAGAAGGTGCGTGCGGCGTGCACCGCATCGCGGACCTGCTCCGGCGTTCCCCACCCGGTGCTCGGGCGCTGCTGAAACAGGCCGAGCGAATCGCGGTCGCCCCAGTCCAGGTTTCGCAGCCACGACTCCTGCATCGCCGTGCCCAGTGCGATCGCGATCCCCCGGTCGGGTACACCGAGTTCTCGGCCCACGCCGATGATGATCCTCGCGTTCGCGATCTGCTCGGCATCGAGCATCGTCGTGGACGCATCCGTGGTCGTGTTCGCGACGAGGGTCAGGGATGGCGTCGGCGGGACGGCGATGCTCTGGCCCGGGTAGATGATCGAGGACGCGTTCAGACCGTTCGCGTCCAGGAGCTCCTGCGTGCTCACACCGTGCAGCCGGGCGATCGCGCTGATCGTGTCCCCGCCGGCGACGACGTATGCGCGGGCGGCCGGTGGCGCCGGCGCGGCGGGTGCCGGGGGAGCGGCTTCGGGTGCCGTCACGGCGGCGAGCCGCAGGACCTGCCCCGGGTAGATGGTCGACGACCAGGACAGTCCGTTGATCGCGAGCACGTCGGTCGTGCGCAGCCCATGCCGGGCGGCGATCGTGGAGACGCTGTCGCCGGCCTGCACCTCGTAGGTCTCGGGGGTCGCGGCGGTCGGCACTCGCACCGACGAGGGCTTCGGCATTGGGGCTGCCGAGCCATGCGGTTCTGCGAGCAGGCGAGGCGCAGAGGAGTCGCCCGAGCGTGCGGGTCCGGCTGCATGCGCGGGGGCGGCGCTCATCAGAACGGCAAGCGACCCGGCGAGGGCCACGGGTATGCCTGCGGCGGCGGCGCGTCGAATGCTCGCGGGACGTTGCCGGGTGTCGGGTTGCAAGAGATCCCCCTCCGTGGACTCAGGAAACCGTGTCACGGAAGTGAATTCGTGTCAACTGATGTTATATATGCGACAGACGAGGCCTATGTGATAGGTGTGGTTGGAGTTCTCGAGACTGGGGTGCCGAGGACCCCGGCAGGAATGAGATAGTGGCTTCGTGACCGATGACGCCACGCCGCAGATCGAAACCGATTGGCTGACCCTCGCTGACCTGACGCAGGTGCTCGGCGAACCGCTGGGCCGGGTTCGACGGCTCCTCGACGAGCTGCAGCTCGTCGGCTCGCGCCGGGACGGCGTGTTCAAGGTCCCCGCCGTTTTCATCCTCGACGGCGAGCCGATCGGGTCGCTGCGCGGCACGCTCTTCGTGTTGCACGATGCCGGCTTCACCGACGACGAGGCCATCGACTGGCTGCTGACCTCGGACGCTTCGATCGGCATCCCGCCTATCGAGGCGCTCCGCGCCGGACGCAAGAGCGAGGTTCGCCGCGTCGCGCAGGCGCTGGGCTGAGTCGAGGCGTCCCGACGTCAGGTCGTGCGAACGGTCGCGGCGCGGGCAAGTTCGCGCAGTTCGCCGACGGCGGCGTTTCCGAGTCGCGCGCCGGAGAGCGCACGCTCGGCCTCTCGCGAGTATTCCGCGATCAGCTGCTCGACCCGCTCGAGCGCGCCGGTGTCGAGGATGGTCTGCTGCAGCGATGCGATCTGCGCAGCATCCAATCCCGGGTCGCCGACCAGCTCGTCCACGATGCGCCGCGCCGGGACGGAGAGGCGCTCGCGTGCGTATGCGATCAGGACAGTGCGCTTGCCCTCGCGCAGGTCGTCGCCCGAGGGCTTGCCGGTCGCCGCTTCGTCGCCGAAGACGCCGAGCACGTCGTCCCGAAGCTGGAAGGCCATCCCGACCGGATGCCCGAATGCAGCCAGCGCGGCGAGCTGGGCATGATCCGCACCGGCCAGCGCCGCGCCGACAGCCAGAGGCTGCTGGATGCTGTACCTCGCGGACTTGAGCGAAGCCACCCGCAGCGCGCGCTCGGCGTGTCTGTGGTCGGGCTCGCTCACGTACGCGGATTCTTCGGCGACGTCGAGGAACTGGCCGATGGTCACCTCGCGGCGCATCGTCGCGTACTCGGCGCGCGCCGCCGCAGCGCGTACGCCGGATGCCGCGGCCAATCCCTCTTCGAGCAGATCGTCGCTCCAGGCCACCAGCAGATCGCCCAGCAGAATCGCACCCGACCGGCCGAACGCCGCCGGGTTCCCGGCCCACCGGTGCGAGCGATGCGCGGCCGCAAGCGCCCGGTGCGCGGAGGGGCGCCCGCGGCGCGTGTCGGAGTTGTCGATGAGGTCGTCGTGGACGAGGGCGGCGGCATGGAAGATCTCCAGCGAAGCCGCGGCCGCGATGACCTCAGCGGGCGGGGCCGACGGTACGCGTCCGGCGCCCTCCACTGCCCTCCACCCGGCGATGCAGAACCGTCCGCGAAGTCTTTTTCCGCCGTCAAGAGCGGTCGCTCCGGCCTCGACGAGAAGACCCGCTTCGGGGCCGAGATCGGCGGTTGCGGCTCTCTGCGCCGAGAGGAAGTTGTTCAGACGCTGGGAAACCGCTTCAACGGCATCCGGGGAGGGTGACACGGGCCTAGCCTAGTGATTGAGGGCGCGGGTAGAATCATCGGGTCCGAGCAAGCAGAGGGGGATGCATGCCACTCTCCGAACAGGAGCAGCGTCTGCTCGATGAGATGGAACGCCATCTCATGCGCAATGATGCCGACGTGGTCAGCGCGGCCACCGACGGTCGCACGCTGAGCTATCGAAACATCGTGTACGGCACGGTCCTCGTGCTCGTGGGCCTCGGTGCGCTCATCGTCGGAGTGTCGACCCAGCTCATCGTCGTGGGCGTCATCGGCTTCGTCGTGATGCTCGGTGGCGTCGTCCTCGCCGTCACCCCGACCCGCGGCCTGCCGAGCGGGCCGGTCGCAGCAGCACCGGCACCACCGAAGGCCAAGGCGAGCTCCTCTTTCATGGATCGCATGAACGACCGCTGGGACCGGCGGCGCGAGGGGCAGTGACCCGCCGCACACGCTGATCGCAGCACCGAAGCACCGACCTCCGGGTCGGTGCTTTTCTTTTGCCAGCCGTCGGCCGGGATGGGTGGCGCGGGGGAGCAAGGGGGATCCGTCGTGTCACGAATGGGTGACAAAGTGGAGTGAAGTGGAGTAAAGTGGTGGAAATCCCGCGGGGGCCGGATGAAGGGGGTGGTGGCAATGCTCTTGGGCACCCACACTCCCAAGCTCGACGACAAGGGGAGGGTCATCCTGCCGTCGAAGTTCCGCAGCGACCTGGGTGACGGCATCGTCATCACCCGCGGTCAGGAACGCTGCCTCTACGTGTTCAGCTCCGACGAGTTCGAGCGCATCCACGAGCGCATCCGCGAGACGCCGCTCTCGAACAAGCAGGCGCGGGACTTCCTGCGGATGTTCCTCTCCGGCGCCAGCGCCGAGAAGCCCGACAGCCAGAACCGCATCACGATCCCGTCGTCCCTCCGCACCTACGCCGGGCTCGAGAAGGATCTCGTCGTCACGGGTGTCGGCGCCCACGCCGAGATCTGGAACGCCGACTCCTGGAACGCCTACGCCGAAGGCAACGAATCCAGCTATGCCGAACTCGAGCAGGAGGTGATCCCGGGCCTGTTCTGAGCCCCCGACCCTGACTCCCAGCCGCTCACGCCCTGACACACTTCCCCGGTGCCAGGTCAGAGCGGATGGGGATCAGGATCTGGGGAACAGGGGCCTCGAGCACCATGAGCCTGCGCGACGTCCACACCCCCGTGCTCCTCGACCGCTGTGTCGAGTTGCTCGCGCCCGCCCTGCAGAAGGACGGCGCGGTGCTCGTGGACGCCACCCTCGGCATGGGCGGGCACGCCGAGGCGTTCCTGGAGCGATTCCCCGGCATCCGCGTCATCGGCCTGGACCGAGACCAGGACGCGCTGCGGATCGCCGGGGAGCGGCTCGCGCCGTTCGCCGATCGCATCACTCTGGTCCACACCGTGTACGACGGCATCGCCGCCGCCCTCAAAACGGCCGGCGTCGCCGCGGCGGACGGCATTCTGTTCGACCTCGGCGTCTCGTCCCTGCAGCTGGACGTCGCCGACCGCGGCTTCGCGTATTCGCAGGACGCTCCGCTGGACATGCGGATGGATCAGACCACGGGGCGGATGGCCTCGCACGTCGTGGCAACGTACAGCGAAGGCGAGCTTCGCCGCATCTTCGAACGCTACGGCGAGGAGAAGCTGTCGGGTCGCTATGCCCGCGCCATCATCAGGGCGCGTGAGACCGCACCGATCGAGCGGTCCGGGCAGCTGGTCGAGATTCTGATCGCGGCGACGCCCTACGCGGCGCAGCGCGCCGGACACCCCGCCAAGCGGGTGTTCCAGGCGCTGCGCATCGAGGTGAACGGCGAGCTCGCCGTGCTCGAGCGCGCGATCCCGGCCGCGCTCGATGCGCTTTCGGTCGGTGGCCGCATCGTCGTGCTGGCCTATCAGTCGCTCGAGGACCGGATCGTCAAGCGCGCACTCGCGGCGGCGTCGGCGTCCACGTCGCCGGCGGGTCTCCCGGTCGAGCTTCCCGAGCACGCTCCTCGGTTCCGGCTGCTGGTGAGGGGCGCCGAACTCGCCTCCGACGAAGAGAAGGCGCGCAACCCCCGCGCCGCACCCGTGCGACTTCGGGCAGCCGAGCGAGTGAGGGATGCCGCGTGAGCGCCGCCGATGCGGTCGCCGCGCTCGCGACTCCGACCCGCGAGCGCGGGTCGGACCGCCCGCTCCGCGTCGTCGAGGAGCCCTCCCGCCGTCGGCGGCCCAAGCTCATCTACGGTGTCGTCGCGCTGGCCGGAGCCCTGACGATCGGCACGGCCCAGATGGCGCTGTCGATCCTCACGACCCAGAGCTCGTACGAGCTGTCCACTCTCACGCAAGAAGCGCGACAGCTCATCTGGCAGAAGCAGATCTTGCACGACGACGTCGCCGGACTCAGCTCCCCCCAGTACCTCGCGGCCAACGCCTCCGCGCTCGGCATGGTGATCGAGGAGTCGCCCAGCTACCTGCGTCTGAGCGACGGCGCTCTGCTCGGTGCGGGGCAGGCGGCGCTGGGTGCGTCCACGGTGGACGCGATCGGCCGGGCGACCGTTCCGAACGCTCTCATCACCGACACCCCTCTCGTCACGGCGCCGGACGCCACGATCGAAGGGGCACCGGTCGAGACGGCCGTCGTCGGTGCGGACGGCGGAGTGACGAACACACCGCCTCCTATCACCGACGGACTGCCCACCCCGAGCACACACTGAGCACATGACCACCAGAAGCACGCGAAGCCCTCGCCGTCGCACGGTCATCGCGCTCGCCGTCGTGCTGGCAGTTCTGGCCGGCTTCATCGTCCGCCTCGTGGACATCCAGATCGTCAACGCCGACGATCACATCGCCGACTCCATGCAGGTCGCACTCGGCGCTTCACGCACGCTGTACGGCACACGGGGGGAGATCGTCGATGAGTCCGGACAGACGCTGGCGGGCAGCATCCTGCTCTACGACGGCGTCCTGGACCCGAAGAACGTCGGACCCCTCACCCGCGAGGCGGCGGACGGCAGGCGCGTCGCGGTGCCGTGGAAGGACGTCGCGGCCGAGATCGCCGCCATCACGGGCCAGACCTCCGAAGAGGTGCAGAAGATCGTCGCCGACGCGCTTCAGGACGATCCCGACTCGCAGTTCGCCTATCTGAAGCGCGGCCTCACGACCGAGCAGTACCGCGCGCTCGTCGACATCGGCGCCCCGTTCCTGACCTTCGACCAGCACCCCGCGCGCACGTATCCCGACGGAGCGGTCGGAGGCAACCTGGTCGGATTCATGAGCATCGACGGCGACCCGCTCGCCGGCATCGAACAGAGCCAGAATGACTGCCTTCTCGCGACAGACGGAACGCTCTCGTTCCAGAAGGGCAAGGACGGCGTCATAATCCCCGGCACCGAGGTGCACCAGCCGGCCGTGAACGGCGGCACCCTGCAGCTCACGATCAACCGCGACCTGCAGTGGTATCTGCAGCAGCTGATCGGCGAGCAGGTGCAGGACATGGGCGCCAAGCGTGGCACGATCACAGTCGTCGAGGTCAAGACCGGCAAGATCCGGGCCGCGGCTGAGTTCCCGTCGGTCGACCCGAACGACGTCAGCGCGGCCGAGGTCGAGAACCGCTACAGCCACATCTTCACCGACACGTTCGAGCCCGGCTCGACCTTCAAGGCACTGACCGGATCGATGGTGCTCGACGCCGGCGGTCAGGACCTGTCCTCCACCGTGGTCGCCTCCAGCACCGAGACCTTCGCGAACGGCGCCCGGGTGCGCGACGCGTTCGAACACGAGGCATATGACTACACACTGGCGGGCGTGCTCATCGACTCGTCGAATGCCGGCATCTCGAAGTTCAGCGAGCGGATCAGCCCGCAGACCCGCTTCGACTACCTGCAGATGTTCGGCATCGGCAGCGGCAGCGCTGTCGGATTCGAGGGCGAGTCGAAGGGTCTGCTGTATCCGGTCGCGCAGTGGGACAACCAGCAGCTCTACAACACGTCGTTCGGCCAAGGTGTGACCACAACGGTGCCCGAGCTGGTGGGCGCATACGATGCGATCGCCAACGGAGGCCTGCGGATGCCGCTGTCGATCGTGGAGTCGTGCACGAAGGCGGACGGCACCGTGATCACCCCCCAACTTCCCGACCCGACCCAGGTCATCAGCGGCGGAACGTCGGCGAAGATGCGCGAGATCCTCGAGAACGTCGCGATGCAGGCCGGCTACGCGCAGCAGGTCGAAGTTCCGGGCTATCGCATCGCCACCAAGACCGGTACGGGCGAGAAGTCGAACGGCAGCGGCGGCTACAAGGCCGGTGTCTACTTCACCACGATGATCGGCTTCGCCCCGGCCGACGACCCGCAGTACCTCGTCGCCGTGACCCTCGACGAGCCCACTGCGGTAACCTCGTCTTCGGCCAATGCGCCGGCGTTTCAGAAGGCCATGACCCAGGTTCTCAAGACCTATCGCGTCATGCCGGCGACGACGGCGCCGACGCTGCTTGCGAAGTTCGGCTAGCCCTGCCGGCATTCCCGCAGCGCCCGATCCGGCCGGAGAACCGATGATTTCCCTCACGCTCGCTCAGCTCGCCCACGTCCTCGACGCAGAACTCCACCTCGCCGCCGGAGCGACCGCTGACGACGTGGTGAGCGGCGGAGTGGACACCGACTCCCGGCTGATCGAGCCCGGCGGGATCTTCGTGGCCAAGCCCGGCGAGGTCACCGACGGGCACCTGTTCGTCGATGCAGCGGTCGCCAACGGCGCCGCCGTGGCGATCGTCGAGCGCGTGGTGGCGGGGACGGTCACCCAGGTCGTCGTCGCCGACGCGATCGCCGCTCTGGCCGACCTCGCCCGTCACGTCGTGGCGACCGTGAGAGATGCCGGTGACCTGCGCGTCGTGGGGATCACCGGGTCGAACGGCAAGACCACGACCAAGAACATGCTCGCCCGCATCCTCGAGGATGAGGGCGAGACGGTCGCGCCGCGCGCCTCGTTCAACAACGAGGTCGGTGCACCGCTGACGATGCTTCGGGTCGCCGAAAGCACACGGTTCCTGATCAACGAGTTCGGTGCGAGCGGCGCCGGCGAGATCGCTCACCTGGCGGGGCTGGTCGAGCCCGACATCGGCGTGGTCCTCATGGTGGGCATGGCCCACGCGGGTGGCTTCGGCGGGATCGAAGCGACTTTCGAGGCCAAGTCGGAACTCGTGCGGGCGATCCGCCCGGGGGGCGTGGCGGTGCTCAACGCCGATGATCCCCGGGTCGCCGCGATGGCGCCGATCGCCGCGGAGCGGGGAGTCTCGGTCCGATGGTTCGGCCGCGGCGCGACCGCGGATGTGCGCGCGGAGCATGTCGAGGTGACCGCCGACGGCACGCGCTGCACCGTGTCTGTGACGGACCCAGGGAGCGCCGACGGCCTGACGGCCTCGCTGCACCTGCGCGTGCTCGGTGAGCACCACGTCATGAATGCACTCGCCGCGATCGCCGCCGCGACGGCGCTCGGCGTGTCGCTCGAGGACTGCGTCGCCCGGCTGCAGACCGTCGAGCTGGCCGAGCGATGGCGCATGCAGCCTCTCGGCTCGGACCGCGTGCGGATCATCAACGACGCCTACAACGCCAGCCCCGACTCGATGGCGGCGGCACTTCGCACCCTGGCCCAGATCACCGGCCCGGAGCAGCGCACCGTCGCCGTCCTCGGGGCGATGAGCGAACTGGGCGAGTACGCGGACGAAGAGCACGACCGTGTCGGCTTGCTGGCCGTTCGGCTCGGCATCCAGCGCATCGTCGTCGTCGGCCCGGCCGCGCGCCGCATGTACCTCGAGGCGATCGCGCAAGGCTCTTGGGACGCTGAGGCGATCTTCTTCGCCACCGCCGACGAGACGTACGACTACCTGATGGGCGAGCTTCGGGACGGCGACCGCGTGCTGGTGAAGTCCTCCAACTCGGCGGGTCTGCGGTTCCTGGGCGATCGTCTGGGAGAATCCTTCTCGTGAGATCACTTCTGACTGCAGCGGCGATCTCGCTGGCATTCACCCTGTTCCTGACGCCGGTGTTCCTGCGGCTGTTCCGCAAGTGGGGCTGGGGTCAGGTGATCCGCACGCCCGACAACGTGCACAACCCCAGTCATGGCGAGAAGCGCGGCACTCCGACGATGGGCGGCACGATCTTCATCGTCGGCACGATCGTGGGCTATCTCGCCGGCGCGTTCACCGGCAACAACCCTCCGACGATCTCGGGCTGGCTCGTGGTCTGGATGATGGTGGGCTTCGGCGCGGTCGGATTCATCGACGACTACATGAAAGTGCGCCGTCAGCGCAGCCTCGGGCTGAGCGGCTGGCGCAAGATCGTCGGGCAGATCCTCGTCGCGGTGCCGTTCGCCGTCGTGGCGCTCAACTTCCCGAACGCGTGGAACCAGACTCCGGCGTCGGCCTCCATCTCGGTCTTCCGAGACCTGCCGATGCTGTCGTTCATGGCGCTCGGACCAATCATCGGCTGGCTGCTTTACCTCGCGTGGATCTCGTTCATCGGCGTCGCGTACTCCAACAGCGTCAACGTTTCGGACGGGCTGGACGGGCTCGCCGCCGGCGCCGGCATCTTCGTCGTCGGCGCCTACAGCCTGATCGCATTCTGGCAGTTCAACCAGTCATGCAGCGGGGGAGCGACCCTCTCCGACGGTGTCGCCTCCGGGTGCTATGCGACACGAGACCCGTTCGATCTCGCCATCGTGTCGGCCGCCTTCATCGGGGCACTGGTGGGGTTCCTCTGGTGGAATGCGCCCAAGGCGCAGGTGTTCATGGGCGACGTCGGCTCGATGGCGATCGGCGGCGTCATCGCTGCCATGGCCATCCTGACCCGCACCGAGCTGCTCTCCATCCTCATCGCCGGCGTCTTCGTGATCGGGCCGGGCTCGGTCATCCTGCAGCGTGTCTACTTCAAGCTGACGCGTGGGAAGCGCCTGTTCCTGATGAGCCCCTTCCACCACCACCTCGAGATGCGCGGCTGGCCGGAGATCACCATCGTGGTGCGCATGTGGATCATCGCGGGCCTGCTCGCCGTCTCGGGCATCGGCTTCTTCTACGTCGAGTGGCTCTCCCACACATGAGCGACTCGCGGCTGGACGCCCTGACCAGCTGGCGCGCCGAATGGAAGGGTCTGCGCGTCGCGGTGCTCGGCCTGTCGGTGACCGGCTTCTCGGTGGCCGACACGCTCGCCGAGCTCGGCGCCGATGTCGCGGTCTACTCCGAGTCCGCCGATCCCGAGTACGAGCGACTGCTCCCGGTCATCGGCGTGCGGTCGTGGGTGGGTGCGCTCTCCCCGGTTCCGGGTGACCTGCAAGCCTTCACGCCCGACGTGGTGATCGCCTCGCCCGGCTTCTCGCCGGCGCACGCGGTGATCATGTGGGCGCGGGATGCCGGGATCCCCGTGTGGGGCGACATCGAGCTCGCCTGGCGGGTGCGCGACAAGGTCGTACGCTCCGACGGCACGCCCGCAGATTGGGTGCTCATCACCGGGACGAACGGCAAGACCACCACCACCCGACTGACCGCGGCAATGCTGGTGGAGGGTGGACTCCGCGCTGCGCCGGTGGGCAACATCGGCACGCCGGTGCTCGACGCGGTGCGTGACCCGGCCGGCTTCGACGTGCTCGTGGTCGAACTCTCCAGCCACCAGCTCTGGTACCTCGGCCTGCAGACCGGTCGCGACCCGCTCTCCCCGCACGCGAGCGTGTGCCTCAATCTCGCGGATGACCACCTCGAATGGCATGGATCGTCCGCCGCATACCGGGACGCGAAGGCGCACGTCTACGACAACACGCGCGTGGCGTGCGTGTACAACAAGTCGGATGCGGCGACCCGCGAGATGGTCGAAGACGCCGAGGTGGTCGAGGGCGCCCGTGCGATCGGGTTCGACCTGGGCGTGCCCGGTCCGAGCGATCTGGGCGTGGTGGACGGCATCCTGGTCGACCGTGCGTTCCTGGAGGATCGCCGCACCAGCGCCCTCGAGCTCACGACGGTGGCAGACCTCGCCGGGCAGGGGCTGGCCGCCCCGCACATCGTCGCGAACATCCTCGCGGCCAGCGCGCTCGCCCGGTCGCTGGATGTCACGCCGGCCGCGATCCGCGACGCACTGCGCGGCTTCCGGCTCGATCCTCATCGCATCGAAGTCATCGAGGTCATCGACGGCGTGACGTGGGTGGACGATTCGAAAGCTACGAATCCGCACGCGGCGGCATCGTCGCTGGCGGCGTACCCCGGCGCGGTGTGGGTCGTCGGCGGCGTCCTCAAGGGCGTCGACATCTCGGACCTGGTCGCCGCCGGCGGCGGTACGGCCAAGGCGGCGATCGTGATCGGCCTCGACCGCGCCCCGGTCGTCTCGGCGTTCTCGCGACACGCGCCCGCAGTCCCGGTGTTCGAGGTGGA
>Ga0075012_10001009_pt1 | contig 29479 bp, 27 predicted proteins | sample All_14_2_FD_71474 | JGI IMG/M metagenome (GOLD analysis project Ga0075012, IMG submission 71474) | Freshwater microbial communities in response to fracking from Pennsylvania, USA - Allegheny Zone_MetaG_DW_15 | ecosystem: Environmental > Aquatic > Deep subsurface > Groundwater > Drilled...
CGGCGGCGAGGCTCAGGCCCTTGAACAGCGCGGCGCCGGTTCGCACGCCGACGGAGCGACCGATGGCCCACAGGCTGATCGCGTAGGTGGCGCTGTCGGCCAGGAAATCCAGAGCGTTGGCCGACAGCGAGGCCGAGCCTTGGGCGAGACCGCCGATCAGCACGACCACGAAGCCCAGCAGGTTGATCGCGATCACCCAGGCCAGGGCGCGGCGATAGGCCGGCGTGGCGCCGTCGAATTTCACCTCGGCGCCGCAGCCGCATCCGGCCACGGTATTGGGCGTGCTGTTACAAGACTCGCTCATCGCAACACCCTTACTCCCTCTAGCCGCTAGAGGATCAAGCGGTTATTTTCGCCGACAGAGGAAAAAACCCATGACCCTATCGATCGGCGCCCTGGCCAAGGCTTCGGACGTCAAGATTCCGACGATCCGCTTCTACGAGGAGATCGGTCTGCTGCCACAGCCGCGGCGAGCGGCCAACGACCGGCGCGTCTATGACGAGGCCGCCGTTCGGCGTCTGACCTTCGTTCGCCAAGCACGGCAACTGGGGTTTTCTGTCGAGGCCGTGCGCAACCTGCTGGACCTGTCGGACCATCCCGAGCGTCCTTGCGGCGAAGCCAATATTCTAGCCGCGCGCCAGCTTGACGATGTGGAGACCAAGATCGCGCGGTTGGAGACCTTGCGCCACGCGTTGCGTCTGATGGTGGATACCGCATGTGACGGACAAGCTTCGGATTGCCGTGTCATCGAGGCCCTGGCCAGCTAGCCGAGCCAGGGGCGCAGCCTTGCGCAACGCCGACTGACAGGCCATCCGACCGAGCCATCGCAGGCGTCTCCAGGTGAATTGGCCGGCGCTAAAAAAAGGGCTTGATCCTCTAGCTACTGGAGGATGCAGTATGTCGGCGTCGAGGTCGCTGAACTGGCGACGGAGGCTGCGCGCCCAGCGAGCGGCGCAACGCCTAGAGGGTGAGCATGATCGGGATCAAGCGGTGGAGCAAGGCGGTGACCCGGCTGGTGGCCGTGTGCGCGCTCTTCCTGCTCGTCCTGTCGCCGAACCTGGACGCCGCTGTTTGCCAGGAAGATCTCACCTCCCCCGTCGCCACGCAGTCCGTCCAACTGGTCATAGGCGCGGCCAGACAGCCCGGCGCGCCTGCAACCGGAATGGCGAAGGGTATTTGCCTTTGCGGCCACTGCCATTTCGGCGCGCCCTTTCTGTCGCCGGCCCTGGACCAGCCCGACGCGCCGGCGGGCGCTTTGGGCGAGCAGCATGCGCGGCTCGAGGCGCTTGAACCCGCCGCAGGCCCCCTTTTCGAGCTGAATCGACCGCCCCGCGCCTGAGACGCCCGCGCCTGCTCGATGGCGTCCGCCTCCAGTCACCGTGAGAAGGTCCATGTCCCTATCTATTGCTGCAAGATCGCGCCGTACGCTGGCGCTCGGCTTCTGTCTCCCCGCGTTGTTTGCGGGGGCCGCGCTCGCGGACCCAGCGCCTCCGTTCCGCGAGTTGCTGCGCCAGGCCCAGGCGACGGCGCCGCGGTTGGCCGAGGCGCGCGCCGAAATCGCCCGCGCCGAAGGCTTGGCTTATCAAGCCCGCGCCATTCCCAACCCCACCATCGGCGTCGAAGTCGAGAATTTCGCCACGAGCAACGGCGTAAACATGGCCGAGACAACCGCCTCGGTGGAGCAGACGATCGAGCTGGGCGGCAAGCGCTCGGCGCGTATCTCAGCCGGCGGCGCGGAGCTTGAGGCCGCCCGACGCCGCGCGACCCGGACCCAGGCCGAGTACGCGTTCGACCTGGCGGCCGCCTACGCCGAGGCCGAGGGCGCCGAACGCCGGCTGCAACTGGCCACGGAGAGTCTGGCCCTGACCCAGGAGGACGCCCGGGTCGCCGGCGTGCTCGTGGACGCCGGCCGCGAAGCTGATCTTCGGCGCGTGCAGGCGCAAGCGGCGGTGCAGGCCGCGCGCGCCGGCGTCGACCAGGCCAAGGCGGCGCGAGCCACCGCGTTCGCGAATCTGACCGCCCTGGCGGGCGCGCCCGCCCTCATCACGTCGATCCCCACCAGCTTGCTGGACGAGGCCGACCGCGCCTTCCCCGCGGTCGATCCAGATCCGCTCGCAAGCCCGTCCTACCTGGCCGCCGAGGCCGAACGTGAGGCCGCGGCCCGGCGCGTGCGCGTCGAGCGCGCGCAGGCCGTTCCCGACCTCAATGTGTCGTGGGGCGTGCGCAGGATGCAGGAAGACCATTCGACGGCAATGGTGGCCGGAGTGTCGGTGCCATTCCCCCTGTTCGACCGAAACCGCGGCAATATCAGCGCGGCGCGCGCGGACCTCAGCGCGGCCGAGGCGCGGCTGAACGCGGCGCGTCTTGAGGCAGAGGCCTCGGGTCGATCCGGGATCGCACGGGTGGCGGCCGCTGAAACGCGGCTGGCTGCGGCCCGCGACGGGGAGCGCACGGCCCAGGAGGCTTATCGCCTCACCCGTATCGGCTACGAGGGCGGCAAGCTCGCCCTCGTTGAACTTCTCAATGCACAGCGCGCGCTGACCGAAGCGCGCACCCAGACGATCGAGGCGGCCACAGAACGGCTGAGCGCGCAAGCTGCGCTCGCCCGCCTCGCCGGCGTCGCCCCCTTTGGAGACCAACCATGACCCAACCGACGAGCCGGATTTCCCGAACCACGGGCGTCAACCGCAACGCCTTGTATGGCGGCATCGCCGCCGCCGTGATCGTGGCCGCGGCCGGAGGCTTTGGGCTAGCCAAGCTGACCAGCCACGAGGCGGCGCCCGAAGCGGCGAGCGAGGCGGAAGAAGCCTCCAAAAAACCCGATGGCGCCCCCGACGCGGTTGAGATGGACGCCGAACGCATCACCGCCGCCCGGCTTGTGGTCCAACCGGTGTCCTCAAGCGGCCTGGCCGGGGAAATCGTGGCTCAGGCCACGGTGGAAGCCGAGCCTGGAGCGCAAGCCGTCCTGACCGCGCGCGCGGCCGGCTCCATCACTCGGATCGACAAGCGCCTGGGCGATCCCGTCCGCGCCGGCGAGGTCCTGGCGCTGGTGGAAAGCCGCGAGGCCTCCCAGATCGCGGCGGCCCGCAGCGTCGCCGCCGCCAAGGCCGACCTGGCGGGCAAGGCGCTGGCGCGCGAGCAACGCCTGTTCGAACAGCGCGTGAGCGCGCGCCAGGACCTGGAGGCCGCGCAGGCGGAATATGTGTCGGCCCAGGCCGAAGCCCGCAGCGCCTCGGCCGCCATCGGAGCGGCCGACGTCTCTCGCGATGGACGCTATGTCATGGTGATCAGCCCGGTCGCGGGACGGATCACCTCGGCTCCTGCCAGTCTCGGCGCATTCGTCCAGCCCGAAACGGAGCTTTTCCGGGTCGCCGACCCTCGTCGCCTTCAGATCGAAGCCGCCGTGACCGCGGCTGACGCGCAGCGCATTCGACCCGGCGATGTGGCGGTCTTGGACCTCAATGACGGAGCGTCGGCCAACGCCGTGGTTCGTTCGGTCACGCCCGGCGTCGACGAGACAACCCGCGCGGCCACCGTCGTCCTCACCCTGACCAGCGGACAGGGCCTCTTGCAGCCCGGCCAGGCGGTTCGCGCGCGGATCACGACCCGTCAGCCCGGCGCCCAGGGGATCGTGGTGCCGGAAGACGCCGTCCAGACCTGGGAGGGGCAGGACGTCGTCTTCGTGCGCACCAAGACCGGCTTCGTCGCCAGGCCCGTGCTGGTCGGCGCCCGCGCCGCGGGCCGGGCGGAGATCACCTCGGGCTTGCGCCCCGGTGAAAGCATCGTCGCCAAAAACGCCTTTCTCCTCAAAGCCGAACTCGCCAAGGGCGAGGCGGAAGAAGACTAGGCCAGGGGAAAAGCATGATCGCTCGACTTATCGCGCTGTCGGTGAAGGGACGCTGGTCCGTCGTCGCCCTGACGCTCGTCATCGCCGCACTTGGCCTATGGCAACTCACCCGCCTGCCCATCGACGCTGTTCCAGACGTCACCAACCAGCAGGTCCAGATCAACACGGTCGAGCCGGCGCTCTCGCCCGTCGAGATCGAAAAGCGGGTCACCTTCCCCATCGAGACCGCCCTCGCCGGCATTCCGGGGCTGGAGACCACGCGCTCGCTTTCCCGCAACGGCTTCTCGCAAGTGACGGCGGTGTTCACCGACCGTACGGACCTTTATTTCGCCCGCCAGCAGGTCGCCGAACGGCTCGCGCAGGCCAGCGCCTCGCTTCCGGCCGGAATCCAGCCGCAGGTCGGGCCGGTGTCGACCGGCCTGGGCGAGATCTACATGTACTCCGTCGAGTTCGCCCGGCCGGCGAGCGCAGCGCAGGCGCGCAACGGCGCGCCGGGCTGGCAAAGCGACGGCGCCTATCTCACACCCGAGGGAGAAAGGCTTTCCGATTCCGTGGCGCAAGCCGCGTACCTGCGCACCGTTCAGGACTGGATCATTCGTCCGCAGCTGCGCACCGTGAAGGGTGTCGCCAGCGTCGACTCGATCGGCGGCTATGAAAAGCAGTACCTGGTGGAGCCCGACCCGGCCAAGCTGGCCGCCTATGGCGTGTCCTACGCCGAACTCGCGCGGGCCCTGGAGGCCGCCAATCTGTCCGTCGGCGCCAACTTCATCCAGCGCGCCGGCGAAGCCTATCTGGTGCGCGCGGACGCGCGCGTGCGGCGGCTGGACGAGATCGCCTCGGCCGTGATCGCCACGCGCGGGGCGGTGCCGGTCCACGTCAAGGACGTGGCCGCCGTCCGCATCGGCGGAGAGCTGCGCACCGGCGCGGCCAGCAAGAATGGTCAGGAGGTCGTGGTCGGCACGGCCCTCATGCTGATCGGCGAGAACAGCCGCACGGTGGCCAAGGCCGTCGGCGGCAAGCTCGAGCAGGTCAGGACCTCCCTGCCGCCGGGGGTGGTCGTTCACACGCTTCTGGACCGCTCGGCGCTGGTCAACGCCACGATCGGCACGGTGGAACGCAACCTGACGGAAGGGGCCATCCTGGTGGCGGCCACCCTGTTCCTACTGCTGGGCAACGTCCGCGCCGCCCTGATCGCCGTCCTGGTGATCCCATTCTCCTTCCTGATCATGGCCATCGGCATGAACGGACTGAAGGTGCCCGGCAACCTGATGAGCCTGGGCGCCCTCGACTTCGGGCTCATCGTGGACGGCACGGTCATCATCATCGAGAACTGCCTCCTGCGGCTGGCGCACAGACAACACCAGCAAGGCCGGCTCCTGAACCTGCCCGAGCGGCTTGAGACCGTGCTGCACGCCACTCAGGAAATGATCCGCCCGACGGTCTACGGCCAGGCCATCATCTTCCTGGTCTTCGCGCCGCTGCTGACCTTCACGGGCGTGGAGGGCAAGACCTTCTACCCCATGGCGGTCACCATCATGCTGGCCTTGGCCGCGGCCTTCATCCTGTCGTTGACCTTCGTGCCGGCCATGGTGGCGATCCTGATGCGCGGGAAGGTCGCCGAGAAGGAGGTCAAGGCGGTCGAGATCGTCAAACACCGCTACGAGCCGGTGCTGCGCCAGGCGCTCGTGCGGCCCTGGCCCTTCATTGGCGGGGGCTTGGCCGTATTCGTCACGGCGGCGGTCCTCTTCACCACCCTTGGTCAGGAATTCATCCCGACGCTGGATGAGAAGAACGTCCTCCTGGGCTCGCTGCGCGTTCCCTCGACCGCCATGGAGCAGTCACGAACCATGCAGACGGATGTCGAGCGCGCCGTCACCAGCCTGCCGGAGGTGGAGATGATGTTCTCCAAGACCGGCACGGCCGAAATGGCGTCGGACCCTATGCCGCCCAACCAGTCGGACGGCTTCGTGATCCTCAAGCCGCAGAAGGATTGGCCCAAGGGCGTGTCTTCCAAAGAGGCCGTCACCGAACGGATCATGCAGAAGGTCGAGCCCTTGCTCGGCAATAACTACGAGGTCACCCAGCCGATCCAAATGCGCTTCAACGAACTGGTGGCCGGGGTTCGGGGCGACGTCGCGATCAAGCTCTACGGCGACGACCTGGAAAAGATGAGCGCCGCCGCCGCCAGGATCGGCGCGGCCCTGGGGTCGATCCCGGGGGCCTCGGGCGTGCGGGTCGAACAAACCTCGGGCGCGCCCACGCTCGATGTCCGCTTCGACCGCGCCGCGATCGCCGGCTATGGGCTGACGGTCGAGGATGTCGCCGAGACGCTCGCCAGCGCCTTGGGCGGGCGGGAAGCCGGCAACGTCTTCGAAGGCGACCGGCGGTTCGACATCGTCGTCCGCGTGCCGATGACCGAGCGCAACGACGTTGAGGCTCTGGGCGCCATGCCGGTCATGCTGGCCGGCGGCGAGGGTCAGGCCCGCCGATCGGTCCCTCTGCGCCAATTGGTGGAGTTCCGCTTCACCGAGGGCCTAAATCAGATCAGCCGCGAGGACGGAAAGCGGCGCGTGGTGATCCAGGCCAATGTGCGCGGCAGAGACGTCGGCTCCTTCGTCGCCGACGCACGGCAGAAGGTTGACGCCATCGCGCTGCCGCCCGGATCATGGGTGACCTGGGGCGGGCAGTACGAGAACCTCAAGGCCGCCTCGGCTCGGCTGTCGATCGTGGTTCCCCTCTGCTTCCTGGCGATCTTCCTGATCCTGTTCGTGGCGCTGGGCGGCCTTCGGCCCGCCCTGGCGGTCTTCGCCGCCATTCCGCTTGGTCTCTCGGGCGGGGTGTTCGCGCTCGCCCTCACCGGGATCACCTTCTCGATCTCCGCCGCGGTGGGCTTCATCGTCCTGGCGGGCGTTGCGGTGCTGAACGGCCTTGTCGTCATGACCAGCATCCGCCAGCGGATCGAGGACGGCGCGGGCGTGGTCGAGGCGATCTACGAAGGCGGCATGGAGCGGGTCCGTCCCGTGCTGATGACCGGCCTGGTGCCGGCGATCGGCTTCATTCCCATGGCGTTGGCCCACGGTACGGGGGCCGAGGTTCAAAAGCCCCTGGCCATGGTGGTGATCGGCGGCCTGGTCACCGCGACCGCCGTCACGCTTCTGGTCTTGCCGCCGATCGCCAAGCTGCTGCTGTCCATCGGCGAGCGGCGCGGCGCGGAGGCGACGGACCTTCCCGCTCACCCCGTGGACGCCTCCGCGTGAAGCGGGTCATACAAGCCGAAGAGGAAACAAACCATGCCCCTGCGTCCGCAACACCCCGCCGTGGAGCAAGCCGATGCAAGCGCCTAGTTCGGCCGTCCTGGCGAGAATCTACACCGATGAGGACGCGCTTCATGGCGACGAGGCGCTCTCCACCGTGATCCTCAGCAGGGCGCGGGAAGCCAAGCTGGCCGGCGCCACGGTGCTGCGCGCCACCTCCGGCTTCGGCCATTCCAGCCGACTGCACAAGCATCGACCGCTCGGTTTGGGCGACAACCTGCCGGTCGTGATCGAGATCGTCGATGACGATGGGCCGCTTCGGGCGTTTGTCGAGACGCTGGGCGAATTCCAAAACATCGGCCTGATCACCTTCGAGAAGGTCGAGGTGGTTCGCTACGGCTCCGTCACGGCCTGACGCCGCCCGCCGCCCTCTCGCCTGGGACTCTTGGAGACAACAGATGCGCCGGTTCGTCTTGCTCGTGTTCACGACCTTGTTGGCGGCGACGCCGGCGATGGCGCTGAGGCTCACAGGCTGGCGGCCCGAGCCGGTCATGGACGCGGTGCTGTTCGGCGTCGCTGTCCTGGCGGCGGGCTTCATGCTCTCCTGGGGCGCGGAAGCGGCCGAGAAGCACATTTCCCAGGGCTTGATCGTGGCCCTCGTCGCCCTGGTGACCGTGCTGCCGGAATACGCCGTCGATCTCTACTATGCCTTTCGCGCGGGGCAGGCGCCGCAGTCGAACTACATCCATTACGCGGCGGCCAACATGACGGGCGCCAACCGCCTGCTGGTCGGCGTCGCCTGGCCGCTGATGGTGACCCTGCATTGGCTGAAGACGCGGCGACGATCGGTCGAACTATCGCCGGTCAATTCGGTCGAGATCGCCTTCCTGCTGCTGGGCAGCCTCTACGCCGTCGTCATCTTGGTGAAGGGCGCGATCGCGCCCTTCGACTTCGCCGTCCTCTTCCTGATCTTCGCCGGCTATCTCTATCGCGTCAGTCAACTGCCGAAGGCCGACGAGGACGAGGAGGAGGACGAGGAGCCCGGTCCGGCATCGGCGCTCAACACCCTGCGTCCCGCGGCCCAGTGGACCTGGATGGGCGGGCTCACCCTGATCGCCTTCGCGATCATCGCCGCCTCGGCCGAACCGTTCGCCGAAGCCATGGTCCAGTCGGGACGGCTGCTCGGGATCGACGAGTTCCTGCTGATCCAATGGCTGGCCCCACTGGCCAGCGAGGCGCCGGCGGTGACCATCGCGATCCTGTTCGTCCTGGCGGGACGGGCGGCCAGCGGCTTGACCGCGATGATCAGCGACAAGATCAACCAGTGGACCCTGCTGGTGGGGATGCTGCCGCTGGCGATGAGCCTGGGCGCCGGCCAATTGGCGAGCCTGCCGCTGGACGCGCGCCAGAAGGAGGAGTTTCTGCTGACCGCGGCCCAGTCGCTGTTCGCCATCATGCTGCTCGTGCGGCTGCGGCTGTCCTTGCTCTCCGCCGGCGTCCTGTTCGGGCTGTTCGCCGTCCAGGTCGCGCTCGCGTTCCACTTCCGCGAGGACGAGCCGGCCGCCATCCGCAGCCTGACGGTGCTGGCCTGGATCTACCTGGCGCTGGCGGCGGTTCTCGTGGTCCGCAACGGCAAGCCCCTGCTGAGCACGGTCCGCGCCGGCCTGACGCGCTCGCCCGGGCGGCTCGAAGCAGCCCATGACGCTCGTCGCGACACCGCCGATGAACCGGCTTGACCCGCCGCCCCCCGCCCAGGCGGCGACCCGCGGGCCATCCTCCGCGGGTCGCCGCGCCTGGGCCCTGAGGCCGCCCGTCACCCCGTCGGCCGCGGACCATGTCGTCGGGGCCGCGGCGCGCCGCATGATCGCATCGCGGCGGCGACCGACGGCCCGCGCGGGCTCGTCGGCGGATCCGCGCCGACGTCGCGGCCGCGCCGCCCGTCTCGCGCGACAAGGTTCGCCATGAAGCACTCCCAGGGTCGGGCCGCCGAGGGCGGCTGGGGCGGCGCGCTGGAGCTGGGATCCTCCTGGGCGCTTTGGCGGGGCGCGGTGGGAGACGCGGCGGTGCATCGTCACTTCGCCGCCCAGGTCGTCATCGGCGCCGAGCCGGTCCAGGTGCGCGACGCGGAAGGGCGCGTCGTCAGCGCCTGTTGCGTGCTGATCGATCCCCTGACGCCCCACCGGCTCGAGCGAGCCGCCTCGGCCGAGCTCATCTTCCTTGAACCCTCGCGCTTCGCGCTCGCGGCCCTGGAGCCGAAGCTGCGAGCGATCCGGCAGGTGGGTTCGCTCGCCTTACTGAGAAACGCTCCGGGCGCCGGGTTCTGGACGGCCTGGCTGACGTCGAGCGATCTGGCGCCCAAACCCCTGGATCGGCGGATCGCCGCGGCGCTGGCGACACTCGAAACGGTGCTGTCGGAAGGCCCCATGCCCCTCAAGCGAGCCGCGGGCGAGACGGGCCTGTCGTCCGAGCGCTTTCGTCACCTGTTCAAGGAGGAAGTCGGCTTGTCCTTCCGGCGCTTCCTGCTGTGGCGCCGGCTTCGACTGGCCGCCGAGCACCTGCTGGGCGGCTGCGAAGCCACGGCCGCCGCGCACGCGGCCGGATTCGCCGACGCCGCCCATCTGGCGCGCACCCTCAAGTCCACCTTCGGGATCACGGCGAGTCAGCTTCGCCTGGCATCCTCACCTGGGCCCTGAGTTGGCCTGAGCGCCGGATCCGACGCGAGCGCGAAACGGCGCGGCCAGTTGCGCAAGGTAGCCGTTGGGATAGTTGGGCTCATCGCCAATGCCGATGGCCTCGGCGTCGAGATGCTTATCCGGATCGTAGTAGGCAGTGCGCAGGAGATGATCCCAAACGCAGGTGAAGAGACCAAAGTTCACGTCTCCGACGCCAGCCCATTTCTGGTGGTGGAAACGGTGCACCGGCGCCCAGGCCATGACGTGGCGGAGCGGACCCGTGCGCATGTCTATGTTGGCGTGCTGGAGCAGGAGCTGTATCGCGACGGAGAAGCTCAGGAGGACCCCGACCTTGAGCGGCATGCCGATCAGGATCAGAGGCGCCGCGCCCGCCAGGGTCTCCACGGCTTGGTGCGCGGGATGCTTCATCAAGCCGTTGAAGCCATACATCCGCTTTACCGAATGGTGGACGGCGTGGAACCGCCAGAGCCAATGGACCTTGTGGCTTCCGTAGTGGCACAGGGTGATGCCCAGATCCGCGACCAGGATCGCCAGCAGCAGTTGGCCCCAGAGCGGCCAGCCGTCCGGCCAGATTTCCGAGGCCGGCGAGAGCAAGGTCAGGGCCGGGATCAGGGCAACCCCGGCATAGACACTGGCTTCATTGACCACGGCGTGCAGGACGTCGCGCACGGCGTCGCCGCGCGGCCGGTTCCAATCCCGCTCATAGGGGATCAGGCGCTCCACGAGGAAGGACATGGCGATGGCGGCCAGCAACAGCGGCGCGAGCCAGACCAGGGACCAGCCGGCGACCGCGATGCTCAAGGCCGCGCCGATGAACCCGATCATGAAGAGCGGGGCGTAGGCCACGCGCAGAGCCACAAGCATGGAATCTCCTTTGCTGATGTGGCAAAAAGAATAGGCGCTGGTCCCGCGTGACGATTGAAGCCAGCGGCTAGCCCCAGGGCGCTTTTCGCCAGCCGCTCCGTTCAAGCCATGGCGCGCTGACGCGCCGCGTCGCTCAGCGCATCGATCCGGACCGGCGTCGCGCGCGGGCCTGAGGGGGCTCGCACGGCGGCGTCGAAAACTTGCCGATGGGGCTTGATCCTCAAGTTGCTAGAGCAAGTAGGGTCCTCTTTACGAGGAGGATCATCATGTCGAACACGCCACAAGTCGGGGAGACGCTGCGCTATCGGGTCACCGGCATGGATTGCTCAAGCTGCGCCGACAAGATCCAGGCGGCGGTCGCCAAACTCCAGGGCGTGTCGGAGGCGCGGGTGTCGATCGCCTCGTCGATGATGACGCTCAAGGTCGACGCTGCGGCGCGACGCACGGCCCTTATCGAGGCCGCGGTGAGCGACCTTGGCTACCATCTGGACCGGGACGACGAAGCGCCACTGGATGTCGGCCACGTCACGCCAGCCTATCGGCGGGCGCTTTGGATCGTCGTGTTGATCAACGCCGGCTACGGGGTGGTGGAGATCATTGCGGGCTTCATCGCGCGCTCGCAGGCTTTGAAAGCCGACTCCCTCGACTTCCTGGGCGATGGCCTGATCACCTTCCTGGGCCTTCTGGCGATCGGTTGGTCCCTGGCCTGGCGGGCCCGCTCAGCTCTGATCCAGGGCCTGTTCCTTGCGGCGCTCGGGATCCTGGTCCTGTCGAACACGGCCTATCGCGTCCTGGCCCTAAACCAGCCCGAGGCCGAAATGATGGGCGGCTTCGGCCTGATAGCCCTCGTCGCCAACGTGGCGGCGGCGCTGATCCTGCTGCCTCATCGCGCCGGCGACGCCAACATGCGCGCGGTTTGGCTCTTTTCGCGCAATGACGCCTTGGGAAACGTCGCTGTCGTGATCGCCGCCGGGCTGGTGTTCTGGACCAAGACCGCCTGGCCCGATCTCGTGGTGGCGGTGATCGTTTCTGGACTCTTCCTGCAATCGGCCTGGTCGATCATTCGCGATGCCCGCGCCGATCTGCGTGAAGCGCGCGCCTCGAGGTCGGCCTAGAATGGTGATGACGACCCGCCCGCCCTCGCCGCGGCCCGCCGCCGGCGCCTTGCCGCCTCAAGCCATGGCGGACCTGCGCCAAGCCGTCGCCGAGGTGAACGCTCGTCAGTGGAGTCAGGCGCGGGCCAGCGCCGAGCGCGTCCTCCTGGTCAGCCCGACGGATCCTTCGGCCCTGAACGTCGTGGGGACCGTCGTCATGAACACCGGCCGGCCGGCCGAGGCCGTGGGCTGGTTCGAAAGGGCGATCGCGGGCCAGCCGAAGAACCCCTTCATCCACTTCAATCTCGGCGAGGCGCACCGCCGCGCCGAGGCTCACGCCAAGGCGGCGACCTGCTTTCAACGGGCCGCGGCGCTGAAGCCGGACTTCGCCGAGGCGCATGCCTCGGCGGGCGACGCGCTTCGACTGCTGGGACGGCGGGGCGAGGCCGAACGCTGCTACCGGGCGGCGCTGCGACGGGACCCGGCCTCACTAGGGGCGCTCAACGGCCTTGGCCTTCTCCTTCTGCAGCAGGACGCCCCCGCGCCCGCGGCCGAGCACTTCGCGGCCGGTTGCGCAGTCGTCCCCGAGGGCCATCCGATCGGCCCGGCCCTGCTGACCAACCTTGGCTTAGCTCAACTCCGGCTTGGTCACGGTCGCGAGGGATTGACGGCGCTCGCCAGGGCCGTGGAGGCCGATCCCGCGAACGCCGAGGGTTGGCGACGGCTGGCCGGCGCCCTTAGAGACACCCGGATCGCACCGGCGACGGCGGGCTTCCGTTCCGTGCTGGAGGGCCTGTTCGAACGAGCGGACATCAACCCCCGCAACCTGGCGACCGCCGCCATCGCCGTGCTGCGGCAGGATCCCAAGATCGATGCGCTCCTGGCGGCGATCAGCCACGACCCTCGCGCGGTGGCGACCACGCTCGAGCAACACGCCGAGGCCGCCGGCCGGCTCGTAGAGGACCGGCTTTTCCGCACGCTGCTGATCACCGCGCCCGTCCCGGACATCGCGGTCGAGCTGCTGCTGACGCAGTTGCGCGCGGACCTGCTGGGTTTGGCGGCGGGACCGACGGCGGGGCTCGGCGAGGAGCTTGAGCTTGCTGTCGCGCTCGCCCGGCAAGCGTTCCTCAATGAGTATGTCCTGTTCACCAGCCCCGATGAATGGACGCGGGTCGGAGCCCTGATCGCGGAATTGGACCGCGACGACCTGGGCGCCGACGCGGGAGACGCCGTCAGGATCGCGCTGGTCGCCGCCTACCGCCCCCTGGCCGCCTCGCCGCTGGCCGTGCGCCTGCGCACGCCGGTCGATCCGGCGCTGGCGGACCTGTTGTGCGAGCAACTCGTCGAGCCCGCCGAAGAGGCCCGCTTGCGGGCCAGCCTGCCAAGACTGAGGGCGGCCTCCGACGTCGTATCACTGGCGGTCCAGCAACAGTATGAGCAAAACCCCTATCCCCGATGGACGCGCTGCACCCTGAGCGAGCCGCACGCGTTTCGGGCGGCAATTGGCTCAGCCTTGCCGGAGCTTCCTTCGCGCGAGATTCCGGATCTTGACCGGCCTCGGGTGCTGATCGCCGGTTGCGGCACGGGACTTGAGACGCTTCGGGTGGCCAGCACCTATCGCGACGCCCAAATCCTCGCCATCGATCTCAGCGCCGCCAGTCTCGGCTATGCGATGCGCAAGACCGCCCAGTACGGCCTGACGGGGGTCGAGCACCTTCAGGCCGATATCCTTCACCTGTCCGAGCTCGACGAACGGTTCGATCTCATCGACAGCTTCGGGGTGCTCCATCACATGGCGCAGCCGGCACGGGGACTGCAGATCCTGGCCGGGCTTCTCAAACCGCAGGGCTTCCTGTCCGTCGGCCTCTATAGCCAGATCGGCCGGCGAGCGATCGTCGAGGCGCGCGCCCAGATCGCCCGCTCAGGGCATGCTGGCGACCCTGAGGGGATCCGCGCGTTGCGCCGGATGCTCATGCTGGACGGCGCACCGCCAGCGCTGGACGGGGTGATGAGCCCCGCCTCCGACTTCTGGACGCTGTCGGACTGCCGGGACCTGCTGTTCCACGTCAACGAACATCGCTTCACGCTGCCGCAGATCGGCGCGATGCTGGATGACGCGGGACTGGAGTTCCTTGGCGTCAAGTTCGGCCACGGGGCCGACCAGACGCGTTATCTGGGGACGGCCCGACGCCCCGGCGCTCTTGGGGACCTTGACCGCCTGCACCGCCACGAGCTGCAACATCCCGAGGTCTTTGGCGACACCTATCGGCTTTGGGCTCGGCCAAGGCGCCGCGCGCGATAGATCGCCCACCTAGGCCGTCGAAGCGCCGCTTTCCGGCGCCTCCTGCGCACTCGCCGAGTACGGCGCTAGCGCGGCGAGCTAAGCTGCAGGACCGCAGCGCTGCTGATGGAGGTCAATTTCATCTTTCCCCATCTCGGGAAAGCGACACCCAGATGGCCGCGCATCCGCGGGCTCGACCCAGGTCCCATGGTCATTCCCAATGGGCGGGCAGGACAAAGCTAACGGCAAGCCTCACAATCAATAGAAAGCTTCACCTATGCAAAGCAGCGCGGATTCCCGCCGAGGGGTTCTGGGGACACTTGGATCCCTCACCATATTCGCTGGCGCAGCGTCAACGGTTGGCGGAAACGCGATGAGCGCCCCGACGTCCGGTCGTCGCTGGGTCCCTCTCCTCGCGGATCCAGACGCCGTCACGGTCATAGGCACGCTCCTCGGGGAGCACATCAGGATCCTTGTCGACACAGGCTCGGCGGCGACCGTCGTTGATAGTGTGCTCGCCAAGCGCCTGGGCTTGAACGCTGCGGGCAGATTCAGCGTCCGCGGCGACATCGGGTCAGTCGCGCTCGACGCGGGCGGCGCGTTGAACCTCGACATCGGCCACGTGAAGCTTTCGACCAGCCGGTATCTAGTCACCGATTTTGCCCCCATCTTCGGTGCGGATGGCGGTGCGCCTGGTCTCATTCTCGGGGTGGACGCTCTCAAGGACGTTATACTGGAGATCGACTTCCCCGGCCGACGTCTTGCCTTCCTTCCTCGGGAGGGTTTCCAGGCGGGCAAAGACGCGGAACGCCTGCAGCTTACGCGCAGCGCGCGGGGCCAACTGTCCATCCAAATTGCAATTGAAGGGAACGATCCAGTCCCCGCCGCCATCGACCTGGGCAGTTCCAACCCCCTGACCGTCGCGCCGTCCCTGGCCAAAGCGCAGGCGCTGCTGCTCGGCCGCGAGATTTCGTCGGCGGCCACTGGAGGGGTCGATGGTATTTCAATCAGCCGCACCATCTCGGTGGTGACGTTGCAGGTCGGACGCACCTCGGTTCGGGACGTTCCCTGCGAAGTCCTGGCCAAAACGGACCCCACGCTCGTCCCCGCCAAGCTGGGCCTGCCGGTCCTCGAACGTTATCTGTTCGCCCTCGACGTCACGGGCAAGACCCTCTGGCTCAGGCCCGCGCCGCGGCGGCTGGCGGCTCCCTTCAAACGGGATCTGTCCGGCCTGGGGCTCGCCTTAGAACCGGACCATCTGCGAGTTGTCCATGTTACCCAAGGAGGTCCGGCGGCCTTGGCGGGCTGGCGTGAAGGAGAGAATATCACCGCGGTGAATGGCGTGCCGATCGGGCCGGACTACGTAACAGGGGGTGCTGCTCGTTGGCGCTTCGGGCCGATCGGGGCCAAGGCTGTCCTGAGTCTGTCCGACGGGTCGGAGCGTACGTTGGTTTTACAGCGCTACTATTGAAGGTCGTTGAAGATCGAGTCAGTTCACTGAAATCATAGCCATCATTGTGACGTCGCCAGCTGGCGCTTGCGGCCATCAGTCTCGGCTTTCAGCACGTAACTGGCCAATTGCTAAGCCGCGCGACCATCGCATGGGGCGCACTACGCATCGTTCCCTGCTTTGGCCTGGGTTGCGCCGTCTGGTTGTTGTGGCGGGCGAACTCGGTCGTTTTCCCGCGGATCGCGGGTTTCGTCGTCGTACTGTGCGCTGGTCTGGCGGCTGCGGCCTGCGCATCGTTCATGCCCGACTGGTTGACCGTCCTAACATTCGGCGGTCTGATCTTCGGTCTGGCGACCCTTTCCAGCAGTGGCTCACCCAGGCTCACCGCTCCCGTGTGGATCTATCTGGGCGAGATCAGCTTTTCGATCTACATGGTCTGCATCCCCTGGCAGTTGGCGTCTGGCCGGGCGGCCGCGCGCCTGCTGGACGTCTCGCCTGAAGCCCTGCCCTGGCCCATATGGATCGCGCAGGTGCTCGGCGTCATCCTCGTGGGCATGCTGGCCCACCACCTTGTCGAGCGCCCTGCCCGCGAGGCCATGCGGCGACATCCTCTGCGCCTTGGCCATGCCCGCGCGCCTAAGGCAGATAGCGTCGGAGCTGCGCACACGCCGTTCTTGACCCTATTTGGCACGCGGCTCCGCCGTCCGGTCGCGATAGGCCAGCAGTCGCAGGGCGTTGATCACGACCAATAAAGTCGATCCCTCGTGAAACACCACGGCCGCACCGATCTTTAGGCCAAACAGCGTCGCGGGGATCAGCACTGCCACCATGCCCAGGCTGACCCAGAGGTTCTGCTTGATGATCCAACTGGTCTGACGGCTGAGGCCAACGGCGAACGGCAGATGGCTCAGATCGTCGGCCATCAGGGCCACGTCCGCGGTCTCCAGCGCCACGTCCGATCCCGCCGCGCCCATGGCCACGCCAACGGTCGCGTTGGCCATCGCCGGCGCGTCGTTGACGCCATCACCGACCATGGCGACCTTGCCCTCCCGCGCCTTCAATTCCTTGATGATCGAGACCTTGTCTTCGGGCATGAGGCCGCCGCGCGCCTCGTCCAGTCCCAATTCCTTGGCCACGGCGCTGGCGACCGTCTGGTTGTCGCCTGACAGCATGATGATGCGCTTGACCCCCAGCTGACGAAGGCGCTGGATCACGGCCTTGGCGCTTGATCGTGGCGTGTCCATCAGACCCAGGACGCCCAGGAAGCGCTCGCCATGGCGCACGACCATCACCGTGCGTCCTTGGGCTTCCAAGTCTTCGGCGAGGCTTCGAACCGCCTCGGACATCGCCGGCGCATCTTTGCCGTCAAACAGGCCCGGCTTGCCGATGATCGCGGCTTGGCCGGACACCTGCGCCTGCACGCCTTTGCCTGTCAGGCTGTTCGCGGCGTCGGCGGAAAGGCTCGGGTGGTCGCCCAGGCGCTCGCCGCCATCACGCACGACCGCAGCGGCCAGGGGATGGTCGCTCAAGGCTTCGACGGCCACGGCGACGGCCAGCAAATCCCGCTCCTCCACACCCGGCACGGGGCAAACGTCGGTCACGCGCGGCTTGCCCTCGGTGAGGGTTCCGGTCTTGTCGAAGGCCATTGCGCTGAGGGTGCCCAGGTTCTCCAGCGGACCGCCGCCCTTGACTAGGACGCCGCCGCGCCCGGCGCGGGCCACGCCGCTGAGCACTGCGCTGGGCACCGAGATCGCCAGAGCGCAGGGGCTGGCCGCCACGAGCACCGCCATGGCGCGATAGAAGCTGACGCTGAAAGGCTCGTCGATGATGAGGAAGGCCAGCATCAACAGGCCGACGCCGACCAGCACCGACGGCACGAAGATCCGCTCGAACCTGTCGGTGAACTGCTGGGTCGGCGAGCGCTGGGCCTCGGCCTCGGCAACCATCTTGACCACCCTGGCCAGGGTGGTTTCGGACGCCTTGCGGGCCACGCGGACGTCCAGCGCTCCTGCGCCATTGATCGTTCCGGCAAACACCCGGTGCTCGGCGCTGGCGCGTTCGAAACTCATTGCCAGATCAGATACGGCGCGCTTGTCGACGGGCACGCTTTCGCCGGTGACGGGCGCCTGGTCGACGCTGCTCTGGCCGCCGACGACGACGCCATCGGAGGCAATCCGCTCGTTGGGCCGGACTAGCACGATGTCGTCGATCTGCAAGTCTTCGACCGGCACCTCGACCACTGTGTCACCGCGCCGAACACTGGCGTGCTCCGGCGCCAGCTTGGCCAGGGCTTCGATGGCCCGGCGGGCGCGGCCCATCGCGAAATGTTCCAACGCATGGCCGATGCTGAACAGGAAGAGGAGCAGCGCACCCTCGGCCCACTGGCCCAGGGCCGCCGCGCCGGCCGCCGCCACCAGCATCAGGCTGTCGATCTCGAACTGGCGCTTGCGCAGGTTCTCGACGGCTTCCTTCAACGTGAAGAAGCCGCCCAGACCATAGGCGATCAGAAAGCAGGCCAGCGGGACCAAGCCTGGCGCGCGCAGGCTGATCAGCCACCCCGCCGCCAGGGCGACCCCCGAGCCGATCGCGAAGATCAGCTCGGTGCGTTCCCCGAAAATCCCGCCGTGGGCGTGGGCGTCACCGCCGGCTTTGCCATCATGATCGTGATCATGGTCCTGCCCGTGATCAGGATCCTGTTCGTGGCGCGCTTGCGGCGGCTGCGTGGCGGTGGCCATGACGTCGTCTCCAGATCAGGATGGGCTGTGATGGCGGTGACCGCCGTGCGCGACGATCGCGATGGTCTCAAGGGTGACCAGGCCGACGTCCTCGCCCTGGCCTAGGCTGTCCAGAAACCCTCGCAGGCTGGGCTCTTCATCGACCAGCTCGACGATGACGTGCTGACGAGGCGCCAGATCGACCGCCTTGGCGCCATGCACGATGCCCGCGTCCCCGTAGGCGTCGATGACCTGAAGAATGGCGGCATTGGCGACGCCCAAGTCGCGGGCCCGCTCCAGAAGAACCTTGGCATAGGACCGTCCGTCGAGGACGGCGTCGGCGTCGGTGAAGACGCGCAAGAGATGGAGTCGATCAGAACTCACGGCAGGCTCCCTGGTTGTTCTGGATTGGAACGCTCAGCTTCAACGACGGACGCGTTTGGGCTTGGTCAGACGGCGGGCCAGAGCGATGTCGAGGGCGCGCATGACCCCGCCGTAGGCGCGCAAAAGCCCTTCGCCCATGACGCCCTTCAGCCCGCCCACGCACTGGACGGTGTGCGTGACCCTGGCCCCTTGCGGGACAGGATCGATGCGGAAGGTTTCCAGCAGGCGGATGCCCCATCCTCCCATGCGCCAGGAGATCAGACGACCGGGCTCCTGAGCGGCGATCTCTCCCGCCATCGTCAAGGGCATCGGCAGTCTGCCGACCCTGATCCGAAAATCCAGATCTCCGCTCTCCGCATGACCTGTCGCCGGCGCAATGGTCAGGAACGGCGCCCAGGATCCGTAGGCGGGAAAGTCGCTGAGCAGCTTGAACACCGCCTGGGGCTTGGCGGCCACGACCTGCCGCGTGATCAAGGTCAGCGCGTCCTGCGGATCGGCGGCGCTCATTGGTGCGCCCCTTCCTGGTCGGGGCATCCGGTGCGCTCGGTCTGCAGCGTCAGGTGATGTAGATCGAACTCGCCCTGCAGCCGCCCGGCCACCGCCAGGCGTACGACTTCGAAATCAGCGCCCGGCGCGAGCACCATGTGCGCTGTGCAACTGGGCTGGTCGGCGCCGCTGACCCAGACATGCAGGTCGTGGACCGAGGCGACGCCCGGCGTGGCCGCCATCGTGGCGCGGATCCTGGTCAGATCAACGCCGCTCGGCGCGCCCTCGAGCAGGATCTGGGTGGCGTTCTTCAGCAGCAGCCAGGTGCGCGGCAGCACCCACAGCCCGATCGCGATGGCCACGATCGGATCGACAAAGCGCCAACCGGTCAGTTTGATAACGATGGCGCCGACGATGACGCCCAGCGAGCCGAGCATGTCGGCCCAAACTTCGAGATAGGCGCCTTTGACGTTGAGGCTCTTGTCCTTGCCGGCCTTAAGCAGGCGCATGGCGATCAGGTTGATGACCAGGCCCAGGACGGCGACCACCAGCATGCCGGTCGACTGGACCGGTTCGGGGTCGATGATGCGTTTGACGCCCTCGACCAGGACGTAGATGGCCACGCCAAACAGCAGGACGGCGTTGAAGGCGGCCGCGATGATCTCGAAGCGGCGATAGCCGAAGGTTCGGCGGTCATCGGCGCTGCGCGCGCCGATCTTGATGGCCACCAAGGCCACGGCCAGGGCCGCGGCGTCGGTGAACATGTGCGCGGCGTCCGACAGCAGCGCCAAGCTGTTGAACCGGATGCCGGCGATCACCTCGGCGACCAGAAAGGTCGAGGTCAGCGCCAGGGCGATGGCCAGCATCTTGCCGTTGGCCTGGCCAGCGCTGTGGTCGTGTCCGTGTTCCGCGCCCATGGGCGGATCTCCGTCAAGAAGGGAAAGGGTCCGGCGCGCCGCGATCGGCGACGCGCCGGCAAGACGTCAGAACCGGCGACGATGGCCGCCGTAGCGGACCACCTCGACCTTCTCCAAGGTCACCAATCCCACCTCGTCGTCCGGGGTCAGGGTGTCGAGGAAGGCTTTGAGCTTGGCCTCCTCATCGACGATCTCCACAACGACCGGCAGGTTGGGCGCCAGGTCGAAGGGCTGGCCGCCGTGCAGGGTGCTGGAGGCCCCAAAGCCTCGCAGTCCCCTCAGCACGGTGGCGCCGGCCAGGCCCATCGATCGCGCCCGCTCGACGAGGACGTCGAAGAAGCGCCGATCGCCGGTCATGGCGTTTTCGTCGGTGTAGATCCGTAGCAGCAGTGCTTGGCCCGGGATCATCTTAGGCTCCTTGCTCTTGGGACGGCGCGGAAGGCTCCATCGAGGCCTTGGGCGTCTTGCGCAGGACGAACCGGCAGATCGCCGGCAAGACGAACAAGGTCAGGGCGGTGGCTGTGATCAGGCCGCCGATGACCACAGTGGCCAGTGGTCGCTGGACCTCGGCGCCGGTTTCGGTGGCCAGGGCCATGGGCACGAAGCCGAGCGAGGCGACCAGACCCGTCATCATCACCGGACGCAGCCGTTCCATGGCCCCGTCGATGATCGCCTTCTCCAGCTCGAAACCCAGGGCGAGCCGCTGGCGGATGGCGGTCATCATCACCAGGCCGTTGAGCACGGCCACGCCCGACAGGGCGATGAACCCGACGGCGGCAGAGACCGAGAACGGGATGCCTCGGAGCGCCAGGCCAAACACCCCGCCGGCCAGGGCCAGAGGGATGGCCGAGAACACCGCCAGGGCCGGGGCAAAGCCCCCCAGCGCCATGTAGAGCAGGGCGAAGATCAGCAGGAAGCAGAGCGGGACCACCAGGGCCAGACGCGCTTGCGCCGCCTTGAGGTTCTCGAACTGCCCGCTCCACTCGACCCAGGAGCCGGCTGGCAGCTTGACCTGCGCATCGACCTTGGCCTGGGCCTCGGAGACGAACGAGCCCAGGTCATTGCCACGCACGTTGGCCTGGACCACGACCCGACGCTTGCCGTTCTCCCGGCTGACCTGGTTGAGGCCTTCCGAATAGGAGAAGCGGGCCACGTCACGCAGCGGCACCGACAGGCGCGCGCCGCCCCCTGCCCTTTCCGGCAACATCACGGGCAAGGCTCCGACCGCGTCCAGGTCGTTGCGCGTGGCGTCGGGCAGACGAACGACGATGTCGAAGCGCCGGTCGCCCTGGAAGACCAGGCCGGACTCGCGCCCGCCCATGGCCACCGCCAGGGTGTCGGCGACTTCTTCCACGGTGAGGCCCAGTCGCCCGATGGCGTCGCGGTCCAGCGACACATCCAGGGTCGGGAAGCCCGAGGTCTGCTCGACCTTGACGTCGGCCGCGCCCTTGACGCTCTGCAGCGCCTTGGCGATCTGGCCGGCGCTGGCGGTCATGGCGTCCAGATCATCGCCATAGACCTTGATCGCCACGTCGCCGCGCACACCGGCGATCAGTTCGTTGAACCGCATCTGGATGGGTTGGCTGAACTCGTAGACGTTGCCCGTCAGGCCCTCGAGCTTCTCCTCCATGCGGGTGACGAGCTGGGCCTTGCTTTCCTTCTTGTTGGGCCATTCGTCCTGCGGCTTGAGGATGATGAAGCTGTCCGAGGCGTTGGGCGGCATCGGATCGCTGGCCACCTCGGCCGTGCCGGTCTTGGAATAGACAAACTCGACTTCGGGGAAGGCGGCGATAGTCCGTTCGATCTGCCGCTGCATGCGCAACGACTGCTCCAGCGACGTGGACGGAATGCGCAGCGCCTGGACGGCCAGGTCCTTCTCGTCGAGCTGGGGCGTGAACTCACGGCCCAGGAACGAGAAGGTGACCATGGCCAGGACAAACATGCCCACGGCCGCGCCGATCACCGGCCACGGCTTGGCGACCGCCTTGCGCAGCAGCGGCTCGTAGCGAACCTTGGTCCACCGGACCATGGCCACTTCCTTCTCGGCGACCTTGCCGCGAATGAGCAAGGCTATCATCGCCGGGATGAAGGTCAGCGACAGCACGAAGGCCGCGGCCAGGGCCAGCATCACGGTGATGGCCATCGGCGAGAAGGTCTTGCCCTCGACGCCGGTGAAGGTCAGCAGCGGCGCATAGACCAGCAGGATGATCGCTTGGCCGTAGACGGTCGGGGCGATCATCTCGCGGGCCGCTTCGCGGGTTTCGCGAAGGCGCTCGCTGAGGGTCAGGAGCCGGCCCTCATGATGCTGGCGTTCGGCCAGCCGACGAAGGCTGTTCTCGACGATGATCACCGCGCCATCGACGATCAGGCCAAAGTCCAGGGCGCCCAGGCTCATCAGGTTGCCCGAAACGCCCAGCTTGTTCATGCCGATGGCGGTCATCAGCATCGACAGCGGGATGACCAGGGCAGTGATCAGGGCGGCGCGGAAGTTCCCCAGCAGCAGGAACAACACCACGATCACCAGCAAGGCGCCTTCGACGAGGTTTTTCTCGACGGTCTTGATGGTGGCGTTGACCAGCTTGGAGCGATCGTAGGTGATCTGCACCTTCACCCCGGGCGGCAGGCTCTTGGCGATCTCCTTGAGCCTTTCGGCCGAAGCGCCGGCCACCGTGCGGCTGTTCTCGCCGGTCAGCATCAACACGGTGCCGACCACGACCTCCTCGCCGTTTTCCGAGGCCGCGCCAGTCCGCAGGCCGCCGCCGACCTTGACGGTCGCGACATCCCGAACACGGATCGACACGCCCTCCCGCGTGGCGACCGTGGCTTCCGCGATCTCCTCGATATTGCGCACGCGGGCGTCGGCGCGAACCAGATAGGCCTCGCCGCCGCGCTCCATGAAGTTGGCGCCCACGGCGATGTTGGCCGCCTCCAGGGCCTTGCCCAGCTCGCTGAACGACACGCCATAGGCGGCCATGCGCCCGGGATCGGCCTGGACGGCGAACTGCTTTTCATAGCCGCCGATGGAGTCGACACCGGCGACGCCGGCCACGCCGCGCATCTGCGGCCGGACGATCCAGTCCTGCACTTCGCGCAGATAGGCCGCTTGCGCCGTGGCGTCGGTCAGGCGCTCGCCGGTCACCGTCAGGTAGGCCCCGTCAGACTGCCAGCCTGGCGCGCCGTCCTTGACCTTGGCGCCCCTGCCGCCGGGATGGTCATAGGCGACCGTCCACATCAGCACCTCGCCCAGGCCCGACGAGATTGGGCCCATGGCCGGCTGGGCGCCCTCGGGCAGGGTCTGGCCTACGCCCGTCAGGCGTTCGGAGACCTGCTGGCGGGCGAAGTAGAGGTCGGTGTTTTCCTTGAAGACGATGGTGACCTGGGAAAAGCCGTTGCGCGAGATCGAGCGCGTGCTTTCCAGGCCAGGGATCCCGGACATGGCGGTCTCGACCGGGAAGGTGACGAGCTTTTCGACCTCGGCCGGAGCCAGGGCCGGGACGACCGTGTTGATCTGCACTTGCTTGTTGGTGATGTCGGGCACCGCGTCGATCGGCAGCCGGACCAGATTGTAGACGCCCAGCGCGGCGATCAACGCCACCACGCCGATAACCGCCCAGCGTGCGCGGACGGAGAAATCAAGAATCCTGCCGATCATCGCGCGGCCTCCAGGGGCTCGGCCGCGTGCGCGACGGGATGGTAGGCGACAGCCACGCGCGCAACCGCGTTCGGGTCCACGCCCTTGAGATCCGCCCGGTAACGGGCGGCTTGATTGTGGCCGCCTGAACCGAGCGAACCGCGCCAGACGACGCCGGTCGAGCCCAGGGAACGGCCCGCCTGGTCGAACGCCTCGATGTCGAGGTGTCCCGTGACGCCGGTCTTCCAGAGGGGAGCGCGGCGAACCAGTCCGGAGACGCTCAAGCCGTCACGCTCGCTCCAGGCGGACGCCGTCAGAACCTTCAGGTGGCCCTGGCTCAGCAGCTCGAAGGATGGCTGGGGCTTCAGCCTGCCTTGCGCCTGCGCGCTGGTCGCGGTCAGGGCCACGGGAACCAGCAGCACAAGGGCGCCGGCCACGACGGAGAGGGGCTTCATGAGTGCGCGCCTAGTGCCCATGCTCGGCCTCCCCCTTGCCAAGTTCGGCCTTCAGGAGGAACGCGCCCTGGCCGGCGATCTGCTCGCCAGCGGTGACGCCCGACAGGATCTCAATGCGCCCGCCGCCGCGCCGACCGACCTTCACCGGACGAGCCGTGAAGCCGTCCTTGCCGCGCACAAACACGCTGTCCGCGCCCTCGACCGACTGGACCGCCTCCTCGGGGACCGAAAAGCGATCCGTCGCGGCCGCGCCGCGCGGGACGATTCGAACGCGCACGGCCTGGCCGGGCACCAGGCCCGCCTGGCCTTGCGCCAGGGTGAGGATGGCCGTCGCCGCGCGGCTCTCGACGTCGACGCCTGGCGTGATTGACCGCACGACAGCCGGGATGGTGCCTTGCGCGGTTTCGATCAGGGCCTGATCGCCCGCCGCGATGCGCGCGGCGTCTGCGGCCGGCAGTGAAGCCTGGACCTCGATCTTGTGGGGATTGGCGACCCGGAAGAGTTCCGTGCCCGCCGTGACATAGGAGCCAAGGACCAACGGCGCGGCGGTGATCTTCCCGGAGATGGGGCTCGACACCGTCACGTAGCGCCCATTGGCGCTCACCCCGGCCGCGGCGCCGGCGCTGGAAGCGCGGCGCAGCTCGGCCTCGGCGATCGCGACCTCGGCCTGGGCGGATTCCAGGTCCTGACGCGCCGTGATCTTGGCGTCGAACAGGCGCTTTTCGCGCGCGAAGGCCTGACGGGCGGCCGTCGCCTTGGCGGCGGCGGCGGCGCGCTCGGCGCTGATGGTCGCGGCGTCACGGCTTTCGATCGAGGCCAGGGCCTCTCCGGCCGCGACGGTGTCGCCCAGGCGCTTGTTGATCCGCACCACGGCGCCGTCGGCGCGGGCCGCCAGGGTGGCGGCCCCGTCCGGGGAGCCTACCACGGAGGCCTGGGCCACGATGCCGGCCGACAGCCCGCCGGCCGCCAGGGTCTCGACACGGATACCGGACGCGGCCAGGCGTTCGGCGTTCATTTCGATATGGCCTTCTTCTTCCTTCCCGCCGGCCTTGGCCTCGCCCTCGGCGTGGCCGGCTTCGCCTTCCTCGTGCTCCTCCGCCGTCGCGGACGCCGCGGCAGCCGGAGCCTTCGGCGCCAGGACCGAGCGTCCGATCAGGACGCCGGCGCTCGCCGCCAGCAGGCTGCTGATCGCCACGGCGGCCAGCAGCTTGTTCTTGTCAGTGGTTCTGGTCATGTCAGGTCCTATTGCGCGGCGGCGCGTTCGAGCGCGGCCAGCGCCGTGGCGCGCTCAAGGCGCGCGGCGATGAGGTCATTGCGGGAGGCCGATAGCGCGGCCTGAGCGTCCAGCACGTCGAGCAGGGAGAACTTCCCGGCCTGGAAGCCCTGGCGCGCCAGGTCCACGGCCTGCTGAGCCTGCGGAACCGTCCGGCTGAAAAGGACTTCCAGCCTGGCCTCGGCGGCCTTGAGCGAGGCCTGGGCGTCACGCACCGCGCGGACGGAGCGCGCCAGCGCCAGGCGCTCACGCGCCTCGGCGGCGTTGGCGTCGGCCCGGGCAGCCGCAACGTTGCCCTGGTTGCGGTCGCGGATCGGGATGGGCGCGGTGAACCCGACGATCAGCGCCTGGTCGCCGGTCTGCTCGAACCGGCGAACCCCGGCCTGGATGGTCAGGTCGGGTTTGCCCGCCGCGCGTTCGCGGTCGATCGCCGCCTCGGCGCTGGCGCGCTCGGCCTGCGCCAGTCGAACGTCCAGGGACGTCGTCGGGTCGATGAAAACCTGCGCCGTGGCAGCCGCCGGAGGTTCAACGAGTTCGATCTCGGGGTCAGGATCGGCCCACAGGCTGGTCAGGGCGCGTCGGGCAGCGGCGGCCTGGGCCTGCGCCGCCAAGACAGCGGCTTCGGCTTCATCGCTTGCGGTTCTGGCGCGCAAGGCCCGCAGCGGCGGCTCGCGCCCCGCCTCGACCAGGGTGGTGGCCACGCCGGCCAGATCCCGCGCTCGCTCGGCGGCTTCTTGGGCCAAGGCGACGCGGGCGTCGGCCTCAAGCGCTTGGGCATACTGGGCCTTCACCTCCTGGGTGAGGTCCGCGCGAGCAATGGCGACGCGCACGACGGCGGCCTCGACCTCGGCCTGGGCGGCCGCCGCGCGGGTGCGCCGCTTGCCGCCCAGTTCGAGCCTTTGACCGACCGAGAATGTCGTCTCAGCGCTTGAGAACCCGTCATAGGGCCCAGAACCAGCGATGTTCTCGCTCTGGAGACTGGCTTCCGGGTTCGGCGCGAAGCCGGCCTGGCGAGCCCGACCTTGGGCGGCGGCCAGGGCGGCCTCGGCGGAGGTGATGAGCGGTGACTGGGCCTGGGCGCGTTCAAGCGCGACGGCGAGCGTCACCGGAGCGGCGGCCGCGCCTATAGGCGCGCCGAGGCTCACGAAGCCTAGAACCGCGCCTAAGGCGACGGGCCAGGCAGATAGCGATGGCATGGGAGATCCCTACTTGCGTTCTGACGAAGGCGAACACGCGCGTGAGCGCGGCCGGGTCAGGCGCGAGGAGGTTCTTCGAGACGGTCCTGGGCCGAAGACGGCGGAAAGCCAAAGCTCCGCGGCGCGGCGTGGGAAGTCACAGGGGCGCGGAAGCCATATGACACGATGTCCGCGCCGACAAAGGGCGAGGCATGATGGCAATGGCCGTGTATGCAGACATCCGAGCCGCCGTCGTGATCTTGATCTTGAGGATCCGCACTGGCCGTTTGGACGACCGTTTGCTGACTATCCGCCGCAACCCGTTCACCGTCGGTGGCGCAAACTGCGGAATCGATGGTCGGACCGACGACAAACGCCAGCAGAAGGCAGGCGATCAGCGCGCCTCCCACCTGCTTGAACCATGTCTTCAGGACTATCATCACCCGCCCCTATAGCTTTCGCGGCGAGCCGTGGAAATGCGTTACATAATCACGCCCGGCAGTCGCGAGCGGCGAGCTCGTGGAAAGGCAGGAATTCCACGAGGAACGCGAGCGTTTCCGTATTGATCCGCTTCAGCCGGCGATCCGGCGTCCGAGCAGGATCGTCGCCGCGCCGACCAGGCAGATCACGGCGCCGATAGCGTCCCACCGGTCCGGTCTCACCCCTTCCACGCGCCACAGCCAGCCGAGCGAGGCGATGATGTAGACACCGCCATACGCCGCGTAGGCGCGGCCGGCCGCGGCGCTGTCGACCAGGGTCAAAAGCCAGGCGAAGATCGCCAAGGAGATCATGCCCGGCGCGAGCCACCAGATCGGCTTGCCCTCCCGCAGCCACATCCAGAAGCTGAAGCAGCCGGCGATCTCCGCCAGGGCCGCGCCGACATAGACCAGCGATGTCTTGATCATGAGTAGCTCCCTAGGCTGCGCCTGGGCGAGGTGTAGCGCGTCGGTGCGGCCAACTCCCCAAGGATCAAGCGTCCTATCCCGCTCCGCCGGCGCCAGTGCGCCTGCTATGCTTAGCCGAGCTTGCCGAGCAGCGCCTCGCACCGCGGCTTCAGTTCGCCGAGGCTGGGATGGCTTTGCAGCCAGGCTCGGAAGGCGACGATATCCGCCGCATGGCCGGAGGACCAGCCCTCACCATGGAGCAGCGCACTATGAAGTTGCTGGGTCTGGCGGCGGGGGTCGGGCGCGCTGGCATAGCCGCGCAGCAGCCGGCGAGCCGTCACAAGCGCCTCGGCGCGGGTGGTTCTGAACACAACAGGACGTCCCAAGATTACGGAATCGGCCAACGCCGACAGAAGCGATCTATGAGGCCTGCAAGCGCATGACCACCCCACAACATGCCGCTCGAACACTCACGCGGTGACGAGCGGCGCGCTGGCATGATCCTGGCCAGCCCTTGTTCGAAATCGAACGCGACCCGCATCATGTCTTTCGCGCCTTGCGGCCGCGCGTGAAGCCACGATCGCTGTCCATGAAGCGGCCGACCATCGGCACGATCAGCTTGCCGGGCTCAGCGACCTTGGCGTTCGTCTCGGCCGCCAGTTGCTTGCCGTAGTCGAGGAGATCGCGATGCATGGCCGCGGGCAATTCCACCGTGACCTTCACGGGGGTGTCGTCCTCGATGGGACCCAGTTTCAGCTTGCTCATTGAGGGCGTTCCACGGTGTAGGGTTCGAGCACCAGATCGCGCGACAGGAGCACGCGCAGGGGCGCGCCTGGGCGGATGGTCAGGGTCGGGGCCAGGGACAGGCTGCGGCTGACGGCCTGCTGGCCGACGTCGCTGATCGACTGGCTGGCGCCGCGACGGATCGCCCGCTCTAGGTCATCGCCGCCGCTCGACTGCCCGGCCTCGGCCCCGATGGCCAGGACCGTGCTGAGCGCGGCGGCGGCGAGCACCGCCTTGCCATGCCGATCGACGCCGTCCTCCAGCCCGGCCATGCCCTGTGCGTCGGCGCCCGGCAACTTGTCGAGCATGATCGAGCGGCCTGAGGGCAGGATCAGTCGGGTCCACGCGACCGACAGGCGGCTCTGGCCGACATGGGTCGCGGTTTCGTATTGGCCGATCAGCCGGGAGCCGGCCGGGATCAGGAGGTGATGGCCGCCCAGGCTGTCGAAGACATCCTGGCTGACCTGGGCGATCGCCAGGCCCGCCGCGTCGGACCGCAAACCCGTCACCAGGGCGGCGGGGATGATCGATCCGGCCTGCAGCAGGTAGGGCGAAGCCGGCGCCTGCAGGCGCTCGGGACTGGTCGCGCGCTCGTCGGCGACGCGGGCGCCTACAACGTCCAGGGGCGCGGCGGGCGATGGCGGCCCGGCGCGGCCGGGGGCCACCGTGGCGAACAGACCCGCCGACCGCGCCGCCTCCCGGGCCTGGACGGCCTTGTCCGGCGACATCGTCCGATCCGCCGGCCTCGGGATTGGCGGCGGCTGAGACATCGCCGGGTCTGATGACGAGGCCGGAGCCTCTAGCCCGCGGGCGCGCTGGGCGCTGAGCATCGGCCGGCCAAGATCACCGGGCAGCGGCGGTCCGAGCACAGGAGCCTCGCCGCGCCGCAGATAGTCACGCGGCAATCCGGTGATCGCCTCGGGCGGCGAGGCGGCGGGTTGGAACACAGGCTGAGCGACGGATCGCTCCCGTTCGCGTAGCGACCAGGCCAGGGCGGCGGCCACGCCGATCGCCAGAACGCCGCCCGTCACGATCAGCGCCTTTCGCGAGACGCGCGCCACCGGCTTGGCGGGTCCTCTCAGACGCAGGGTTCTGGCGATGGCCTGTTGTTCTTGATCGACGGGCTGGGTCATTGGCCGACCTCCTGTGGCGGCGTCGTTCGCTCGATCCGGACGCGCCGCTCCCACCGCCTGAGGCCAAAACGCAGCTCGGCCCGGTCGAACAGGCGATCAACCACCAGCCGGCGGCCATCGACGCGATAGTTGACCAGTTCCGAGGTCTTGCCGTCGACGCC
>Ga0075012_10001010_pt1 | contig 29464 bp, 27 predicted proteins | sample All_14_2_FD_71474 | JGI IMG/M metagenome (GOLD analysis project Ga0075012, IMG submission 71474) | Freshwater microbial communities in response to fracking from Pennsylvania, USA - Allegheny Zone_MetaG_DW_15 | ecosystem: Environmental > Aquatic > Deep subsurface > Groundwater > Drilled...
GTTCTCCTTGATCCACTGCTTGGAATACTCGTAGCCCTTGAACAGCGGCTGCCAGTACGGCTCGTCGGCTTTGCCGAGGTCCAGCGCCGCGCCGATGGCCGGCACGTGCGAGGTGAAAACGGAGGCGGTGATCTTGGCCATGCTCAACCCTTGTTGCGACCAGCGGCGCCCTGCGGCTGGCGATGCGGCTGTGCATCGCCGTCTTCGCCGAGGACCCGGTTGCCCTCGACGGAGCGGCCGCCGCTGATCATCATGTCGCGGTATTCAGCTTCGGTCATGCCGGTCATGCTGCCGGCCATCTGCTGGAAGCTCTTGCCATCGGTGGAGCCGATCTTGGCGAGGAAGTAGATGTTGCCGCCCAAGCCGATGCAGCGGTTCAGGTCGCGCGCCAGCACGGCCTGCTTCTGGTCTTCGGTCATCGCCCACTCGTCGAGGTAGGCGCGCTCGTCGGCCTTGAAGCGCACGCGGTTCTCGGGCTTCATCAGCGACATGCAGAACTGGTTCAGCCAGTAGCCCTTGCGGGATTGTTCAGCGTCGAAGATGGTCGTGCCGGGCACGTCGAGGTAGGGCTTCTCCAGCGACATCGCAGTCTCCTCAAGCTTCTTCAGGCCAATACAAGCGCATCGGATTGTCGACCAGCAGCTTCTTCTGCAACTCGGCCGTGGGGGCGATGTGCGGGATGAAGTCGACCAGCAGGCCGTCGTCGGGCATGTGGTTCTTCAGGTTGGGGTGCGGCCAGTCGGTGCCCCATAGCACGCGGTCGGGGAATTGCTCGACCAGGTGCTTGGCAAACGGCACCACGTCGCGGTAGGCGTTGCGCTCACCGTCCAGCGCAGACGGGCCCGAAACGCTCAGGCGCTCGGGGCAGCTCACCTTCGACCACACGTTGGGGTACTCGCGCATGAACTTCACGAACAGCTGGAACTCGGGGCCGTCCACCGGCTTGGTCACGTCGGGGCGGCCCATGTGGTCGACCACCACGGGGGTGGCGCATTTGTCATGAACGGCGGTGAAGAAGTCCCACAGCTCGGGCAGGTCTTGTGCCTCGAAGTAGATCACCACATGCCAGCCCAGCTTGGCGATGCGCCCGGCAATCTCCATCAACTCGTCCTTGGGCGTGAAGTCGACCAGGCGCTTGACGAAGTTGAAGCGCACGCCGCGCACGCCGGCAGCGTGCAGGGCCTGCAGCTCGTCATCGGTGACGCTGCGCTTGACGGTGGCCACGCCACGCGCCTTGCCGTTGCTGTTCACCAGCGCGTCGACCAGCGCGCGGTTGTCGGCGCCGTGGCAGGTGGCCTGCACCACCACGTTGCGGGCGAAGCCCAGGTGGTCACGCAGCGCGTAGAGCTGGGTCTTCGAAGCGTCGCAGGGGGTGTACTTGCGCTCGGGCGCGAAGGGGAATTCAGCCGCCGGGCCGAACACATGGCAGTGCGCATCCACGGCCCCGGGCGGCGGGGTGTAGGCGGGCTTGGACGGGTTGGGGTAAAAGGGCAGCCAGTTCGGGTCCATGGTTCGCTTCCGTGGTGGTGGCCTCAGCGGGTTGTTGCAATGAGGCAGGCGCAGATTGTGCGGCGGCAGTTCACCGGTTTTGGGCATGGCATCCGATAGCTGTTATCCCCGTGCGGCATGGCCGCGCCTTGTTTGATCGTCCTCTCCGCTCATGACCCAAGAGACCCTGAAACCCGCCCATCCGGCCGAAGACGCCGGTCCGCCTGCGCTGCATGTGGACGCCGGCATCGCCACCATCCGCCTGCGCCGCCCGGCCCACATGAACCGCCTGGACAAGGACGACCTGCGCACCCTGCAGGCCCAGTTCCGCGAGATCGAGGCTGACCCGACGGTGCGCGTGCTGGTGCTCACCGGCACCGGCCGGGTGTTCTGCGCCGGCTACCACTTGGGCGAGCTGGGCGAAAGCGAAGATGCCGCGCCCGATGGCCCCGGCCTGTTCGAAGACACCGTGCAGGCGCTGGAATCGCTCTCGCTGCCCACCATCTGCCGCTTCAACGGCAGCGTCTACGGCGGCGCCACCGATCTGGCGCTGGCCTGCGACTTCCGCGTCGGCGTGCTGGGCATGGAGCTGCGCATGCCCGCCGCCCGCCTGGGCCTGCACTACTACCCCAGCGGCCTGCGCCGCTACGTGGCGCACCTGGGGCTGCAGGCGTCGAAACAGCTGTTCCTGCTGGCCCGCAAGGCCGATGCGAACGATCTGCTGCGTCTCGGTTACCTCGACGAGCTGGTGGGCCTGTCGGAGCTGGACAGCACCGTGCGCCACTGGACCGAGGCCCTGGCCGCCGGCGCCCCGCTGGCCGTGCGCGGCATGAAGTGCTCGCTCAACGAGATCGCCACCGGCCGGGCCGTCGAGGCCACGCTGCGCGAGCGTGAAGCGCGCTGCGCCCACAGTGACGACCTGCGCGAAGGCGTCAAGGCCTGGACGGAGAAGCGCACCCCGCTGTTCGAAGGCCGTTGAATCGCCAGCCCAGTCTCAGGGCCAAAGCGCGATCGCCCCGCCCCCTGCCACCAGGATCAGCGCCGTGGCCAGAGCGATGTGGCGGCGCAGCTCGCCACGGCCCAGCACCAGCACCAGCCCGCACTTGACCACCGTGTTGGCGATCACCGCCGCGGCCAGGGCCATCGCCGCCTGGGCCTGGCGGTCGGGGGTATGCGCTTCGCTGGCCAGCGAGAGCGTGATCGCATCCACATCCACCGAGCCGGCCAAGGCGGCCACGCCCACCACCCAGCTGGGCGCGTGGTCCTGCGCCATCTTCACCACCAGCAGCACCGCGGCGAACAGCGCGCCGAAACGCATCGCCGAGGCCAGGCTGAAGGGGTTGCGCACCGCGGGCGCGGGCTTGCTGTCGCGCTGCCGCTGGGCCAGGCCGGTGCGGTAGTGCCACGCCGAGAACAGCGCCGTCACCACGGCCATCGCCGCCAACGGCAGCCACACCTGCGGCAGCAGCGGCAGGTTGACGATGGCCACCAGCCCCATCACCCGCGCCAGCATCACCAGCCAGGACAGCAGCGTGCCCGAAGCCAGGGCATGCACCTCGGCATCGTCCTGCGCCTGCTGGCTGCTGCGGGCAAAGCTGAGCGTGGTGGCGGTGGACGACACCAGCCCGCCCGCCAGCCCCGTGATCACCGTGCCGCGCGCCGTGCCGAGCCAGCGCATGGCCACATAGCCCACCAGCGACAACGCCGAGATCAGGATCACCAGCAGCCACAACTTGTAGGGGTTGATGGCGCCCCACGGGTCCACCGGGCCGTCAGGCAACAACGGCAGCACGATGAACGAGGCGATCATCAGCTTGATGCCCGCCAGCAGGTCTTCACCGTCGATGCGGCTCACCAGGCCGTGCAGCGGCTGCTTGTAGGCCAGCACGGCCGAGGTCACCACGCCCAGCGCCACGGCCAGTGCAGCATCGCCCACCACCACCATCGCACCCAGCAGGCACACGGCCAGGGCGGCCACTTCGCTGGTCAGGCCCGGCGCGCCTTCGGCCTGGCCGCGGTTCTGCAGCACATGGCTGGCCACCACGGCGGCGCCCACCACCGCCAGCGTCACCGCCAAGATCCAGGGCACCTGCAAGGACTGGCCCAACCAGGCCGAGGCCGCACCCACCAGCGCCAACAGCGTGTAGGTGCGGATGCCGCCAAACGCATGGCCGGGTTCGATGCCCTTCTTCTTCTCGCGCTCGATGCCCACCAGCGCGCCGATCAGCAGCGCGATGAGGAAGTTACGGGCAATGTGGAGGTCCATGCGTCAGGTGCCGAAAGGGTGCGCGGCCATTGTGGCCCGGCATCTGCCCTCACCCGCTGCTCCAACGCGAAGCATCTTCCTGTTCGAGCCGAGAGCAGGCTGCTCCACCTTGGCAAAACGCGGTGGCGACTTGTGTTGGCTCAAGTTCGGCCCCTTCCAAATGCCTAAGGTGTGGCCATTCCATTTGCACACAGGAGCTTTCTCATGATCAAGACCCTCGCCGGCCTGGGCCTCCTGGCCCTGCTCAGCACCGCCGCCCAGGCCCAGGACAAAGACAAGGACCAGGCCATGTTGCAAATGGCCAGCCGCTCGGGCTGCATGGCCTGCCACCACATTGAACCTGGCGCCAAGGGCCCGCAAGGCCTGCCGCCGGTGGGCCCGGCTTGGCGCGATGTGGCGGCCAAGTACAAGGGCCAGAGCGGTGCGCTGGACCAGCTCACCCACACCGTGCTGACGGGCTCCAACCCGTATGAAAGCCACTGGAAGGGCAAGGCCTCGGGCCTGGCCATGCCGCCCAACGCCGTGGCCATCAAGGAAGCCGAGGCGCGCGACTTGGTGCGCTGGATCCTGGCGCTGCCGCCCACCAAGGGCTGAGCGAGCCCGGACGACTCAGCGGCTGGCCGCGTCCTTGACCTTGCCAGCCACTTCCTGGGTTTTTTCGGCCACGTCGCTGACCACCTTCTTCGCCACGGCCTTGCCTTCGTCATAGGCTTGGCGCGCGCCCTGGGCCACTTCGCTGGCTGCCGTCTTGGCGGCCTGGCCCACGGCCGAAGCAGCCTCCTTGGCGGCCACGCCGGTCTTGCGGGCTGCGTCCACCGTGGCGGTTTTGGCCTCTTCGGCCGCCTCGCTCGCTCCGGCCTGGGCCAGGCTGGCGACGCCGGTCAGCATCAGCACCGCGACAGGTTGACGCCAACGACGCAGATCAAACAGCCTTGCCATGCGCAACTCCTGAAGTGAACAAACGGCTGACATTGTGATCCGGCCGGCCGAGGCTGCGGTGTCACCTCGCTACAGTTGAGGGTCTGTCGCCACCCGGCGTCGCCCTCACTGCAGCACCACCATGGAACCGACCCTCCGCGATCCCGACGCCCCCCAGCCCGCCAACTCGGCCAGTTTCACCTGGTCCGACGCCCGCCTGCTGGGCTACAAGCCGATGGACGACACGCACGAGGAGTTCTACCGCGTCGCACAAGGCCTGCTGATCTGCGATGAATCGACCATGACCGCCGCGATGGCGGCCTTCGTCAAACACGCCGAAGAGCACTTCGAGCAGGAAGACGAGTGGATGCGCAGCACCAGCTTCCCGCCGCGCGACTGCCACATCGAAGAACACGAGGCGGTGCTCAAGTCGGCCCGCGAGGTGAGCGAGATGATCGCCGACGGCCGCGCCGGCCCGGCGCTGGTGCACGACTTCGCCATCCACCTCTTCCAGTGGTTCCCCGGCCATGCCGACTACCTCGATTCAGCCCTGGCCGCCTGGATGAGCAAGCAGACCTTCGGCGGCAAGCCGGTGGTGCTGCGCCGCGGCGTGACCCAGGGCGGTTGAGTCGCCCCCGGGTCTGGCCAGCGGTATCGTGCTCGACACCTTTGATGTCCGCACCGCCCTGTTGATGGGCGGCCTGACGCACCTGATCACACCGCTGGCGGTGTGGGCGGTGCTGCAGGCGCGTCACAACCGCGAGACGCTTGCGCTGTGGAGTATCGGCAGCGCCCTGTCGGGCCTCGGCTTCTGCCTGATCGCATTGCGGGGCCTGTCGCCTGACTGGCTGTCCATCGGCTTGGCCAATCTGGCCGGCTACGTGGGCTTTGCCTACCGCGGCCAGGCCTTACTGAAAGAAGCCGGCGACCACGGCACCAGCCGCGCCCGCACACTGTGGCCCTACCTCGCGTTCATCGGCTTCTGCCTCGCCTGGACGGTGGACGAGCGCCTGCGCGTCACCGTCAACACGTCGATCATGGCCGCCGCCTCGGTGTGGCTGGCGCACCTGGCCCTGCGCGTGGCCCGCATGCAAGACAGCCGCAGCGCCCGTCTGCTGTGCTACTCGTTGGGCCTCTTCGGGGCCGGTGCGCTCCTTCGGGCCCTGGGCCTGATCTTCTGGAGCACACCCGGTCAGTCGGTGGTGTTCGATCGATCGCCCATCTTCGTGGTGTGGATCACCATCGGGCTGATCGCCGGCCTTTACACCAACGTGGGCTTCATCGGCATCGGGTTTGAAAACGCGCGGCGCCGCGAACTGCAGCAGACTGCCGACCTCGCCCGCCAACAACTGCTGCGCGAGCAGGCCGAACAGCGCAGCGCCGAGCTGTCACAGCAACTGGGCCGCGAGGAAGAAGTGCTGCGCCTGCTGGCCCACGAGGTGCGCCAACCGCTGCACAACGCCATGGCGGTGCTGCAGGGCGCCCGCTCGGGGCTGCAGCAGGCCAGCGACCCGGTCAGCGTCACCGAGCGCATCCGCCGCGCCGAGCAGGTGATCCACCAGATCGTGGGCACGCTCGACAACACCCTGGCCGCCACCGCCCTGTTGGCCAGCCAGCTGCCGGTGGCCAAGCACGATGCCGACATCGACATGCTGGTGTCGATGAGCATCGCCGACCTGCCCCTGCCCGCCCAGGCCCGCGTGCACATCACCCGCGACACAGCCACCCGCACCGCCGCGCTCGACCCGAGCCTGATGCGACTGGCCCTGCGCAACCTGCTGGCCAACGCCTGCACCTACACCGATGGCCCGGTGAACCTGTCCCTGGCAGACCAGGACGACCCGCTGGCCCTGGTGATCGAGATCCGCGACGACGGCCCGGGCATCGATGTGCCGATGCGGTCCCAGCTCTTCGAAGCAGGCGTGCGCGGCCGCCACGGCCTGCCCGGCCAGGGCCTGGGCCTGTACGTGGTGCGACGGGTGATGGAGCTGCACGGCGGCAGCGCGCAATGGCAGCCCAACCACCCGCGCGGCTCGGTCTTCCGGCTGGTGTTGCCGCAAGGGCAGGACTGAACGGCCCCCAGCCCGGCGCGTCCATGGACGCAACTTTGCGCCAACACAAGGCACCAGGTGCCCGGCAGGCGTCTCATCAAAGCCTCGTTTGAAAACACCCCCCACGGAGGTTGCGATGCGTGCCATCCAGGATTTCCTCTCCACCGACTACGGCCTGATGAGTGCCGCCGTCATCGTGATCACGCTGGGCATGGGCGCGTTCTTCACGCGCTTCTTCATCAGCCACATGCGCGAGGACGAAGCGCGGCAACGCCGCGGCGGTTGAGCCCCGCCGAGCGCCCGGGAGTCGCGGTGCCTTCGGCCCTCACAATGGGCCCATGCACTACGACATCGTCATCATCGGCGGCGGCGCTGGCGGCCTGGAACTGGCCGCCATGTTGGGGCGCAGCCTGGGCAAATGTGCAGGCCGAGAAAAGGTGCTGCTGATCGACCGCGCGGTCTTCCACATCTGGAAGCCCACGTTGCACGAGGTGGCTGCAGGCACGCTGGACGCCCACCAGGAAGGCCTGTCGTACCCGATCCTGGCGCGGCGCAACCACTTCAGCTTCACGCTGGGCGAGTTGCGCGGGCTCGACGCCCAGCAACGCAGCCTGACGCTGGCTGAGCTGCGTGACGGCGAGGGCAAGGTGCTGGTGCCCGAGCGGCAGATCAGCTACCGCTGGGCGGTGCTGGCCATCGGCAGTGGCTCCAATTTCTTTGGCACGCCCGGCGGCGCCGAGCATGCCTTCGTGCTGGAGCAGGCCGCCGATGCCGAGCGCTTCCGGCGCCACCTGCTGGGCGCCTTCACCCGCGCGGCCTTTGCCGAGCCGCGCCAGTTGGGCATTGCCATCGTCGGCGGCGGGGCCACCGGCGTCGAGCTGGCCGCCGAGTTGCTGGAGGCCCACCAGGAGTTTCATGAAGGCACCGCCGGTGAGCACCGCTTCCGCCTGGACATCAGCCTGGTCGAGGCCGGCGCGCGCATCCTGGCCGGCCTGCCCGAAAAGATCTCGCAGCAGGCCACCGCAGCCCTGGTGGCCAAGCAGGTGAAGGTGCTCACCGGCACCAAGGTCACCGAAGTCAAGACCGACCGGCTGGTGACGAGTGCGGGCGACATCCCCGCCGCACTGATCGTCTGGGCCGCCGGCATCAAGGCGGCCGACAGCAACGACACGCTCGGCCTGGCCACCAACAAGGCGCACCAGTTCGTGGTCAACGCCCAGTTGGCGACCTCGGCCGAAGGGGTCTACGCGCTGGGCGACTGCGCCGCCTGCCCCTGGCACGAAGGCAAGCTGATACCGGCCCGCGCCCAGGCTGCCCACCAGCAGGCCACCTACCTCAAGCGCGTGCTGCTGGCCTTGCTGCGCGAGCGCCGCCACGACGCCCCGTTTGTCTACCGCGACTTCGGCTCGCTCGTGTCACTGGGCGACAACAAGGGCGTGGGCAACCTGATGGGCGGGCTGGCCGGACGCAACTTCTTCGTCGAAGGGTTGATCGCCAAGTGGATGTACATGTCGCTGCACCTGAACCACCACCGCGCCATCCTGGGCACCAGTGGCACCGCCGTGCTGGCACTGGCGCGGCTGCTGCAGCGACGCGTCTCAGGCCGCCTCAAGCTGCGCTGACATCGTCCAACAGGCCCAGCACCGAGCGCAAAGACAGGCCGAGCGCCGGGCCGCCCCAAGCCGGCCCGCATCCCCTCGGGGGATCGCCAGCGTATTCGCTGGCGAGGGGCGCCATGTCACCAGCCCAAGCCGTGCCGCAGCACCCACAGCCAGCCTGAGAGCGTGAGGAACGACGCCAGGGTGGTCACCACCAGCGTGGCGGCGCAGAAGCTTTCTTCACCGTACTTCTGGGCCAGGATGGGGTAGATGCTGAACATCGGCATGGCCGCAAACGCCACCGCTGCCAGCCGCAGCACCGGATCGATCGGCGGCAACAGCCACAGCAGGCCCAGCACCGCCGCCGGATGCAGCACCAGCTTGCCCAGCGCCACCTGGGCGATGCTGCCCACCTGCCCCTGCACCGAGCGGCCGGCCAGCGAGCCACCGATCACGAACAGCGCCGTGGCCGCCGAGGCCACGGCCAGCAGGTCGACCGCGCGGGTCAGCACCGCCGGCAGCTGCAGCCCGAGGGCCGACAACGCGAACCCGGCCAGGATCGACAACACCAGCGGCGTGCGCACCACCTTGGCCAGCGACTGGCCCATCACCCGGTACCACGGCAGGTGTTCGGCGCCCTGGCTTTCGGCCAGGGCCAGGCACAGCGGCACCATCAGCATGTTCTCTACCAGCATGCACAGCGCCAGCGCCACCGCAGCCGGCGGCCCCAGCAGCTGCAACATCACCGGGTAGCCCACGAAGCCGCTGTTGGAGCAGGCCATGCCCATGCCGAAGAAGCTGCTGTAGGCCATGCGCCGGCCCCGCCCGCGCGCCAGCGCCACCCCCAACGCCAGCATCGCCAGCGAGCCACCGGCATAGGCCAGCAGGTAGGTGCTGTTGAGGATGTCGGCGAAGGCCCGCTGCGACAGCGCCTTGAACACCAACGCCGGCAGGCAGAACTGCACCACGAACTGACCCAGCACCCGGAAATCAGTCGGCGCAAAAACGCCCCGGCGGCCGCTGACGAAACCCAGCGCCATGAGCAGGTAGATGGGGCCGGTGACGGCCAGGATGTCGAGCATGGCGGGGCGGCGGAGAAAGCGCGGTCAGTCTGCCAATGCCAGCGCGGCGTCTTCGCACCAGTAGGTCGCCGCGGCGTACCAGCCCTCCCACACGCAGCCGTTGCAGCCGCGGCCACAGCAGGACGTCGGCTCGGGCGGCGTGTCCCTCAGGCTCACGCCCTGGGCGTTGGCCCGGCCTTGCAGGTAGGAGAACAGAGCCCGAGCAGTCTCGAGATCGGTGATGGGGGGCAGGGACAGGGAAGACATGGCCGGCGCGAGCATAAGCGATGCGCGCCTGGCGCGCAGTGCCCGGCGGTCGGGCCGGGGCACAATCGGCGCCCTTTGGCCCCGGCGCGCAAGCGGCGCCCGGCCCCCTGAACCCGCGAAGGTGTTGCCTTGTTCAAGAACCTGTTGGTGTACCGGCTCGCGCCCGAATGGTCGGGCGATCTGATGGCCCTGGAAGACGGCCTGGCCAAGGCCCGCTTCGTGCCCTGCGGCGCCACCCAGCCGATGGCGCTGGGCTGGGTCTCGCCACGGGGTGATGCCCACGGCGCGCTGGTCGACTCGATCGGCGGGCAGTGGATCCTCAAGCTGATGGTGGAGCGCAAGGTGCTGCCCGGCGCGGTGGTGAAGCGCCGCACCGAAGAGCTGGCCACCCGCATCGAGCAGGAAACCGGCCGCAAGCCCGGCAAGAAGCAGACGAAGGAGCTGAAGGAGCAAGTGGTGCTGGAGCTGCTGCCGATGGCCTTCACCAAGCAGGCCGCCACCACCGTGTGGATCGACCCGCAGGCCGGCTTCCTGCTGGTGGATGCCAGCAGCCCCGGCAAGGCCGATGAAGTGATCACCGCGCTGGTGAAGGCGGCCGACGGCCTGGCCGTGCTGCCGCTGCACACCGCCATGTCAGCCGGCGCGGCGATGACCGACTGGCTGGCCACCGGCGAGCCGCCGGCGATGTTCACCATCGACCGCGACTGCGAGCTGAAATCGGCCGACGAGATGAAATCGGTGGTGCGCTACGCCCGCCACCCGCTCGACATCGAAGAGGTGCGCCAGCACATTGCCGATGGCAAGTTGCCCACCAAGCTGGCGCTCACCTGGGAAGCACGCGTCTCGCTGCTGCTCACCGACACGATGCAGCTGAAGAAGCTGCAGTTCCTGGACGTGGTGTTTGAAGGCCACAAGCCCGGCAAGGAAGAAGCGTTTGATGCCGACGTGGCCATTGCCACCACCGAGTTGGCGCGCCTGATCCCTGACTTGATCGAAGCCCTGGGCGGCGAACAGGCCCCGGGCAGCGCGCCGGCGCCCAGCGTGGCTACCCCGGCCCCGACGCCCGCGGCAGCGGGCGCCGCCGTCAGCGAACCGGCGCCCTGGGACTGACCGGCCAGCGCACCTGCACCCGCAGGCCGCCGAGTTCCGGGCTGCGATCGGCCTGCACCTGCAGGCCCAGCACCTCGGCCATGCGCCGGATGATCGACCAGCCCAGGCCGCTGCCGGGCTGGCCGCTGGCCAGGCCCGTTTCGGCGCGGTAGAAGCGCTCGCCCAGGCGTTGCAGGTCGGCCTGGGGCAGGCCCGGGCCACTGTCTTCCACGGTGAGCTGCGGCTGATCGTCCAGCTGCGCCACGCTCACCCGCAGGCGCGCGCCGGGGCCGGCATAGCGGCCGGCGTTGTCGAGCAGGTTGCGCAGCAGCACGCCCACCCACACCGGCGCGCCCGGCACCGCACAGGCGGCGTCCGCCTCCACCTCGATCGATTGGCCGCGCGCCTGCAGCCCAGGCAACTGCTCGGCCACCGCCAGCCGCACCAGCGCGCCCAATTCCTGCGGCCCCCCCTCGCCGCGCTGGCCGGCATCCACCCGCGCCAGCATCAGCAGCTGGTCGATCAGGCGGGCGGCGCGGTCGCAGCCGATCAGCAGCTGGTCCAGGGCATGGCGGCGTTCTGCGTCGCCGGTGGCACCGCGGGCCACCTGGGCCTGGGCACGAATGCCAGCGATGGGCGTGCGCAACTCGTGCGCGGCATCGGCGGTGAAACGCCGCTCGGTCTCGATCAAGCGGGCCAGCCGGTCAAACAAGGTGTTCAGCGCGGCCACCAGCGGCTGAAGTTCGGTGGGGGCTGGGTCCAGCGAGACGGCCTCCAGCGCATCGGGCTGGCGCTGCGCCAGCTTGTGGCTGAGCCGGTCCAGCGGTGCCAGGCCCAGCCGCACCGCCCACCAGGCTGCCAAGGCCAGCAGCGGCAGCCCCAGCAGCAGCGGCCACATCAGGCTGCGCAGCACAGCGCGCAGGATGGTGTCGCGCACATCGAGTTGCTCACCCACATAGATCTGGATGTCGGGCGCATCGCCCACGGTGGCAAACACGCGCCAGCGCTGGCCGGCGATCTCGGTGGTCTCGAAGCCGCTGCGCAGGGTGGTCAGCGGCTGGCTGGGTGCATTGCCCGAGCCCTGCATCAACTGGCCTTCATGCCACACCTGGAACACCACCCGCGTGGCATAGCGGTGCAGGTGCGGTGCGCGCGCAAACAGCTCTTCATGGAAATGCTCGTGTGCGGCCGGCGCCACCAGCAGCGCAGCAGCCTGCGCCAGGTGGGCATCGAGCAGCTCACCCAGCTCATGCTCGGCATCGCGCCAGGTGAACCACGCTGCCACCAGCCACATCAACACCACGCCGCCGACCACGCCGAGCAGCAGGCGGTTACGCAGTGAACGCAAGTGAGGGCGCATGCGTGGCTCGCGCGGCATCAAACCTTGGGCACCAGATAGCCCACGCCGCGCACCGTCTGGATCAGACCCGCCCCCAGCTTGCGCCGCAGGTGATGCACATGCACCTCCACCGCATTGCTGTCCACCTCATGGCCCCAGCGGTAGAGCTGCTGTTCGAGCTGCTCGCGGGTCAGCACGCGCCCGGCATTGCGCATCAGCACCTCCAGCAGATCGAACTCGCGGGTGGACAGCACCACCGGCGCACCGGCCAACAACGCCTGCCGGCCCGCCAGGTCGAGTTGCACGTCCGCCACCTGCAACAGCGGCTGGGCCTGGCCGCTGGCACGGCGCACCAGGGCGCGCAGGCGGGCGGCGAGTTCATCCAGGTCGATGGGCTTGACGACGTAGTCATCGGCGCCATTGTCCAGGCCTTCGATGCGCTGCGGCACGGTGTCGCGTGCGGTGAGCACCAGCACCGGCGTGCGCACGCCGGCCTGGCGGGCCTGGCGAAGCACATCGAGCCCATCGAGGCGGGGCAAGCCCAGGTCGAGCACGGCGGCCGCGTAAACAGCGCTGCCCAGTTCGCGCAGCGCCGCCACGCCGTCGCGCACCCAATCGACCTGGAAGCCTTGCTGACGCAGCCCGGCGCACAGGCCATCGCCCAGCACCGGGTCGTCTTCTGCCAGCAGCACCCTCATGAGGACCCCCAGGGCCGGGCTGCGCCCAACCCGCCCCCCAAGGGGGTCAAGGAAACTTGGGGCGGCCCGGCGTTTCCTTGAGCGCGGTCTCCCCGCTCAGTCGTCATGCGCATCTCCATGATCATGCTCGTGCTGCTCGGCAGCGGCCACGGCTTGCAGGCCCAGACGGGCATCACCACCCACCGCCTGCCACACCCCGAAACCCACCGCGGCCAACAGGATCAGCACCGCCACGCTGCGATGGGCCGGCGAGACATCGGGCCCAAGCCCCGGCACCCGACCCGTCAGCATGGCGCGCAGGCGGTTCTGCTTCAGCAGCAGCGTGCCCCAGAGCACCAGCGCCAGGTGGGCACCCACGGCGAGCAAGGCGGTGTTACCGGCGAACTCATGCACCTCGCCGAGGGCGTCGCACACGGTTTCGTTCAGGGCCGTGGCAGCCAGATCTTGTGCCACGCCGGTGCTGGCGGCCAGGCCCATGAGGGCCAGCATCAACAGCACGGCCAAGCCTTGCCAGGCGCCGTGCGATCGGGTCTGGGGCAGGCTGGCCACGCGACGGGCCCAGACCGACCAAGCGGCAGCGCGCGGCCCCAGCAGGCCCCACACACCGCGCAACACCAGCGTGCCCGCAGCCAAGTAACCCAGGCTCACATGCACCAGGCGCCAGCCCTCGGCTTCAGCGGTGAGCCAGGCGCCGGCAAAGCTCAACGCCAGCAACCAGTGCAACACACGGCTGGCGTCATCCATCGCGCGCCGGCTGGGCTGAATGCTGTCGGCCGGCAGGCTGGCCGGGGTGGGTTGAATCGTCGTGTTCATGAAGGGCTCCTGTCCATGGCGCCATCTTGGGCGGTGCCGCTTAAGTGGGGCTTAGCGGTGGGCGCCAGGCCATCGGCCGTTTGCGTCAGCGCAAACTCATCGCGGACAGTCCTCAATCGTCACCCAGGTCCCAAAGCTGATGCAGATCCAGCCGCAGGCGGTCTTGCTGATGCAACGCATCGACACGCGCGGTCACTGCGGCCAGCGCGGCCTCGGCCTGCTGGCGGCGGGCCAGGTGCACATCGCTCACCGCGTACTCGCCGAGCGACCAGCCCTTCTGCGCCGCTTGCAGCGCAGCCTGGGCTTGTGCCTCGGCCTGGGCCTGGGCGCGCCAGGTGTCCACCGCGGCGGCGGCCCGCACGGTTTGCGCAGCGGCATCGGCCATTCGCTCGCGACGGCGTTGCTCAGCACGGGCCGCCAACGCCTCTGCTTCGGCCTGGGCCTGCCGGCTGTCGGCGGCGCGCCCGGCCCCGCCCAGCGGCAGGCTGACCGAGACACCCAGCAGGCGCTCACGGCCGCTTTGTTCGCGCGACCAATGCATGCCCAGCGTGGGGTCGGGGCGCTGTTCCTGCGTCATCCGCTCGGCCCGGGCGCGCGCCAGCGCCGCTTCGGCCTGGGCCATGCGCACGCCGTGGTCGTCGTTGGTGAGGTGTTCGCGCAAGGCCGCCATGTCTTGCGCCGCAGCGGCCTCGGGCACCGCGGTTGCGGTGACGACCAGGGGGGCCGGTATCAGCGGATAGCGGCTGATCCAGCTGGCCAGCGCCGCATCGGCCTGGGCCTGGGCCTGCAGCCGGTTCGCCTCGATCTGCGCCTGGGCGGCCAGTTGACTGCTCAACTCGCTGCGCGCCGCATCACCGGCCTGCACCCGCCGCCGGCTGGTGTCGACCAGCGCCTGCTGGCTGGTGGCCTGCTGCTGCCACAGCGCCGCCAGCGCCAGATCACGCTGCAGCGCATACCAGTCGCGCAACAAGGCGCGGCTGACTTCATGCAGTACATCGGCCCGCTGCAGACGGGCCAGCGCCTGGCCGGCTTCACCCAGGCGCGCGTCCTGCGCCGCCTTGCCAGGCCAGCGCACCGGACGCTCCACAGAAACCTGCGGCTCCACCCCCGGCGAGCCGGCATCGCGCAACCGCCGCTGCTGCCCGCCGACCCGCAGCGTGAACTCATGCGGGCCCACCGACAGCCGCTGCGCTGCGGCCTCGCTGGCGCGCAACGTGGCATCGGCCGCCTGCACCTCAGGCAAGGCCAGCAACTGCTGCGTCACCTGCTCGATCGGCGGCAATTGCGCCCAGGCAGCGGCGCTGAGGCACAGCCCAAAAAGTCCAAGCCATCGTTTCATCACATTGCCCCTTCCGGACGGATGCCGTAGCGGCGGAACAGGATGGGCAGCAGCACCAGCGTCAACGCCGTGGACGACACCAGCCCCCCGATCACCACGATGGCCAACGGCCGCTGGATCTCGGAGCCCGGCCCGCTGGCAAACAGCAACGGCAACAGGCCGAAGGCGGTGATCGCCGCCGTCATCAACACCGGCCGCAGGCGACGGATGGCGCCATCGCGCACCACCTCGGCCACGGGCCTGCCTTCAGCCAACAGGGTGTTGAAGTGGTTCACCAGCACCAGGCCATTGAGCACCGCGATGCCCATCAGCGCGATGAAACCCACCGAAGCGGGCACCGACAGGTACTCGCCCGCCAACGCCAGCGCCAGCACGCCGCCGATCAGCGCCAGCGGGATGTTGAGCAGCACCAGCGTGGCCTGGCGCAGGCTGTTGAAGGTGGCGTAGAGGATCAGGTAGATCAGCCCCAGCGCCACCGGCACCACGATGGCCAGCCGCTGCGCGGCACGTTGCTGGTTTTCGTACTGGCCGCCCCAGCTGATGCGGTAGCCGGGCGGCAGCTTCACCTGCTGGGTGACGCGGGCCTGCGCGTCCTGCACGAAGCTCACCAGGTCGCGGCCGGTGACGTTGCTGGTGATGGCGGCAAAGCGCGCGCCGTTTTCTCGGTCGACCTTCACCGGGCCTTCGGTTTCTTCGAGGCGGGCGATCTGGGCCAGCGGTACGTTGTGGCCGTCGGCCAAGGGCAGTTGGGTCTGGGCAAACAGCGCCGGGTCCATCCCGGCACCTTGCGGACCCCGCACGATCAGCGGGGTGCGGCGGCCGGTTTCCTGCACGGTGCCGACGCGGGTGGATTCCAGCAGCGTGCGCAGATCGGCCTGGGCCTGCTCCACCGTCAGCTCGTAGCGGCCCAGGGCCAGCGGGTCGAACACCACGCGCAGGTAGCGCAGGCCGCTGTTGCGGATCAGCTGCACATCCTGGGCACCCGGCGTTTTTTCCAGCACCAGATGCACCTGCTCGGCCAGGCGGGCGAGTTCGGCCAGGTCAGGGCCCCACACCTTGATGGCCAGGTCGCCCCGCACGCCGAGGATCATCTCGTTGACGCGCATCTCGATGGGCTGGGTGAAGCCGGTGGCAATGCCAGGCAGCAGCGCCAGCTTCTCGCGCAGCACATCCAGCAGAGCAGCCTTGTCGGCCACCTGCCATTCATCGCGCGGGCGCAGTACCAGGAAGGTGTCGGTTTGGTTCAGGCCCATCGGGTCGAGGCCCAGCTCGTCAGCCCCGCTGCGGGCCACGATGCCTTTCACTTCATGCACCTGCATCAGGGCCTGCTGCAGCTGGGTGTTCAGGCGCAGCGCGGCGTCGAGGTTGATGGCGGGCGACTGCTCCACCGAGACGATCACATCGCCCTCGTCCATCGTCGGCATGAAGCTCTTGCCCAGCAGCATGAACGCGCCCACCGCGGCCAGCAGCGCCACGCCGGTGCCCACCACCCAGGGGGCCGGGCGGCGCAGCGCAGCGTCGAGCACGCGGGTGTAGCCGGCGTTGAGGTGGCGCACCAGCCACGGGTCCTGGTGGCTGGCGCGTTTCATGATCAGCAGCGCCAGCACCGGGATCAGCGTGAGCGACAGCAGCAGCGACGCGCCCATCGCGTACAGGATCGTCAACGCCACCGGCTTGAACAGCTTGCCTTCCAGCCCTTCCAGCGTGAGCAGCGGCAGGAACACCAGCATGATGATCACCACGCCCGCGGCCACCGGCTGGGCCACCTCTTCGGCACCCAGACGCACCAGCCGCTGCAAAGGCGTGGGATGGTCAGCCGACTCATGCGCCAGCTTGGCTTCGATGTTCTCAACCACCACCACCGCCGAATCGACCAGCATGCCGATGGCAATGGCCAGGCCGCCCAGCGACATCAGGTTGGCGCTCAGCCCGGTGCGGCGCATCAGCCAGAACGTGGCCAGGGCCGACAGCGGCAGTACGGCGGCCACCACCAGTGCCGGACGCCACTTGCCCAGAAACGCCAACAGCAACAGCACCACCAGCACGATGGCTTCGAGCAGCGCCTTGCCCACCGTGTTGACGGCCTGGCCCACCAGCGCGCCGCGGTCATAGAAGGGCACGAGGGTGACGCCAGCCGGCAGGCTGGGCTGCAGCTCACCCAGCTTGGCCCGCACGCGCGCCACCAGCTGGCTGGCGTCCACCCCGCGCAGGCTGAGCACCAGGCCCTGCACCGTCTCGCCTTGCCCATCGCGGGTGACAGCGCCGTAGCGGGTGAGCGTGCCGATGCGCACCTCGGCCACGTCACCCACCCTCACGACCGCCCCCCCAGCGGCACCACCGCGCTGGGCGATGGCCACGGCGGCCAGGTCATCGAGCGTGCGGATCGCGCCTTCGGCCCGCACCAGCAACGCTTCTTCGCCAGCACTCAGGCGGCCGGCGCCGTCGTTGCGGTTGTTGGCGATGAGCGCCTCGCGCAGCTGGGCCAGCGAGAGCCCGCGGGCAGCCAGCCGGGCCGGGTCAGGCACCACCTCGAAGGCCCGCACCGCACCGCCCAGCGCGTTGACATCGGCCACGCCGGGCAGCGTGCGCAGCGCGGGGCGGACGGTCCAGTCCAGCAGGCTGCGGCGCTCAGCCAGCGACAACGGGCCTTCGACCGTGAACATGAACATCTCGCCCAGCGGCGTGGTCACCGGTGCCAGGCCGCCGTCCACGTCAGCGGGCAGGTTGGCGCGGGCGGCGGCAAAGCGTTCGCTCACCTGCTGGCGAGCCCAGTAGAGATCGGTGCCTTCCTCGAAATCGAGCGTCAGATCAGCGATGGCGTACTTCGACACCGAGCGCAGCGTGCGCTGGCCGGGGATGCCCATCAGCTCCTGCTCCAGCGGGGCGACGATGCGGGCCTCCACCTCCTCGGGCGTCATGCCCGGTGCTTTGAGGATGATCTTGACCTGCGTGGGCGACACATCGGGAAAGGCATCGATGGGCAGCTCGCGTGCGGCCTGCCAGCCCAGCCCCACCAGCACCACGGCAGCCACGAGCACCAGCAGGCGCTGCAACAGCGCGGCTTCGATCAGGCGCTGCAGCATCACTCGCCCCCGGCCAAGCCGGCCGCCAGGCCCTTCAGCGCCACGGCGCCCTGCACCACGATGCGGTCTTGTGCGGTCCAAGTGCCGGTGACAGGCCGCACCTGCACGCGGCCATCGGCGCCCTGCGCGATGCGTTGCACCGGCACGGCTTCATAAGACAACGCCGGGCCGCCCCAAGTTTTCTTGCCCCCCTCGGGGGGCGGGCTAGGCGCAGCCTGGCCCTGGGGGCGCTCAGAACCGGTGGGGCGCTGCACATAGACCTGGTCCTTGCCGTCCTGGCGCACCAGCGCGGCCGATGGCAGCCACCAGGCGGGCATGGGTTGCGACAACTTCACCGTGGCTTCCACCCGCTGGCCTGGCAGCACGCAGGCCGGTGGCCGCGGCCAGACAGCACGCACCACCCTCATCTGGCTGGCCGCTTCCACCTGGGCGCCCAAGGTCTCGACGCGGGCCACGGCATCGCAGCCCATCACCTGCACGGCATCGCCGGCCTTCAGTTGCGCGGCCACCTCGGCCGGCGCCTGCAGCACCAGCCACAGCGGGCCAGGCAAGGCCAGGCTGAGCAACGGCGCCCCGGCGCTGACGCGCTGGCCGGGCTGCACCAGTACCTCGGTCACCCGGCCTGCGGCGGGTGCAGCCACCTGGGTGCGACCGGACAGGCTGGCATCGGGCGCCACGCCAGCCAGTTGCAGCAGCTGGCGACGCTCGCGCAGGGCGGCGTCAGCTGCGGCCTGCTGATGGCGGCTGGCCTGCGCGCGCTGGGCCGGAATCAATCCCTCCTCCAGCAGCTTGGCATCGCGCTCGGCCACGCTGCGGGCTTGCTCGGCCTGCAGCTGCGCCTGGCGGTGCTCGCGCTGCCAGCTCACCAGCTCGGGCGAGTTCAGCAGCACCAGCGGCCGGCGCGCCGCCACGGCATCACCCACGCCCACCTGCACCTGCTCCACCAGCGCCTCCACCGGGGCGCTCAGCACCCGCAGCGAAGCCGGCGGTAGCTGCACCTGGCCTTGCAGGCGCAGGCTACCCCCTTCGGCCGCCGCCACGGGCGCGGCCGTCTGCAACTGCAAGGCACGCGCCTGCTCAGGTTGGACAACCAGGGGCGCCGCCTGCAGCGACAAGGCAGGCAACAACGCCAGGGCGGCGCAAACGCGAAGGGGCTTCATGGCGGCTTTGGAGGGCGGGAAGCGCCTGAGCTTAAAAAGCCGGCCTTAGGCGAGTCTTAAGGTCGCCGTTCGCCAGCGTGATCAGACCATGCGGTGGATCACATCCAGCAATTCCCGCGGACTGAAGGGTTTGACGAGGTAGTCATCGGCACCGGCCTGCAACCCTGCCCGCCGGTCGGAGGGCTGATTGCAGGCCGACAACATCACCACCTTGGTGCGGGCGAGGTGGGGCGAGCGGCGCAGCTGTTCACACAAGGCCAGGCCGTTCAGGCGCCCGGGCATCATGACGTCAAGCAGGATCAGGTGCGGCTGCCAGTCCTGCGCTTGGCGCAGGCCGTCTTCGCCATCGACGGCCTCGCAGATGTCGTACGCCTCCATCTCGAGCGTCAGCCGGATCAGGTCGCGGATATCGGCCTCGTCTTCCACGATGAGGATACGTTTCATGGCCACAAGCGAGTTCAGGATTGAAGGCACTGTAGCGCGCGCACCTCAAAACACGACAGCGCAATGTGCCAGCCCCGTCTCATCTTTTCCCGCCAGGTGCCGATAGCCGACCAGGAGTAAGCATTTCCGGCTCGCAGTACCCATGACACCAGACATCGCCACCAAGCCCCTGCGCACGCAAGGCCAGAAGGATCGGGACATGCTGGTGCTGCTGCTCCTGCAGGCCGTGCTCACCGGCGCGCTGTGCAGCCTGCAAACCCCGTCGATGGCCCTGCTGGTGGCCGCGGGCCTGCTGGCCGGCGCTGGCTTGCTGATCAGCCGCTTCAGCCCGGGCGCGGCCAGCCGCTGGGCGCTGTCCACCGCGGTGATCGCCCAGGTGCTGCTGCAGGCCTGGCAGCGCGCCGCGGCACCCGAGATCGCGATGAACATGCTGTTCACCCTGGGCGTGCTGGCCATGTACTTCGACTGGCGCATCGTCACCGCGGGCACGGTGGCCTTCGTCTCGGCCTTGCTGGCGTGGTCAACCCTGCCCACGCTCACCACCGCCATGATGGCCGCGTTCCTTGGGCTGCACGGCCTGCACACGGCCTGGCGCTGCGTTGGACTGCGCGTGGGCGAACGCGAGCGTTTCGAAATGGCCTTCCTGGTGCGAGCCATGGGCCAGGACGGCCCGATCCGACTCAACATGGAAGCCGTGCGCGCCGAATCGGTGATCGGCCAACGCGTCAAGCAGCTGCAAGAGCGCATGTCGCACCTGCTGCGGCAGGTGCACATCTCCACCGCCGGGCTGACCCAGGCCTCGGAAGTGCTCAACGCCGGCAGCGCGGAGCTGATGGACCGCACCGAACGCAGCGCCACGGGCCTGCGTGACGCAGCCATGTGCCTGGAGCAGATCACGGTGATCGTGCAAAGCAGCGCCCAGGCCGCGCAGGCCGCACGTGCCCTGTCGACCACGGCATCAGAGCAGGCTGAACAAGGGCATGCCACCTTCACCGAGGTGGTTGCCAAGATGCAGGAGATCGACCAGGCGGCACGCCGCATCACCGAGATCATCAGCGTGATCGACGGCATCGCCTTCCAGACCAACATCCTGGCGCTCAATGCCGCCGTCGAGGCGGCGCGTGCCGGCGAGCACGGCCGCGGCTTCGCCGTGGTGGCGGCCGAGGTGCGCCGGCTTGCCCAGGGCGCCGCCGGCGCAGCCAAGGACATCAAGCAACTCATCGAGCACGCGCTGGAGACCGTGGCCTGCGGACGCAGCCTGGTCGACGAAGCCGGTCAGCGCATCCACGCCACGGTGCAGGCGGTGCAGGAGGTGGGCGGCGTGTTTGCCACGCTCTCGGCCGACACGAACGAACATGCCGACGGCATCGAAGCCGTGACCCGCTCGGTGAAGGAACTCGATGAAGAAACCCGCCACAACGTGGACGTGGCCGACCGCACCGGCGCCCTGGCCTGGGCCTTGAAGGCGCATGCCGAAGGCCTGGCCGAGGTGCTTGAATGCTTCAAGCTCGGCCCCGCCATGCCCAGCCCGGCCGTGGCCTCGGCCGAAGCGCTGCCGGTGATGCCCACGCCGCGTGCTGCCACCACGCCAGCCCTGGCTGCAGCGCAATCGGCTTCATCAGTCGACTATTTCTGAACAGCGCCAATCCCACTGAGACGGCGGCGCAGATTCACACGGGCACCGGCCCGCGCGCCAGCAGGCCGCAATCGCGCAACCAGGCATCGAGCATCGCCCGGCCCGCCTCGCGCAGTGCCGCAGCATGCTGCTTACTCTGGACGCGCAGGCGGTTGATGTCGACCTCGGCATGGCCCAGTTCGGCGGTGTGACCGATCAACCAGGGCTCCAGCGTTTCGCCGCGCACCTCGGGGTGGAACTGCAGCGCCAGGCCGAAGCGGCCCAGCGAAAACGCCTGGTGAGGAGTCAGCGCCGTGGAGGCCAGCAGCTCGGCCTCTCCGGGCAGGTCGAAGGTGTCGCCGTGCCAGTGCAGTACCGGCACGCCGGCCAGGTGCTTCAGCGGCGAAGCCTGACCGGCCCGGGTGAGCGTGAGCTCGGACCAGCCGATCTCCTTGCTCGGCCCGGGGTAGATCTCGGCCCCCAGCGCGGCGGCCATCATCTGCGCGCCCAGGCAAATGCCCAACAGCGGCAACTCGGCGCGCATGCGCATGGCAGTGAGCTGCAGCTCGTCGGCGATCCAGGGGTAGAGCGGCAGGTCGTTGATGCCGATCGGCCCGCCCAGCACCACCGCCAGATCGGCCTGCATCCAGTCGTCTTCACTGATGGGGTCGACACCGGCCTGGCGGTAGTCAATGCCAAACCCGCGCTCGCGCAACAGAGGCTCGAAAGCGCCCAGGTCTTCAAAGGCAACGTGGCGAATGGCAATACAGCGCATGGCGTGCAATCCCTTCAAACAAGGGGTATGAATCTCGCAAGTGCGGCATTGTGCAGCTCACGCCCAACAGAAAGCACCTCCCCCCAATGGGCGAGGGGGTCCAGGAGGGGGTCTGGGCTTCACAATCGGTTGCAATTCGATCTGTATTGTGAAACGCGCTTCTACAGGAGGCTCACGCGGATGCCCACGACCCAAGGCAGTAGAGACGAAGTCCCCACCGCCAGCTACGAATCGCCCCCCACCCGGCGGCGGCTGTGGTGGTTGATGGGCGGCGTGTTGCTGGCAGCCCTGGCCTGGTGGCTGGTGCCACGCGACGATGGCTCGATGGCCCGGGTGCAGGCGTCTGGCGGCCTACGCATCGGCTACGCCGTCGACGCGCCTTATGCCATGGTCAGCCCCACCACCGGTGAGGTGACCGGTGAATCGGCCGAAACCGCCCGCCTGGTGGCCGAGCAGATGGGCATCGGCCGCGTCGACTGGGTGCAGAGCGACCGCAATGACCTGCAGAGCGGCCTGCTGGCGCACCGTTTTGACGTGGTGGCGGCCGGCCTGTTCATCACCCCAGAGCTGGCCGCGCACATGCGCTTCTCGGAGCCCACGCTGCGGGTGCAACCCGGGTGGCTCGTGCCCCGTGGCAACCCCAAGGCGCTGCCCGCCTATGCGGCCTTGACAGGCCGTACCGATCTGCGCATCGCCGTGCTCCAAGGCTCGACCGAGCAGGCCCGCCTGGCCAGGCTCGGGCTGCCGGAGACCGCACTGATCATCGTGCCGGATGCGCAGGTGGGTCAGGCCGCTGTGCTGGCCGGCTCGGTGGACGCTCTGGCCCTCTCGCTGCCCTCGGTGCGGCGCCTGGCCGCCAACGCCCCCGACCGCCTGGACGCCGTGCCCGCCGTCGACCCGAACAACCGCGCCGACGCACCCGCCTACGTGGCCTTCGCCTTCCACCCGCGTGACGCCGAGTTGCAGGCGGCCTGGAATGCGGCCCAGGCCCAGGTGGTGGGCACGCCGCGCCACCTGGCCACGCTTGGCAGCTTCGGCTTCACGGCCGACGATCTACCTGGCAGCGTGCGCACCGCCGATCTGGTGGCCAGGTAGCGCTGCTGATGCCGCTTCAGCGCGCCAGCTCGGCGCGCATCGCATCGATGACGGCGCGGTAGTCCTTCTGGCCGAAGATGGCGCTGCCGGCCACAAAGGTGTCGGCGCCGGCATCGGCCACGCGGCGGATGTTGTCGGTCTTGATGCCGCCATCGATCTCCAGGCGGATGTCGCGGCCTGATCTCGCACGCTCAGCGTCGATCAACTTGCGCACCTTCTCGGCCTTGCGCAGCGTGCTGTCGATGAAGCTCTGGCCGCCGAAGCCGGGGTTCACGCTCATCAGCAGCACCACGTCGACCTTGTCGATCACCCATTCCAGTACGTCGATGGGCATGGCCGGGTTGAACACCAGGCCAGCCTGGCAGCCCTCGCCCTTGATCAGCTGCAACGTGCGGTCAACATGCGCCGAGGCATCAGGATGGAAGGTGATGATGTCGGCCCCGGCCTTGGCGAAGGCCTGCGCCAGCGCATCCACCGGCTGCACCATCAGGTGCACGTCGATCGGCGCGGGCGTGCCGTCGGGCTTGACGGCATGCGGCTTGAGCGCCTGGCACACCATCGGCCCGAAGGTGAGGTTGGGCACGTAATGGTTGTCCATCACGTCGAAGTGGATCCAGTCGGCACCCGCGGCCAGCACATTGCGCACTTCCTCGCCCAGGCGGGAAAAGTCGGCCGAGAGGATGCTGGGGGCGATGCGGTAGGTGGGTTGTGACATGGCAATCGAGGCGTCAAAAAGGCAAAGTCGGCCGACAGGCGATCAAGCCGCCGGCGGCGATGATAGGGGCGCGGCCGGCTGCGGCGGCAGCACCTGCTCGGGCCGCACCCAGGTCCATTGGCCCACTTTCAGGTCAGCCGGCAATTGCAGCGCCCCGAAGGCGCTGCGGTGCAGCACCTCACAGCGGTTGCTGATGGCCGCCGCCATGCGCTTGACCTGGTGGTACTTGCCTTCGGCCAGCGTGAGGCGCAGGCCATAGAAGCCATCCGGGCGCTCGCCCGTCACCTCGGCGGCCAGGGCACACACCGGCTTGGGGTCATCCACCAGCACCACGCCGGCGCACAGTTGCGCCGCCTGGGCTTCGCTCACCGGGTGCTTGCAGCCGGCTTCATAGACCTTGGGCACGTGGTGCTTGGGCGAGGTCCAGCGGTGCAGCAGCTGGCCGTCATCCGTGAACAGCAGCAGGCCGGTGGTGTCTTCATCGAGCCGGCCAATGCTCTGCACATCGCGGCGGCGCAGCGGCGCCGGCAGCAGGGTGTAGACGCTGGGATGGTGCTTGGGCTTTTGCGAGCACTCCATGCCGGCGGGCTTGTTCATCACGATCAGCGCCTTGGCGTGGTACGGCCAGCGCTGGCCTTCGACGCTGAAGAGCGTGCCCTCCTCGGGTTGCACCTCGAAGAACGGGTCGTCGATGATTTCGTCGCCCAGGCGCACCAGGCCATCGAGGATCAAGCCCTCGCATTCGCGGCGCGGGCCGAATCCTTGGGAGAACAGCAGTTGAGACAGTTTCACGGGGCGAACGAGACAGGGTTGAGCACCCCGCATTGTCCGACGCCCCGCAGCCCGGCCGGCTCAATCGCGCGCCGGTGCGGCGGCGGGCAGCTGCGCCAGCTCATCGAGGATCGGACACTCCGGCGCAGCGCCGCCCTCGCAACAAGCCACCAGCGTCTCGAGCGCACGCTTCATTGCGGCCATCTCGGCCAGACGCCGTTCCAGGTCGGCCACATGGGTCTGGGCGATGCGCCGCACATCGGCGCTGGCGCGGCGGCGGTCCTGCCAAAGGGCCAGCAGCATGGCGATCTCGCCCATGCCGAAGCCCAGTGAGCGGGCGCGCCGGATGAAGCGCAGCGTGTGCAGATCGGCCTCGCCATACAGCCGGTAGTTGGCCTCGGTGCGCGCCGCCTTGGGCAGCAGGCCCAGCGATTCATAGTGCCGCACCGTCTTGGTGGTGACACCAGCCTGGGCGGCCAGCTCGCCGATGCGCCAGGGTCGGGCTGCCATGGCCGTTCGCTCAGGCGTTCAGACCGGCGAGCGCTGCTCGTCCAGGCCCAACAGGGCCTGCGGCACCGCCTGTGCCTGGCGCCGCAGCAGATCCGCGCTCAGCCGCTCGGGCCGGTGGAAGTGGAAGCCCTGGGCCCAGGTGACGCCCATCTCGCGCAACTGCAGCGCCACGGCGCCCGTCTCCACGCATTCGGCCACCACCGGCTTGTCGAGCAACCGGGCCATCTCCACCATCGAGCGCACCATGGCCACATGGGTGTCGTCGACATCCATGTCACGCACGAAGACGCCGTCGATCTTGAGCGTATCGAACGGCAGCTCGCGCAGCGTGCCGTAGGAGGCGAAGCCGCTGCCGAAGTCATCGAGCGAGAAGTGGCAGCCGCGCGCGCGCAGCTGCTCCATGAAGTCGCGCGCCAGGGCCAGGTTGACGATGGCCTCGGTCTCGGTGATCTCGAAACACAGCAGGTGGGCGGGCACCTGCTGTTCATCGAGCAGGTCCATCACGTAGGGCGCCAGACCGGGCTCGCGCATCGACACGGCTGAGAGGTTGACGGTGATCTGGCTCAGCAGCGCATGCAGGCCGCGCTCGCGGCCCAGGAAGGTGATCACCTCACGCAGCATCCAGCGGTCGAGATCGACCACCAGATGGAAGCGCTCGGCCGGTGGGATGAAGCTGCCCGGCAGCACCAGCTGCTGGCGCTGCGGGTCCCACAGGCGGATCAGCGCTTCCACCCGCAGGCCCTCGGGCCGCGCCGCGCTGAGCGGCTGCAGGCGCTGCACAAACACCTGCAGGTGGCCGTGCTGCAGGGCATCGAGCAGCACGAAGGTCCAGTTGATGGATTCGCGGTGGTCTTGCGTGGAGCCGCCGTTGGCCTGGTAGCTGCGCACCGTGCCGCGGCCTTCGCGCTTGGCCAGGTAGGCGGTCTCGTCGGCCATCAGCATCAACTGGTCGAACGAAACAATGTCAGCATTGATCGGCACCACCGCGATGGCCGCGGCAAAGCGGAAGACATGCGTCTCCCATTCGAACTTGAAGTGGGCCAGCTGGGCCTGCACCAGCCGCGCCAGCGCCAGACCGTTTTCGGCCACATGCTGCTCGCTGACGATGCCGAACTTGTCGCCACCGAGGCGGGCAAAGAAGTCACCGCGGCCCAGCAGGCCGGCGATGTTGTCGGCAAAGGTGCGCAGCAGTTCGTCGCCAGCGATGCAGCCGCAGCTTTCGTTGACGAGGCGGAACTGGTCGATGTCGATCAGCAGGAACACCGCCGCGCTGCGCTCGCGCTGCACCCGCGCCAGCACCTCGCTCACGTGGGCGTCGAGGGCGTTGCGGTTGTAGAGCCGGGTTACAAAATCATGCGTGGCCAGGTAGTTGAGTCGGTCCTGCATGTAGCGGCGCTCGTTCACCTCTTCGCGCAGCTGGCGGTTGGCCAGCGTGAGCTCGGCGGTGCGCTCGCGCACCTTGTCTTCGAGCAGGCGGTTGAGCGTCTGCAGCTCCAGCAGCATGGCGCGGCGCTCCAGTTGGTGGCGCACGCGCGAGCGCACTTCGTCGGCCTGGATGGGCTTGGTGATGTAGTCCACCCCGCCGGCGGCAAAGCCCTGGCTCACGTCTTCATGCCGGGCGGTGACGAAGATCACCGGCACCTCGGCCGTGCGGGCATCGGCCTTGAGGCGGCGGCAGGTTTCGAAGCCGTCGATGCCGGGCATCATCACATCGAGCAGGATCAGGTCGGGCGGCTGCTTGAAGGCCAGCTCCAGCGCCCGCTCGCCGCTGGTGGCCACCTTCAGGCGGCAGCTGAGGCCGGCCAGCGTGTCGCTCAGCAGATCGATGTTCTGCGGCGTGTCGTCGACGATCAGGATCTCGGCCGTCGTGGCGGGTTGGTTCACACTGCTTCTCCCTGCGGCCCATGTTGGGCGATGTCATCGGCCTGCTCGGCCAGCGCGGCGAAATCGTACTGCCGAGCCGCGGCATCCAGGCGGCGCCAGGCCGTGGAGCCCAGCACATCGGCCGACAACTTGTTCATGCTGGCCCGCACGGCCTGCATGTCGCCGCTGCGGGCCAACTCGGCCAGCTCAGTCAGGTCGGCCACGGTGGTGGGGGCCCAGTGGCCGGCCAGATCGGCAGCCGCGGGTGATGCGCCGGCCGCGGCGGCCTCGTAGCGCCAACGCACGCGGGCGTGGCGCGCCAGCATCTGCCGGATCTCGGCGAACTCGTACGGCTTGCCGACAAAGTCGTGAAAGCCTTGCTGCACATAGAAGCGCCGCTCATGTTCAAGGCTGGAGGCCGACACCGCCACCACCGGCAGCGCCGCAAAGCGCGCCTGCGCCCGCAGCCGCTGCAACAGGGCCAGGCCATCGAGCACCGGCATGCGGATGTCGGTGAAGACGATGTCGAAGGGCTGCTCGTTCAGCCGCTGCCAGGCTGTCTCGCCATCCCCGGCCTCGCTGACCTGGCAACCCAGTCCCGCCAGCGCCTGCACCAGGATCACACGGCTGTCGGTGTCGTCCTCCACCACCAGCACGCGGCAGGGCGTGGCCGGATCGAGGCCCAGCACGCGGCCGGTGCTTTCCGGCTGTGCTGCGTCGGTCAACGGGGCGGCTTCCAGCGCCAGCGGCAGCCACACCCGCGCCACCGTGCCCTGCCCCGGCACGCTGCTCATCGTGAGGTCGCCGCCCATCGCCCGCGCCATGTGGCGAGACAAGGCCAGGCCCAGGCCGGTACCACCCTTGTCGCGCCCGGCCGCGCCTTGCTGGAAGGGCGTGAACAGCCGCGCCAGCTCATCGGCCGCCAGGCCGGGGCCGGTGTCTTCCACCTCCAGCCAGAGGCGCTCGCCCTGCCGGCCGGACCGCAGGCTGATCTGCCCCTGCTCGGTGAACTTGAGCGCGTTGCCCAACAGGTTGATGACGATCTGGCCGATCTTGTTGCGGTCGCCCAGCACCCAGCTGGGCTGCGGCAGATCCAGGCCCACCTGCAGCGACAAGCCCTTGGCCTCGATGCGCGGCGCGAACAGGCGCACCACGTCATCCAGCTCGCGCCAGACCTCGAAGCGCTCGGGCTGCAGCGTCATGCCGCCCGATTCGATCTTTGACAGGTCGAGCACGTCGTTGATCAGCCGCAGCAGCCGCCGGCCGGCACCATGGATGGCGGCAACACGCTCGCGGGTATCGCTGGCCAGGCGGGTGTCTTCACGCAGCAGCTGGGCATAGCCGATCACGGCATTGAGCGGCGTGCGGATCTCGTGGCTCATGTTGGCCAGGAACATCGACTTCGCCCGGTTGGCCGATTCAGCCTGCGCGGTGGCATCGCGCAGCGCGTCTTCGAGCTGGCGGCGCTCGTCGATCTCGCGCTGCAGTTGCTGGTTGGCCTGCGACAGATCGTGCGTGCGCGCGCCCACATCGGCCTCCAGGCGCTGGCGGGTGAGTTGCTCGTCGAGGTCGCGGCGGCGGCGCAGCACCATGAAGCCGCTGAGCAGCAGCGTGAATGCCAGCCCACTGCAGAAAACGCCCACCTGCAGCCAACTCGGCCGCAGCGAGGCCGCAGCGTCGGCCGGGCGCGCCAGCAGCCGCCAGGTGCGATCACCCACCTGCACGGCGAGCTGTTCATGCACGCCCTGGGCGCGGCCCACCGCCGCCGCGGGCAGAGGCATGACCTGTTGCCCCTCCCAGGCCAGGCCGACCAGGCCTTGGGCCTGCGCATCCAGCCATTGCAGCCGCAAGCCCGACAACACCTGCGGATCGTTCTGCCCCTGCAGCAACGCGGGCAGCGACAACGTCACCGACACCAGGCCGCGCATGCGGCTGGGGTCATGCAGGCCCATGCCCTGCACGCCGTCGGCCAGCACGGGCACGTACAAGCGCACGGCCAGATCGGGCGACGCGGTATCGGTGAATGGCACGGTGGCCGCCATCACGCCCTCGTCGTGCGCGCGCCGCACCGCCGGGCCCAGGACCGGGTCGGCCAGCTCATCGTGGGTGACGCGGGCGGTGGATTCGGCGGCCGGCTCAGTCCAGTGCACCGGGTACTGGCCCGCACCGGCTTCATCCAACCGGGGCAGCCAGGCAAAGCTGCGCTCCCAGGGGCTGCGCTGGCGCATCGGTGCAGCCACGGTGCGGAATTCGGGGGCGTCGATGTCGGTCTTGTAGTACAGCGCGCGCAGGGTTTCGAGGTCGCGCTGGGCCAGGTCGATGCCCTGCTGCAGGCGCATGGCCACGCCGCGGCTGGCGGCACGGAACTGCTCGATGCGGGCCTCGCGTTCCAGGTGGCCGACGATGAAGCTGGTGATGAGGCTCAGCCCCAGGCCCATGCAGACGATGGGAAAGGCCAGGCTGGCGATCGGGTCGCGCCGGATGGCCGGGTGCCGCCACAGCAGCA
>Ga0075012_10001011_pt1 | contig 29457 bp, 31 predicted proteins | sample All_14_2_FD_71474 | JGI IMG/M metagenome (GOLD analysis project Ga0075012, IMG submission 71474) | Freshwater microbial communities in response to fracking from Pennsylvania, USA - Allegheny Zone_MetaG_DW_15 | ecosystem: Environmental > Aquatic > Deep subsurface > Groundwater > Drilled...
CGTGCCCAGGGGCCGAGAGGCCACCCCGCCCCAAAGCACCAGTTCGTCATCGGCCCGGTCGGTGGCACGGCGATTGTCGAGCACGTCGGACAGCCGGTCCGGCAGGCGAACCTGGGGCGAGACATGAATCGCGGTCAGATTGCCCAGACGGGTGCGAACGTCGGTCCGGAACCCTGTGTAGCCGTTGGTGGTGTTGCGATAGTCGTCAGCGGCGACCAGTCGGCGCGATCCCAGGTTCAGGGTGAAACGACCCGCCTGAATTGTGGCCTTGCTGCCGGTACCGAACGGCCAGTCAATGTCGAGCGCGGCCCAGGCCTGGACCAGTTCAAGGGTATTGACCTCATTGGCGCTGACCGCACTGCCGGGACCGGCATCCCAGATCCGGCTGTCATAGAGTTCGCCGCCCAGGCGCAACGCCCCTTTTCGCCACTCGGTACCGAGGATGGAGCGCAGGCTAACGATGTCGTCGGTGGCGTCAAAGCCCGGCCGCACCTGGTCGTCGATCCCTTCGTACCGGAGACGGGCATTGCCCCAGATCTTCAGGGCCGGCACCGGCGTGGCCGACGGCGTGGCCGTCTGCGCGCCCGCCGATCCGGCGAGACCTGCAACGATCAGGGTGCCGGCTAACTCAGGGAACTTCAGGGATCGAATTCGCATGGACGCGCTCCAACTGGCCGGCGTGCACCGGTCGAAAGGGCGCAACGCTTGGGCTGGAACCGCCTGATCGGGAGGTTGCCTGACCCCGATACGATCCGGCTTAGTCGGTCCTGTCCGAGACGGGCAAGCGAGGCAATCTAAACGTCGCCGTTAGCCGCCCTGATCCTCGGTCGAGGCCATCTGCAGGTTGGCGGCGGGTTCGCGGAAATAGCGGTCGATGCCCTCGGCCACGGCCCGCATCAGGCGGCGGCGGCGGGTGGCGTCGGACAGGGCCCGCTCGTCGTCGGGATTGGTGATGAACCCCATCTCCAGCAGAACGGCAGGCACATCGGGGGCCAGAAGCACGGCCAGGCCCGCATCGCGGTGGCTGCGGCGCAGCAGGGGGGCGTCGGCGGCCTCAAGGTGGGTCAGCAGGACGCGGGCGAACTGGGCCGAGCGGTTCTGGGTGGCGCGCTGGGTCATGTCCAGCAGGATGCGATCCACCGACGGATCGCGGCCCGGCAGATGCAGGTCGCGATGCCAGTCGTCGCCGCGCGTGACCTCACGCACCGCCCGGCTCGCACCCTGTTCGGACAGGGTATAGACCGAGGCACCGCGCGTGGCCGGATCTGCCCCGGCATCGGCGTGCAACGAGATGAACAGGTCGGCATCAGCGTTCCGCGCGATCCGGACCCGCTGGTACAGGTCCACATAGGCGTCGCTGGACCGGGTCATCATGACGCGATAGCGGCCCGTGCCCTCCAGTTCGGCCTTCAGCGCCAGGGCAGCGGCCAGTGTCAGGTCGCTCTCGCGGCGATTGGCACCGTTCGCACCGGGATCGTGGCCGCCGTGCCCGGCGTCGATGACGATCAGGGGTCGTTCGGTCCGGCGCTGTTCCGGACGCGGTGTGACGGGACGCGTGCTGTTGGGCCGGGGCCCGGTCGCCTTCAGATCGACGACGTAGCGCCAGGTCGAAACGCCGTCACCGGGCGGCAGCAGGAAGCGGCGCTCGATCTCTGCGGCTCGCGACAGATCCAGCTCGACACGCGAGGCCGAACCGACGGCCCCGACCTCGAACCCGCGCACCAGACCCGAACCGGCCCCCGAAAGGCCGCGCCGGGGGGCGGCACCCGCCAGCGTCAGGACGACACGGCCGCTGGACCCTGTCTCGACCACAGTGCCGCGCACGGTGGCTCCGATATCGACCACAACACGGGTCCGCTCGGTATCGCCACCGAACCGCACCCGCAGCACATCACCGACCGACCCGGCCGCAAGGCCCCGGCCGCCGACGAACAGGCCTGCGCTCAGGACGACCAGGGCCATGGCGGTCATGGCCCATTCCCGAGCCCCCCACCGCGCGACATGCGAACGCCACCGACCGTACATTCTGACGGAAACCCACCTTCTTTGTTGAAGGTAACGATGACAGACGGCGGTGTGGAATGCGTTAAGCCGCGCCAACTTCGGTCGGGCGGGAAAACGACGAGACGTTCACCTTTCCATATCGGTTGCGAGTGCCTATGCTTGTCTCGCACGCGCAGTGCCCGCGTCGGCCGATCTGATCGGGTCCGGCGCGCCAGCCTTACGTCTGCACTGACTTTCACCTATCCGAGACCCGGACGGCCTTGCGCCGCCGGATCGAAGACCGGGCCTCGCGACGCTGCCCAACACGGCGCGTCTGGGTCCAGGACCGACGACAACCCATGGGCCTTTTCGCCTGCGCTCCCATCCGGCCCGATACGGCCATCGTCGAGAGATTCGACGGGAAGACGCTCGCCCTGGCCTCCAATCCCATTCGGCGAGCCGCCCCCTTCCCTCGCGGGACCGGCAGAGCGCGCCAGAGAGATACCCTTAATGTCAAAGACAATGCTGATCGATGCAGCGCACGCCGAGGAAACTCGGGTCGCCATCGTGGACGGACGCCAGGTTGAGGAATTCGACTTCGAGTCCAAGACCAAGCGCCAGCTTCGCGGCAATATCTACCTCGCCAAGGTCACGCGCGTAGAGCCCAGCCTTCAGGCCGCCTTCGTCGAATACGGCGGCAATCGCCACGGCTTCCTGGCCTTCAACGAGATCCACCCGGACTATTACCAGATCCCGGCCGCCGACCGCGAAGCCATCATGGCCGAGGCGCATTCGGCCGACGACGATCACGACGACGAGAACGCCCGTGATTCCGACGACGGTGATTCCGAAGGCGGCATGGCCGAGGAAGAGCGTCTGAAGCGTCGCCTGATGCGGCGCTACAAGATCCAGGACGTCATTCGTCGCCGCCAGATCCTGCTGGTCCAGGTCGTCAAGGACGAGCGCGGCGGCAAGGGCGCGGCCCTGACCACCTGGTTGTCCCTCGCCGGCCGCTACTGCGTGCTGATGCCCAACACCGGCAAGGGCGGCGGCATCTCGAGGAAGATCACCCAGGCCAGCGACCGCAAGCGGCTCAAGGCAGCGGCGGCGGCCCTGGATGTGCCGCGCGGGATGGGTCTGATCATCCGCACGGCCGGGGCCAAGCGCACCAAGGCCGAGATCAAGCGTGACTATGAATACCTGCTGCGTCTGTGGGAAACGATCCGCGAGACGACCCTGGCGTCCAACGCCCCGTCCCTGATCTATGAAGAAGAGAACCTGGTCCGGCGCGCCGTGCGCGACATGTTCGACAAGGATTTCGACGGCATCCAGGTCGAGGGCGTCGAGGGCTTCAGGGAGGCGCGCGACTTCATGCGGGTGCTCATGCCCTCGCAGGCCCGCAAAGTTCACCTCTATCAGGGCTCGCGGCCCTTGTTCGCGGCCAATGGCATCGAGGAACTGCTGACCCAGATCCACCAGCCGATCGTGACGCTGAAGTCCGGTGGCTATCTGGTGATCAACCAGACCGAGGCCCTGGTGGCCATCGACGTCAACTCGGGCAAGGCGACCAAGGAACGCAACGTCGAACAGACCGCGTTCAAGACCAACTGCGAGGCAGCCGTCGAGGCCGCACGCCAGTTGCGTCTGCGCGACCTGGCCGGACTGGTGGTCATCGACTTCATCGACATGGATGAAGGCAAGAACAACCGCACGGTCGAGCGCATCCTCAAGGACGAACTCAGCCACGACCGCGCCCGCATCCAGATGGGCAAGATCTCCGGCTTCGGCCTGATGGAGATCAGCCGCCAGCGTCGCCGCCTGGGCGTGCTGGAAGGCGCCACCGAGGTCTGTCCGCACTGTCAGGGGGCCGGGCGTGTGCGCTCTGCGGAATCCGCCGCATTGATGGTGCTGCGCGCCGTCGACATCGAGGCCGGCAAGAACGGCGCGGGGTCGATCAACCTGCGCGTCTCGACCGCGGTGGCCCTGTATATCCTGAACCACAAGCGCGACTATCTGCAGCGGCTGCTGGAGCGCCGGGGCCTGGCCGTCATCATCCAGATCGACGATAGCCTGGGTCAGGGCGATAGTGCCATCGAGCGGACCGAGACCAACGAGGACTTCGTCTTCGTGAATCCGGCGGACGGCATCGACCTGCACGACGACTTCGACGACAGCGCCTATGACGACGAGGACGAAGACGAGGACGAGGACGAGGACGACATCTTCGACGACGACGAAGCCCCGCTCGACCGCGAGTCGCTCGATCGCGAAGACGGCGACGACGACGAACCGCGCGTGCGGGTCGAGAACGCGGGCGGCGGTCGTGATCGCGGCCGGGGTCGCAAGCGTCGGCGCGGCAGTCGTCGTGATGAGGAGGTCGCCGTTGTCGGCGTCGATCCAGAGGCCCCGACCACCGTCGCAGGCGACGACGACGACGATGACTCCGAGGCCGGCCGCCGGCGCCGTCGTGGCCGCCGTGGCGGTCGCCGGATCCGCGAGGACGGCGATGGCTCCGGAGCCTTCTTCTGGGTTCGCGGCCGGACCCCGTCGCTGGACGATCCCTATGTCTGGTTCGACCCGATCAATCCCGAGCCCCGCCCCGAACGGACTCAAGCCGCCGCAACGGCCCAGACCCCGGCCTCCGATGTCGAGGAACGGATCGGCGAACGGCCCGAGGGCGAGATCGCCGGGGATCGCGAGGGTGGCCGCTCGCGTCGCCGTCGTCGCGGTCGCGGTCGCGGAGAGCGCGCCCAACCGCAGGACCTGAAGGTCGAGGCCCGCGCCACCAACGAGGGAATGCCTGCGGACGGCTCGGTCGATACGCCGATGGCGGTGATCCTGCCTGTCGATGATGAGGCCGGAGCTCCGGTCGTGGCGGCCGAACCCCAGCGTCGTCGCGTCCGCAGAAAGCCTGCCGGTGCCATTGATGCGGCCGTCGAGGTCGATTTCGAGACGGTTGTGGAGCCCGACGCGACCGATCCGGTCGAACAGGGTGCCGTGCTGGACGTCACCCCGGCCGACGCTGCCGTCGAACGGGCCGAAGCGGAGCTCGAGGTCGCGGAAGCCGAGGCGATCACCGAGCTGGAAGCCGAGGTCGAGGCCATCGCGGCCGTCGAGCCGACGCCCGATCCAGTCACGCCGGACCTGATCCCGCACACTCCGGCACCTGTGCCCGAGGCGGACCTGTCGGCCATCATCGCCAACGACCCGGCCCAGATCGCCGCCCCGCCCGAGAAGCCCAAGCGCGGATGGTGGCGCCGCTAGGCTTCAGGTCCTAGATAGAAGAGGTATGGAGCGCGACGCCGCAAAAGGGACACCGATCCCGGCGACCGTCGCGCTCCAGTCCCGTCACCGGGTTCGCCGGTGCGCCCCTGGGGAGTTCGCCTTGACCAGACTTGCGCGCCTCGCCTTGTCCCTGATGCCTGCCAGACGGTCGGGCCGCCTGGGTCTGGGTGCCACCAGTATCGCCCTGGCCCTGGCGATCAGCGGCCCCGCCAGCGCCCAGAGCGCGATCCGGGACACCGAGATCGAGGGGATCATTCGCGAATGGTCGGACCCTGTCTTCGTCTCGATGGGACTGGATCCGTCAGAGGTCGAGGTCCTGCTGATCAATGACCCGTCCCTGAACGCCTTTGCGGTGCGCGGACGGATCATGGGGCTGAACACCGGCCTGATCCTGGAAACCGACACGGCCAACGAGCTACTGGGGGTCATCGCCCACGAGGCGGGCCATATCAAGAATCGTCACCTGCTGCGCGACGGCGCATCCAATGCGGGAATGCAGCCCTTCCTGATGTCCATGGCCCTGGGGGCTCTGGCAATGGCGGCAGGTCAGCCGGGGGCCGGGGCCATGCTGATGGCCAACAGCCAGTATTTCGGAACCCTGGGGGCGCTTCGCTACATGCAGAGCCAGGAGGGAGAGGCCGACATCTCGGGGGCCCGTGCCCTGGAGGCCGCCGGTGAATCCGGCCGGGGACTGGTCGATTTCTTCGAGAATTTCAGATCCCAGGAAGTCTTCTCCGACGCCCGCCGCTATCCCTATTTCCGTAGCCACCCCCTGTCGGGCCAGCGGATCGAGGCCCTGCGTCGCCCCGTCGAGGCCGCCAGCCACTATGCCCGCACAGACAGTCCCGAACGGGTGGCCCAGCACGCCCTGGTAGTGGCCAAGATCCGCGCCTTCATGGATGCCCCGAACGCGGTCCTGCGCGACTATCCCGCCTCGGCCACCGATTTCCCGAGCCGCTATGCCCGGGCCATCGGCTATTATCGCGACGGACAGATCGACAAGGCGATCACGGGGGTCGATGCCCTGCTCGCCGAGCAGCCCGAGGATCCCTATCTGTGGGAACTGCGTGGCCAGATCCTGTTCGAGGACGGCAAGCCCGCCGAGGCCATCGGAGCCCATGAAAAGGCCGTGTCCTTCAAGCCCGATGCGCCCCTGCTGCGCATCAACCTGGCCCACGCCCTGATCGAGACCAATGATCCGGCCAATCTGGATCGCGCCATCGATGAGTTGAAGCGCGCCGTCGCGCGCGAGGATGACAATACCCTGGCCTGGCGTCTGCTGAGTCAGGCCTATGCCAGCCAGGGCAAGGAGGGCGAGGCGCGCCTGGCCTCGGCCGAATACTGGTTCGCGGTCGGCGACAATGACCAGGCCACCCAGTTTGCACTGCGGGCCCGGCCCCTGCTCGACAATCGGTCGGTCGAATGGCGTCGGGCGGTGGATATCGTGCTGGCATCAGGGGCCACGCCCCAGGATATCGATGACCTGGATCGCCGCGACGCGCGCCGACGCCCCGTCACCGTCGAGCCGACCAGCCCGGTCGTGGCCTTGCCACCCCTCGTGACGCCCTCCACACCCGCCTCCTGACGATACCCCTCCCGAGACGCCGGCCGCCAACGGCCACGGAAACCCCATGACCGACGACGTTCCGCCCGCCCCGGCCGATCCGGCGACCACACCGACGACATCCGTCCTTCGACGCTGGCTGTCAGGGCGCAGCGTGCTGGCCCTGGTGGTGTCTGTCATCGCCCTGGGGTTCGCCGCCGCGCCCTGGATCAACCCGGACCTGTTCGGATCTCGCGTCCGGGCATATCTGATCTCCCACCCCGAGGTGCTGGAGGAAGCGGTCAATGCCCGTCAGGCCCGGGAAGACCAAGCCAGGGTCGGCGAGATCAATGCGGCCGTCGCGGCCAACCCTGCCCTGCTGCGCCCCGATCCGCGCGATCCCAGTTTTGGCCCGGTCGATGCCCGGGTGACGGTGATCGAGTTCTTCGATTTCCGCTGTCCCGGCTGCAAGTCGGTCGCCGCCGACTACCTCCGGATCATGAAGTCCCAGCCAGACGTGCGGTTCGTGTTCAAGGACTGGCCGATCCTGGACCGTGATGGTCCGCCGGTATCGCAATACGCCGCCCGTGCGGCCCTGGCAGCCCACAGACAGGGCAAATATCTTCAGGTGTACGAGGCGTTGATGGCCGCGCGCGCCCTGAGCCCCCAGGCGATCGACCAGATCCTGATCCAGGCAGGCCTCGACATGGACCGCGTCCGCGCCGATATCGCCTCGGCCGAGACGACCCGCCACGTCACCGACATCCATATCACCGCCGCGACCTTCAAATTGACAGGCACCCCGACCTTCCTGATCAACGGGAAGGCAACCCCCAGTATCGCGCCCGAGGATGTGCTTGCAGCCATAGAGATGGCCAAGCGGTAGGCAGAAGATGCGCCTTCCCCTTCGTAGGGAGGGAGAAACAGATCATGCCAGACCCAGGTTCATGGCACCGCCGATCCACTCGATCCGCGACTGGCGCATTGCCTCGGCGGCAGCGGCATCATTGCCGATTTCGGCCTCGGCCTGGGCGAGGACGAAATAGCTGTAGGGGTCGGCGGGCCAGTCCTTGAGCAGTTCCTGGATCTTGGCGCGGGCCCCGGCGGCGTCGCCCGAGGCCAGCATGGCGGCGGCAAGGCTGCGGCGGGTCGGGTACCAGATGATCGGCGGGTCGCCGCCCTCGGTCTCCTGGGCCTGAATGGCAGCAGCGCGGCCATAGGCGGCCAGGGCACCGCGGGGGGTGCCGTCAAGCATGGCCGCGCGTCCTTCCAGGACCCGCTGCGACAGTTCGACGAAATCCTGCATGTGTTTGGCGTCAGGATCTGTGGACGGGATCGTGGCCCGTATGGCCTCGATGGCTACGGCCTCGGCCCGGACAGCCTCGGCGTCGCCCCGGCGCGCGGCGGCCTCACCCCGGGCATAGCGCCAACTGGCCCGGAGCAACGGCCTGTCGGCGGGCGGTTCCTTCAGTGCCGCCACGACCGACTGATCGGCAAACCGGCCATAGATGGCATAGGCGTCGTTGGCCATCAGCTGACGCCAGGCGTTGTCGACCGGAAACTCGGTATAGGTCGCCAGAAAGGCGTCGGCCAGGGCGATCCCCTGGCTCGCCCCACCAGCCATCAGGGCCCCACCCATGCCGAAATGGATGTTGTGACCATGCAGGGGCTTGCCCAGGATGCCGCCCGGGGGCGCGACGTCGGCGACGTATTTCCGATCCAGGGCCACGGCCTCGATATTGGACTGCATCGCGTCCCTGTAGCGGCCCACACGATAGTAGGTGTGCGACGGCATGTGGACCAGATGGCTGGCCCCCGGGGTCAAACGGGCCAGCCGCTCGCCATAGGGAATGGCCTTGTGCGGGTCGGCGGACCACTCTGTCAGGTGGATATACAGGTGGATCGCCCCGGGATCGTCGAGATGGGACACCAGACCGGCCTCCAGGATCGACATGGCGCGGGTGATGCCCGGATCGGCCGCCTTCCCGTCCTTGTCCCACCATTCGTCGGCGCTCAGCATCCAGGCATCAGCCGTGGTCGCCGCAATCATGATGTCGTCCGGATGGGCCCGCGCGATGCGGTCGACAGACCGGGCAAAGCGGCGGGCACGGGAATGCTTGAAACCCGAATACCGCTGGATCAGGGCGTCGATCATCTGTTTCTGGACCGGCGTCGCATCGCGGGCCAGACGGCGGGCATCGCGCGCGGCCCTGAGCGCGACCGCCTGCGATTCGTCGTCCATGCCGCCGCCGTTCAGATTCGGCCCCAGGGCCCAGGCCTCGCCCCAGGCACACATTCCGCAGGTCGGGTCCAGAGCCCTGGCCTTGCGGAAGGCCCGGACCGATTCGGTATGTTCGAAGGCCCAGCGCAGGCGGACGCCGTGATCGAACCAGACCTGGGCCTCGGGCGTCGCATCGACGGCCCAGGTGCCCCGACCAAAGCCCGGCTGCATGACCATGGTGGACACAGGATCGGTCGTGATGGCCGATCCAACCCTGCCGCAGACCTGGGGATTTTCGATCACCGCCAGCGCCGCAGCATCGGCAGTCGCATCGGCCACCGCCGCCGGGCCTGCCAGGCAGATGGCCGCCGCCGTGAAGGACAGAAGTTTCAACCGCATCGCACGCCTCTCGAACACGCCGGGCACAGTGTGGCCCAATCCGCGACGTGATCCAACCTCGGTCAGCGGTCTAACGTGGCAGAACGTAGTCCAGATCGTAGTGGTGGACGCCGCCTTCGACGGTCAGTTTGAAATCGCCCGAGATGCCCTCCAGGGCACCGGTTCCCGAGTTCGGAACCACCGTGATCGCAAGGGTATAGGCCTCACCCGCCATGTCACCGCGATGGGCCAGAAGGAAGGCCCCCTCACGCCCGTCCAGCGTCCCCACGAACCGCTCGATCGCCACATAGGTGCCGACGGTTTCGCTGCCTGCAGGGCCGCCCGCCAGCATTTGACCCACGCCATGACCGATCAGGCCGCCAGTAAAGGTCTTGGTCAGGGCGTAACGGCTCAAGCCCAGACCCGCCTCGACCGCCTCCGGATCGGCGGGGACGACCGAGACTTCGAACGTACCGCTCGCGTGATGAACAGCGCCATCCTGGGCCAGGGCCTGCCCGACACCAACGAACGCCAGGGCGACGACGGCGACAAGCACGGCAACAGCCACAAGGCCACGGGCGGTCAGAATCTTCAGCATGGCGACGTCCCAGAACAATAGGAGAACATTCTGCCGCCCCAGCGATCGAACGTCAATCGGCGACCCTCAGATCAATCCCGCCATCGGCGAGGACGGGTCGGCATACATCCGCTTCTGCATCCGCCCGGCCAGATAGGCCTGTCGACCTGCAATGACGGCGTGCTTCATCGCGCTGGCCATCAGGATCGGATCGCGTGCCCCCGCAATGGCGGTGTTCATCAGGACCGCATCACAGCCCAGTTCCATGGCGATGGTCGCATCCGACGCCGTGCCGACACCGGCATCGACCAGCACCGGCACCCCGGCCTGTTCGACGATCAGGCGGATATTGACCCGGTTCTGGATGCCCAGACCCGAACCGATCGGCGCCGCGGCCGGCATGATGGCGGCAGCCCCCGCCTCCTCCAGCCGCCTGGCCATGACCACGTCGTCGGTGCAGTAGACCATGACATCGAACCCGTCCTTGACCAGCATGTCGAGCGCCCGGAGCGTCTCGACCATGTCGGGATAGAGGTGGGCGGTGTTGGACAACACCTCCAGCTTGACCAGGTCCCAGCCCCCCGCCTCGCGCGCCAGCCTCAGGGTCCGCACCGCGTCCTCGCCGGTAAAACAGCCTGCGGTGTTGGGCAGGAAGGTGAACCGCTCCGGCTTTACATGATCGACCAGCATCGGCTGGGTCGGATCGCTGAGGTTCACGCGGCGCAGGGCCACGGTCACGATCTCGGCCCCCGCCGCCTCGGCAGCAGCGGCGTTCTGGGCGTAGTCGGCGTATTTGCCGGTGCCGACGATCAACCGCGAGGAGAAGGTGCGACCGGCGACGGTCCAGGTGTCTGCGGTCGTGATGGAAGACTGTGCGTTCATGGTGGCGGTCTAGCCCAAATGACGAGCGGGGCGAAGAGATGACCTGAAACCGCCCTGAAAATGCCGCGCTGCGCGCTCGACATGACCACGTTCGGTTGAACATGGAAGGAAAAGTCGATGACGATCCAACGGCGTACCGGCGGATGGGCAGGCCTTGGCCTGTCGCTCTCGGCCCTCGTGATCGTCAGCGGCTGTGCACCCCTCGAGGGTGAAGACAGGGCAGATGCACCCCTTCCGTCTCCCCCACCCTATGTCGCGCCGCCCATGGCCCCGCCGCCTCCGCCCGCGCCGAGCCGTCCGGCCATCGTAGGCCTGACCGCCAGCAGCAGGGAGGACAGCGTGGACGAGATCGTGGTCTCCGCATCGCGCATACCCCCGGCCTCGGCCTCGCCCGTGCCGCCCGGACCGGGCCGCCCGATGCCCCAGTCCGGCATCCTGACGGCGGGCGATTATGACGACCTGCTGAACCCGGCCTTGTATTCGGCCTATGTCGGACGCCAGCTTCAGGATCAGGCCAACAGCCGCCTCCCCTATGTCGATACCGCACGCGCCGTGACGATCCGCGTCACAGATGTCCGTGACCGGCCCATGCCGTTCGTCGAGGTGCGGGCGACCAGGGCCGACGGAACCACGATCAGCCTGCGAACCGTCGCCGATGGGGCCGTGACCCTGTTTCCCGCCCTGGACGGACTGGGCGAGACCAGCCGGATCACGGTCGGCAGTGGCCGGAACGCCGTGACCCGCACCCTGACGCCTGGCCAGGACCGGGTGCTGGAGGTCCGGCTGGCGGGCACCGCCCAGGCGGTGCAGGCGTTCGACCTGCTGCTGGTCATCGACGCGACCGGAAGCATGTCCGACGAGATGAACTATCTGAAGTCGGAACTGACCTCGATCATGGCGGCCGTCGCCGAACGGCACCCGGGCGTGGACATCCGGATCGGCCTGATCGTCTATCGTGACGTCGGTGACGACTACGTCGTGCGGCAGTTCGGCTTTACCGGCAACGTCGGTGCCATCCAGACCGTGCTGGCGAGACAGGATGCGGGCGGCGGCGGCGACTATCCGGAGGCCGTGGATCAGGCCATGGCGACCGCCCTGGACTTCCCGTGGCGCGAGGATGCCGTCAAGGCCCTGATGCTGGTCGCCGACGCCCCGCCGCACGACGACCGCATCGGCCAGACCTGGGCAACGACGCTGGAGGCCCGCCGCGAACGGATCCAGATCGTCCCGCTCGCCGCCAGCGGCGTGGCCGACAAGGCCGAGTTCGTGATGCGGGCCATGGCGGCGGCGACCCAGAGCCGGTACCTGTTCCTGACCGACGATTCCGGGGTGGGCCTGCCCCACGATACCCCCGAGGTCAAATGCTATGCCGTCACCCGGCTGGACGGCCTGGTCCGCAGGGTGCTGGACAGCCTGATCTCTGGCCGCCGCATCGAGCCAACGGAGGCCGAGGTCATCCGCCGTGTCGGACCCTATGACCGGGGCGTCTGCAACGTGCCGGGCCCGAAGGCGGGGTGAACCCGGCTTCGCGACAAGGGCCGCTTACCCCCCCCCGACGAAGACCACCAGTTCGATCCGGTCGCCCTCGGCCAGGGCCGTCGTGCCGTGCAACGAGCGCGGGACGATCTCCAGGTTCCGCTCCACGGCAACCTTGCGCGGGTCCAGCGACAGCTCCTGGACCAGAGCCAGGATCGTCCTGGCGGCCACGTCGTGCGTGTCTCCGTTGACTTGAACGCGCATACCCTTACGTCACCCTTTTGATCGGCGGCTTTGACCTTGGCCGTGCGTCGGTTACAAGGCCGCCCGATTCCACGCGACCCCGCGATCCGGAACCCGCTTCGATTTCATGTCCGACACGCCCGTCCTCTACGTTCTGAATGGCCCCAACCTCAACCTTCTGGGGGTGCGGGAGCCGGATATCTATGGGCATGAGACCCTGGCCGACATCCAGGCGATCTGCGAGGCGGCGGCCGACCAGGGTGAGGACGAAGGCTTCACGGTCGTGTTCCGCCAGTCCAACCATGAAGGGCAACTGGTCGACTGGATTCAGGAAGCCCGTACCCAGGCCGCCGCCCTGGTCATCAATCCGGCCGCATATGGCCATACCTCGGTCGCCCTGCTGGATGCGATCAAGGCGCTTTCCATACCCGTCGTGGAATGCCACCTGTCGAACTTGTTCGCGCGCGAGGCTTTCCGGCATCATTCCTTCATCACCCCCGCTGCGTCCGGCCTGATCGCCGGGTTTGGCGCGGGCAGCTACGATCTGGCCGTCCGGGCCGCCATCCGGCTTGTGCGGGAACGCAGCAGCTCGGCGGACCGTTCGGTCTAACAACGAAAAGGCTAAAATCCGATGGCCGACGCCAAACCCCTGAAGAACGATCCCGAGATCGATGCCGCCCTGGTCCGCCAGCTGGCAGACATTCTGAATGACACGTCCCTGACCGAGATCGAGGTCGAGCGCGGCGAACTGCGCATCCGCGTGGCGCGCGAGATCACCGCCGCACCGGTAATGCAGTATGCCGCTGCTCCGGCCCAGTATGCGACCGCCCCGGCCGCCACCTCGCCAGCCGCCATCGCGCCCTTGTCCATGCCGTCCGACCCTGCGACGATAGTCGCCAAGGCCGGGGAAACCGTGAAGTCGCCTATGGTCGGCACTGTCTATCTGCAGGCCTCGCCCGAGGCCGCGCCCTTCGTCAAGTCGGGCGACAAGGTCAAAAAGGGCCAGACCCTGCTGATCATCGAGGCGATGAAGACCATGAACCCGATCCAGGCCCCGCGCGACGGGGTGGTGGCCGAGATTCTGGTCGGCGACGCCCAACCCGTGGAGTTCGGCGAACCCCTCGTCCTGCTCGAGGCCTGATCGCCATGTTCACCAAGGTCCTGATCGCCAACCGGGGCGAGATCGCGCTGCGAATTCACCGCGCGTGCAAGGAGATGGGCATCTCCACCGTCGCCGTTCACTCCGAGGCCGATCGCGGGGCCATGTGGGTGCGGCTGGCCGACGAAAGCGTCTGCATCGGCCCGGCTGCGGCGGCCAAATCCTATCTGAACATCCCCTCGATCATCGCGGCGGCCGAGATCACCGGGGCCCAGGCGATCCACCCCGGCTATGGTTTCCTGTCGGAAAATGCCCGCTTCGCCGAGATCGTCGAAGCCCACGGCATGACCTTCATCGGGCCCAGGCCCGAGCATATCCGCATCATGGGCGACAAGATCACCGCCAAGAAGACGGTGCTCGAGGCCGGTATTCCTTGCGTTCCCGGATCGGACGGCGAGGTCGAGACCATCGAGGCCGCCATCGAAGCCTCGAAATCCATCGGCTTTCCCCTGATCGTCAAGGCTGCGGCCGGCGGTGGCGGCCGCGGCATGAAGGTGGCCCTGACCGCCGACGACCTGGTCGAGGCCGTCCAGACCGCCCAGACCGAGGCCAAGTCCGCCTTCGGCAACGGTGCCGTCTATATGGAGCGCTACCTCCAGAAGCCGCGCCATATCGAGATCCAGGTCATCGCCGACAGCCACGGCAATGTCGTCCACCTGGGCGAGCGCGACTGTTCGCTGCAACGCCGCCACCAGAAGGTGCTGGAAGAGGCCCCCTCTCCCGCCCTGTCGGCGGAAGGCCGCGCCAAGATCGGTGCCGTGGTCAACGAGGCCATCGGCAAGATCGGCTATCTCGGCGTCGGCACCATCGAGTTCCTGTGGGAGGACGGCGAGTTCTTCTTCATCGAGATGAACACCCGGCTCCAGGTCGAACATCCTGTCACCGAGGCCGTCACCGGCGTCGATCTGGTGCGCGAACAGATCCGCATTGCTGCGGGCCTGCCGCTCAGCTTCACCCAGGACGACATCCATTTCGAGGGCCACGCCATCGAGGTGCGGATCAACGCCGAGAACGCCGAGACCTTCACCCCCTCGCCCGGCACCATCACCGACTTCCACGCTCCGGGCGGCCTGGGCGTGCGTCTGGATAGCGCCATCTACGCCGGCTATTCGATCCCGCCCTATTACGACAGCCTGATCGGCAAACTGATCGTCCATGGCCGCGACCGCAACGAATGCATCGCCCGCCTGAAGCGGTCGCTGGGCGAGATGGTCATCGGCGGCATCGACACCACCATTCCCCTATTCCAGAAACTGCTGAACGAGCCCGACATCGTCACCGGCGACTATGACATCCACTGGCTGGAAAAGTGGGCCAAACGGCAGGCGGAGAAGGGCTGACGCCGAGAAAGGTACCGCCCGCACACCATTAGCGTGTGGTTAACAGAATCCTAGAACAGTGTCGTCGCCACTTTGGAGCTTACGATGCTGATCAAGGCCCTGATTTTCGCCGCCGTTTTGCTGGCCAGCCCCACCTTGGCCGCCGAGACCGAGGACAGGTATGCGCTGGAGTTGTCCGTCGTTCGTGACGGCGTTGAAGTCATTGCGGGCCGCACCCTCATTGTCGAAGACAAGCAGGCGGAGATGTCGCTGACGGACGGCGATCTCCGATACGAACTAAACGCCGATCTCAACCGGGTTCGGGGCGATCACAGCGATCTGATATTGTCGCTCAACGCGAACATCAGCCACGGCGACGATCAGCATCAGCTGCCGAGCCTCACGATCCGTCGCGGCGGAACGGCACGGATGGTCGTCGGCCGGGAGAATGAAGACGGCTTGATGATCGACGGCATGACCCTGACCCTCACGCCGATTGCTCCGGCGTCCCACTGATCCTGGTTGACGTCGCCACCGCGACCCCATCTCGCCTTGACCTGATGCCCGGCGCATTCGACGGTGTGGTCCTGGCCCGTCTTGAGAGTTTCGCCTTCATGTCGCGTTCGCTGCTGACCACCGCCTGCCTCGTCACCCTGTCTCTTGCAGCAGTGGCCTCCGCCGCCCAGGCCCAGACGGCGGTGATCACTGATCCGCATCAAGCAGCGCTGGCCCTGCCGTCGGCCCAGCCGGATACACCGGCACCGACGATCGGCGTCCCCTATCCCGGCATGATCCGGTATCAGGCCGACGTCACCGATCTGGACCGCCGGATCGTCAATGTGCGTCAGACGATGCCGGTCGCGGTGGCGGGGCCGATGACCCTGCTCTATCCGAAATTCCTGCCTGGAAACCATGCTGACACCGGGCCGATACAGCTGTTATCCGGGCTGACCGTCACCGGGGCCGGCCAGCGCATCGAATGGGTGCGCGATACGGTCGACCCCTATGCCTTCCATATCGACATCCCCGCTGGCGTCACAGAAATCGAGGTCGCCTTCCAGTGGCTGACCCAACCCGACAACGCCGTCTGGCGCGTGACCATGACGCCTCAGATCGTCAATATGCAGTGGGAGAAGGCCATCCTGTATCCCGCGGGATATGCCTCGGACCAGATCACCGTCGCGCCGTCGATCAAGCTGCCGACCGGGTGGGGATACGGCACCGCCCTGACTACCATGACCTATGAGAACGGCGTGGCGACGTTTTCGCCCGTCGATCTTTACACCCTGGTCGACAGTCCGATGTTCGCGGGAGCCAACTATCGGCGAATCGACATCGACCCGACAGGCGACAAGGTCCATCTGAACATCGTCGCCGACCGGCCCGGCAATATCGCACCGACACCCGAGCAACTGTCCCTGTACGAGAACCTGATCACCCAGGCCGACCGGCTGTTCGGGGCCCGCCATTTCGACCACTACGAATTCCTGGTCGCCATGACGGACCAACTGGGCGGAATCGGGCTGGAGCATCACCGGTCGTCGGAAAATACGGTCGCGCCCGACTTTTTCACTGCCTGGGACAAGAGCACCGGCGGTCGCGCCCTTTTGCCACACGAGTTCACCCATTCCTGGAACGGCAAGTTCATGCGGCCAGCCGATGAGCTGACCGCCAACTACAATGTCCCGACCCAGAACACCCTGCTGTGGGTCTATGAAGGCCAGACCGAATACTGGGGCGATGTGCTGTCCGCACGCTCGGGGCTGCACTCGAAAGAGGAGGCGCTGATCGACCTGGCCGGCGTCGCCGCCTTCTACGAGAACCAGCCGGGCCGCGAATGGCGGGCGCTTCAGGACACCAACAACCACAATCTGTTGGGTTATCGCGTGCCGGGCCAGTGGACCTCGTGGATGCGCGGTACCGGCGACTACTACCGCGAAAGCCAGCTGATCTGGCTGGACGCCGATACCTTGATCCGTGAGGGCACAACCGGCAAGAAATCGCTCGATGATTTCGCCAGGGCCTTCTTCGGGGTCGAGGATGGCCGCTATGCGCCGCGCGGATATTCGTTCGAGGATCTGGTTGAGACCCTGAATGCGGTCTATCCGCACGACTGGACGACGTTCCTGCGCAGCCGGCTGGACGCCGTTGGCCCAGACGCCCGGGCCCCGCTGGACGGGATCGCGCGCGGCGGCTACCGCCTGATCTATACCGACGCCCTGACCGCCCTGGAAAAGAAGGTCCAGTCCGGCTGGGCCACCGACTTCCAGTATTCGCTGGGCTTTACCCTGACGGGCACGACGGCATACCGGATCTCGAACGTGGCGTGGGACAGCCCGATCTATGCGGCAGGGATCGGCGCAGGCTGGGACCTGATCGCGGTCAACGACACGGCGGCCACGCCCGAAGTCCTGCGCGATGCCGTGACGGCAGCCAAGGGCGGGGAAATTCCGATCACCCTGATCGTGAAGAACGGCAATCGCTTCCGCACCGTGACGCTGGATTACCACGGCGGCTTGCGCTACCCCCGCCTGGAACGGGTCGAGGGCACGCCTGACCGGCTTGGCGACATCCTGACCGCACGCCGACGGTAAGGCGGTGGACGGGCCGATGCACGAGGTGCATTTCGACACCGCACCGCCCGAGGTGCGAGAGCGTCTGGTGGCGATCCAGGCCGAGGTCGAGCGTCGCGTTCCCGGCGCGGAACGCTGCATCAGCTACCGTATGCCGGCCTTTCGAAAGGGTCGGGTCTTCTTCTACTTTGCAGCCTTCAAGGGCCACATCGGCGTCTATCCGCCGATCCGGGAACCGGCGGACCTGATCGCCCGGCTGGCCCCCTGGCGCGGCCCCAAGGGGAACCTCTCCTTTCCGCACAAGGCCCCCCTGCCGCTCGACCTCATCGGCGAGGTGGCCGAGCAACTGGCGCAGCAGTACGGGCGTTAAGGCTGCCGGATTCGACCTGATGGACCAGTTGAAGTCAGCTGGTACCCAGGTCCCAGCAGACCTGGGGCTTGGGCTGCGCCCTCAGCGTGTCCAGTTCGGCCGTGCAGCGAGCCATGGCCTGATCGGCGGGAAGCGTCTGAAGGTTCCAGCGCAAGTCGCGCAACTGGGTGCGAAGCGCCGCATGGTCGGTGGGCTTGCCCTGGCGCTCCTCGCAGAGGACCATGTCCATCTTCAAACTGGCAAGTTCCGTACAGACCAGGGACAGATTGCCGATGATCTCCCGTGCCTTGACCGGCGTCATCGGCAGATCGGGACTGGGTGGAAAAGGCGGCTCTGGCGGCGGCAAGTGTTCCGACGGCTCACAGGCCGCCAGGCCGATCGTTCCGGCCATCGCCAAACAGCAAACCAGACCTGGCCTCGGATTCATCAATGCCCCTTTCCCTCGTCAACCAAATCATGGCCCAGCGAGGGTGTCCAGACATGCGAAAGGCCGGGGATGTCTCCCCGGCCCCCCACATCGTCAACCCGTAGGTTGTTACTTGATCTGCACCTTGGCGCCGGCTTCCGTCAGCTTCTTGGCGACTTCGTCGGCGACTTGCTTGGAGACGTTCTCGACGACGTTGGTCGGAGCGGCTTCCACGAGGTCCTTGGCTTCCTTGAGGCCCAGGTCCGAGCGCACGCCACGGACTTCCTTGATCACGTTGATCTTCTTGTCGCCACCGTCCAGCAGGACGACGGTGAACTCGGTTTGCTCTTCGGCGGCTTCAACCGGAGCAGCGGCACCACCGCCGACAGCGGCAACGGCGACGGGAGCGGCAGCGGAAACGCCCCACTTTTCTTCGAGCAGCTTGGACAGTTCAGCGGCTTCGAGGACGGTCAGGGTGGACAGGTCTTCGACGAGTTTGGACAGATCGGCCATTTCAGTAGTTCCTTCGGAGGATGGGGTTGGTTTGGATTGATGCAGAGATGGAAGCGGCAGCTTTGCCAGGACCTGGGCTTACGCGGCGTCCTTGGTGGCATAGGCGTTGAACACGCGAGCCAGTTGGGCCGCGGGTGCCTGAACGATGCCGGCGATACGGGTCGCTGGCGTGTTGAGCAGGCCCAGGAACGAAGCGCGGATCTGATCCAGCGACGGCAGTTTCGACAGGGTCGAAACACCGGCGGCGTCCAGGACCTTTTCGCCCATGAAGCCACCCAGGACGACGAACTTGTCGTTGCCCTTGGCGTATTCAGCCGTGACCTTGGCGGCGGTGACAGGGTCGGGGGCGTAGGCGATGCCCACGGGGCCCTTGAAGAGGTCGTGGTAGGCAGAGCCTTCCTCGACATCCAGCGCCTTCAGCGCCAGGCGGTTCTTGACCACCTTGAATGCGCCGCCTGCAACACGCAGGCGTCCACGCAGATCTTCCATTTCCGCAACGGTCAGACCCAGGTTGTGGGTCACGACCACGGCGCCAGCGTCGGTGAAAACGCCTTTCAGCGTTTCGATCGACTCGGCCTTTTGTGCGCGGTCCATTGCGGTCTCCAGTCTAGAGTTCGTCGCCCGGGCTTATTCCCCGACGACGTTGTGACTGTGGCGTCACGCACGGGTGCGGAACGTTCCAGCCGGTAGCAATGTCCGAAGGATGCCAACTGAACTGCATCGTCCCGATAACGGGCCGATCACGGTCGTTCGCTTCCCCATCTCCCCACGGCGTCAGAGGGCTCTCTGACATTTACGGCCTGGGTGACCCCCAGACCCCGAAGTTCTCGGACAGGTCCGCCGCGGCCGGAGCCTCGACGGGAAGGCGCGCTTTATACACGGTGTGGGCGGGAAAGCAACCGGCCGGTAACCTGGGTCGGGCGACCTTTGTGCGTTTCCGTGGCATCGACTGATTGGGTCACATTTGGGGACGCGGGATCGTCCCGCGAGCCGTAAGCTTCCATCTGGCCGGAAGAATGTCTTAGGCTCGCGGAATGGGAAGACTGACCTTCAGCATCAACGTCACCCTGGACGGCTGCCTCGACCATCAGGAGGGGATAGCCGACGACGAGACGCACGCCTTCTTCACCCGCCTTATGGACGAGAGCGGGGCGATACTCTGGGGTCGCGTCACATACGAGATGATGGAGAGCTATTGGCCCGCCGTCGCTCGCGGTGACGTGGAAGCAGCGCCTGCCCTACACCTGTGGGCGGTCAAGCTGGAGACCAAGCCGAAGTATGTGGTGTCATCGACGCGAACGGACTTCCCGTGGACCAACAGCCACGCCATCGCGGGTGATCTGCGTACGGGCATCCAGCGGTTGAAGGACGCGATCCCGGACGGTGTGCTGCTGGGAAGCGGCAAACTCGCGATCAAGTTGGACCAGCTCGATCTCATTGATGACTACCGGTTCCTCGTCCACCCCCGTATCGTCGGCCATGGCCCGACCTTATATCAGGATGGGCTCAGCAGCACGCGACGACTGGAACTGATCTCGTCCGTGCCGATGAGCAACGGCGCTGTAGCCATGCATTACCGGCGCGCTGAAACGCCTTAAGAAGGGTCCGACCCCCTATCCGGCCGTCTCTATATCCGTCTGCGAGAAGTCGTCGCCTTTGAACAACAACGGAACCCCAAGCGACCGCGCACAGGCATAGGCGAAACAGTCGCCCATGTTCAGCGCTGCCGGATGCCGCCCCTTGCCGAACCGGTCGAACGCTTCGAGAGCGAGACGGGATTCGACCCTTCCGATCGGCACGATCCGAACACCGGCTCCTCCCAGAAAGTTTTCGACATCCTGGGTCGCGGTGGCGACCGACACGCCTTGGCGTGCGACCAGAGCGCGAGCCGTCTCCCAAACCGCAATGGCGGAGGTGGCGGGACTTTCCGCCAGCGCGATCACGAAAACCAATCGATCACTGTCGCTCTCGCCCAACAGAATGGCGCAGAACGCCGAGGCATCGATGAACATCAATCCTCGTACATTTCGTCGAAGAACGCCTTGTCGATCGTCAGGCCCGTGGTCGGCCGTTTTGCAATCTCGTCGGAGATCGCGCGCATCCGCTTCAGCTTGTCCGCGATCCGGTCCTCGTCCCGCTTCAGCGCATCCTCCACCGCCATGTGGATGGCTTCGGTCACCCCGACATTGCGGCGCGCCGCGTACCGACGCACGATCTCGTCGGTCTCTTTCTTCCTGACGTGAAACGCCATCATCGATCTCCTGGATAGCCACAATATAGCATCGGCTAGCCGAACCCTCAACAAACCCGCCGGACGCCGATTGACGCCCAACATGGCAGGGTGAATTACAGGCTCGAAATCCACTGCCAAGCTGCGTCGGGGGACGCCTGCCCATATGGTTGACCCGACATCGGAACAAGCCGCCCTGCTGCGGCGGGCAGGTGAGGCCCTGGCGAAGCTTGACGCCACAGGGGCGCTGGTGCTGATCGATCAGGCCGATGCTTACGGCGTTACCCACGGGGCCATCCTGAACCGGTCGGTCGCCCTGCGGCTCATGGGGGACTTTCGTGGGGCCGTCGCCCAGGTGGATCGCGCCCTAGCGATCCAGCCCTATGATTTCGTGGCCCTTCTGGCCAAGGGATCGCTACTGGAAAAACTGGGGCAGGCCAGGGCCGCCTCCCTGATCTATCGCAATGCCCTGAAGATCGCCCCGACACGGGACCGCTGTCCTCAAGGCCTGCAGTCCCAACTCGATCACGCGACCCGCCTGGTCGAGCGTGAATCCCGGTCCCTGAGCGACCATATGCGGGCCGAGATCGACGCCATGCGGGCTGATCTTGACCCCGTTGCGCTGGACCGGTTCGACGAGGGCCTCGACATCTATGCGGGCCTGAAATCCCCTCCGAAGCAGGAGCCGCTCCTTCTCCACTATCCGCGCCTGCCGGCCATTCCCTTCTACGACCGGTCCCTGTTCCCCTGGCTGGAAACCCTCGAAGCCGCCACGCCGATGGTCCAGGACGAACTGGCCGATCTGATCGCCACCGATTTCGACCGGTTCGCCCCCTATATCGCCTTCCCGCCCGAGGCCCCGGTCAATCAATGGGCCGAACTCAACCATTCGCACAAATGGTCGTCGCTGTTCCTGTGGAAGGATGGCGACAAACAGGACGAGGTCTGTGCCCGCTGCCCCGGTACCACCGCCCTGTTGCAGACCCTGCCGATGTGCCTCCAGGACGGCTTTGCGCCGACGGCCGTCTTCTCGGCGCTCCAGCCCCACACCCACATCCCGCCGCACACGGGATCGGCCAATGTGCGACTACTGTGTCACCTGCCGCTGATCCTGCCTGGTCCGGCCCGCTTCCGCGTCGGCAATACCGTCCGGGACTGGAAGATCGGTCAGGCCTGGGTCTTTGACGATACGATCGAGCACGAGGCCTGGAATGATGCGGATGACCTTCGAGTCATCCTGATCTTCGATGTCTGGAACCCGTTCCTGAGCGAGGCGGAGAAGGTGATGATCACCGCCATGATGCAGGCCCGCAGCCGCTATCTGGCCGCGTCCTGACGCTTCACGTCATTCAACAATGCCCATGGCCGCAAACGCCATGATCAGTTGCGCCAGGTCGGGCTCATGCACCGCTGCGGCTGCGTTGTCGGGTGTCATCCAGCGCCGCTCGCGTTCATGGGCCTCTGGCCAGTCCCCCAGCTGGATCAGGACCCGCAGCGGATAGACCGCCACGACACACAGCCGGTCCGCACCGGTCCTGAGCCGTTTGGCATAGCGAAAGACCCCGATAGGGGCATCGGCGATCCGCCCCTGGACGCCCGCCTCTTCCAACGCCTCCAGGGCAGCGGCCTGGGCGTCGGTCTTTCCGGCCATTCGCCCACCCTTGGGTATGACCCAGCGGCGCGTCTCTCGCGAGGTGATCATCAACAGACTCAAGCCGTCCTCGCCGATCCGATAGGGCAGCGCTGCCACCTGTCGCGTTTCGGATCGCTCGGAGCGTGTGACACCGCCGCCGCTCATTGGACGCTCTCTGGCGACAGGGTACGGAACATGGGTGAGGCCTTGCGCGGATCGGCGCAATGATCCGCCTCAGGACGATCATCTACCGGTTCGATACCGTTCGTCACATCCCGAATGCGTCATCACCCGCTTAGAATCAGGCCCCCGATGATCGCGGCGGTCCCGATCACGACAGGGCTGGCGAACGGACGTTTCCAGCGATAAGCAACGGCCAGGGCGAGACCAACGACCCCGGCCAGAACCATCAGTCTGAGAGCTGCCCCGCCTTCCTGTGCCAGCCCCAGGGCCAGTTGCAGGGTCGTCGCGGCGATCAACCCGACCACCCCGGCCGCTACACCGTCCAGCAGGGCCCTCAGCCGGGCATTCTCGAGAACGGCCTCCAGGCGGTCATAGAAGATCAGCGAAAATCCGAAGGCCGGCAGGAAGACACCCGCCGTCATAGCCATCGCGCCGCCAATCCCGCCCGCCACATAGCCGACAAAGGTCGCAAAGATGATCAGAGGGGCCGGCAGGATACTCGACAGGGCGACACCATCAAGGAATTGGCCGTCACTCATCCAGCCGCGTCCGGCGATGTCCTGACGAATGAAGGGTATGGCAGTGTAGGCCCCGCCAAAGGTCAACAGTCCCGCCTTGAGTCCGGACAGAAAGACCAGCCATGGTGGCGCGGTGCCCGGGCCGGTGACATCGGCTGCGAGACGTGCGGCATCGACAGCCAGCGGCGTATTCAGTGTCAGGGCGACGGCCAGGCCCACGGCGATCAGAGCGATCCCCAGAGCCAGTCGCGGCCGCCCCGATGCCACAAGGGTATGAACGATCCCCGCCGTCGGCAGGCTGATCCAGAAGCTGACACCCACCAGGGTCGCCACGAATGCCCCGATGCTTGCGGCCCACAGACAGGGATCGGTCAGGACGTGCTGGCCGATCCGGTGCACGGCCCTCAGGATCAGTCCGATCACCGCCGCCTGGATCGCCAGCATGGCCCCGGCGATCCACGGCCTGTCGAAATCGATCAGGAAATACAACCAGGCCAGAGTCAGCATAAGGACGAAGCCCGGCAGCATGAAAGCCAAGCCTGCCAGGACGCCCCCGACACGCCCCCTCGCCCGCATACCCAGATGAACGCACAGCTCGTGCGCCTCCGGTCCAGGCAGCACCTGCATGACCGTCAGCAGCCGGTTGAACCTGGCGCTCGACATCCATCGCTCGCCCTCGATCAGGGCATGGCGGATCATCGCGATCTGCGCCACGGGCCCGCCGAAGGCCAGACAGCCGAACCGCAAGAATCTCAGGAACAGCGTGCCCAGAGAGATCTCTGGCGGTCGGGGATCATCGAGGTCGGTGGATACGGGGGCGGCGGACCGGGACATGCACAGGCTCCATCACGCGCGGATGCGCGTTGCAGAGCGGATCTTGGACGGCGAACCGTCTGTCGGCGGGAGTCCGCGATGGCCCGCGCGACGACTATTCGTCGCCGGCCGGGGGATGACAAGCGAGGGAAACTGAAACCCCGCGACAGCCAGGCTGACGATCGCCCAGAACGAAAACGGCGGCGGAGATCGCTCTCCGCCGCCGTCATTCTTGTTGGCCAGCGCGCGTTTGCGCTGAGCCCGTTCGTTTAAGCCAGCGAGGCCGGGTCGATCTTGAAGCCCGGGCCCATGGTCGAGGACAGGCTGATGCGCTTGACATAGGTGCCCTTGGCACCGGCCGGCTTGGCGCGTTGCAGCGCGTCCACATAGGCCTTCACGTTGGCTTCGAGGGCTTCCTGGGTGAAGGAGACCTTGCCAATGCCGCCGTGGGCGATACCGGCCTTCTCGACGCGGAACTCGACCGCGCCGCCCTTGGCGTCCTTCACGGCTTGGGCGACGTTGGGGGTCACGGTGCCGACCTTGGGGTTAGGCATCAGGCCGCGCGGACCCAGGACCTTACCCAGACGACCGACCAGGGCCATCATGTCCGGCGACGCGATGACGCGATCAAAGTCCATGAAGCCGCCAGCGATCTTCTCGTACAGATCCTCGGCACCCACGATGTCTGCACCGGCGGCGGTGGCTTCGGCCGCCTTGGCGTCCTTGGCGAAGACAGCGACGCGAACGTCACGACCGGTGCCGGAGGGCAGGTTGACCACGCCACGGACCTGCTGGTCGGCGTGACGGGGATCAACGCCCAGGTTGACGGCGATCTCGATGGATTCGTCGAACTTGGCCTTGGCGTTTTCCTTGACGGCGGCGATGGCGGCCGAAAAGGAGATCGGCGTCAGGGTGTCGCCGGTGCGGGCCTTGTGAGCCTTGGTTTGCTTGGCCATGGTTTACGCCTCCACCACGTTCAGGCCCATGGCGCGAGCCGAGCCTTCGATGATCTTCGTCGCCGCGTCGAGGTCGTTGGCGTTCAGATCCTTCATCTTCTTTTCGGCGATCTCGCGCAGTTGCGTGCGCGTGATCTTGCCGGCGACTTCACGGCCCGGCAGCTTCGAAGCGGATTCGATGCCGGCAGCCTGCTTGATGTAGTGAGTCGCGGGCGGGGTCTTGGTGACGAAGGTGAAGCTCTTGTCCTGATAGACCGTGATGACGGTCGGCAGAGGGGTGCCCTTCACTTCCTTTTCGGTGCGCGCGTTGAACTCCTTGACGAAGCCCATGATGTTCACGCCGCGTTGACCCAATGCGGGCCCGATCGGGGGGGAAGGCGTGGCGGAACCCGCCTTAACCTGCAGCTTGATATAGCCGAGGATCTTCTTGGCCATTGGTCTCTCCTGTGAATGACCCTGAACCTAATCAGGGCCGGTGAGCCGTGGTCGGGCATGGCTGCCTCCCACGGATTTACGAAGGTCTCCCCTCGCCGCCCCCTGCGGAGCGAGGCGCGCGTGTAGCAGAGTGGCGGTGCAGAAGCAAACCAACGTCGTGACGATGTCACGGCCGTGCTAATGTGCGCATTCGGGGTGACCACTTATGATCGAAGAACCTTCACCCCGCCGTCTCGGTTTGGCGCTGGGCATAGGTGTCTTTATGCTGCCGATCGTCTTCGCCTGGTTCACTTTGCGCCCCGGCTATTCAGCAGGAACCCGGATCGCGGTGTTCGTATGGCTGGCGGTGAATATGGCGTTCGCCGCCGTTCAGTTCCTCAGCGTCACGCCTTGATGCCTCAAAGGCAAACGGCGGCTCCGAAGAACCGCCGCTGCAAATCTTTAGAAGGAAACGAAGCTCAGGCCGCGTTCTTCTCGACCTGATTGTATTCCAGATCCACCGGCGTGGGACGACCGAAGATCGACACCGCGACGCGCAGGCGCGCCGCATCCTCGTCCACGCTTTCGACCTGACCCTCGAAGGAGGCGAATGGGCCGTCGATTACCTTGACGGTCTCGCCGATGTCGAAGCGGATGGTGGGCTTGGGACGTTCGACGCCCTCTTCCACGGCACCGATGATGGCCTGGACCTCACGTTCCGAGACCGGCAGGGGCTTGGTGCCGCCCGCCGCGCCCAGGAAGCCCGTGACCTTGGGCGTGTCCTTGACCAGGTGATAGGCCTCGTCGGTCATCTCCATCTTCACCAGCACATAGCCGGGGAAGAATTTGCGCTCGGCATTGATCTTTCGGCCGCGACGGATCTCGATCACGTCTTCGGTCGGTACCAGGATTTCGGAGAAATGCTGGTCCAGGCCGCGCTGCTTGGCCTGGTCGGTGATGTGCTGGGCGACCTTCTTTTCGAAGTTCGAATAGGCGTGGACGATATACCACTTGTGCCGTGGATTGACGGGCTTGGGCGCTGCATCGGTCATGTGCGCTGCTCCTGAATTATTGGCCAATGGCGAGAAGCTGGGTCGAGATGAAACCCAGGCCCGTGTCGACGATCCAGAAGAAGCCCGTCGCGATCAGCACCATGATGAAGACCATCACCGAGGTGATCCAGGTCTCCTTACGGCTCGGCCAGACGATCTTGCGGGCCTCGGCGCGAACCTGGCTGGCGAACTGGGTGATCGAGGTCTTTTTCTTGGCGGGCGCTGCGGCATCGACAGTCACGGTCGTTTGTGCGGCGGGGACCGACGGTCCTTTGCCCGGGCGGAAACCGCGGGTAACGGGCTTGGGGCCACCTGGAGTTTTGGCCTTGGCCATTCTGTCAGTCTCTTCAAACGCTTTTGCCTGTCGCCACCAGATGGGAAGTCCCAACCGGAGGCGACAGGGTGAAAATGGCAGGAGTTGGGGGATTCGAACCCACGACCCCCGGTTTTGGAGACCGGTGCTCTACCAGCTGAGCTAAACTCCTAGACAAAAGACAGCGCGCCGTGGGTTTCCCCTCGGCGCGTGCGCTTCGCCAGACCGCGGCGTATGCCCCAGTGCGGTTCGGTTTTCAAGGGTAATCGACTTATTCCGCCCCCGTGTGCGAAGCGATACGAGGAGGGCGACCGCAGCGCGCATGCGCTGTGATAGAAGAGGCGAACCCCTTCACCGTGTCTGAGGTCGCCCCCCTCCACCACGGTACTGGTCGTCCCCTCCTCCGCTGTGCGGCGGAGAATTTCCTAGCCCTCGTAATGCTCGGCCAGGGCCTTCTTCTCGTCCTCGGCGTTGACGACCTGTTTGAAGATCAGCTTGTCGATACGGCGATCGTCCATGTCGACGACCTCGACCTCGAACCGACCCAGCTGCAGCACCTCGCCCTCGTCGGGCACCCGCGACAGCTGGTGCAGGACAAGGCCGGCCACGGTGTGAAAGCTTTCGTTCTCGCCGAAATCCTCGCCCAGCAGGTCGCAAAGCTCGTCGAGGTCGGTCCGGCCATCCACCAGCCAGCTGCCGTCTGCGCGCTGGGTGACATGGGAACGTTCCTCGTCATGGCCTTCGTTGAAGTCGCCGGCGATCATTTCCAGAATGTCGGTGGCCGTCACCACCCCTTCAAATGCGCCGTACTCGTCGACGATGAAGGCCATGTGGATGTGCGTCCCCTTAAGGATCTCCAGCGCCTTCAGCACGGAGGTCGACTGCGGGATGAAGGCCGGCTCCTTGATATGGTCGGGCACATTCAGTTCGCCGGTGGTCAGCAGACTATCCAGCAGATCCTTCTTGTGGACCACGCCCATCGGGTGATCCAGGTCGCCGTCCTTGGCCACGACGATTCGCGAATAAGGACAGACCCGGATCTCCTCGCGCAGCACCGTCGGCTCGTCGTCCAGCGCGACCCAGTAGACGTCGGTGCGCGGCGTCATCGCCACCCGAACAGGTCGGTCACCCAGGCGCAGGATCTCCTCGATCATCACCTGCTCCTCGGGCTCGATCAGCCCGGCAGAGGTGCCCTCGGCCAGGATAGTCTCGACCTCCTCCTGGGTCACGTCGGTGCCATCCCGGTCCTTGACGCCCATGATCTTGAGGATGCCCGAGGTCGAGGCCGTCAGCAGCACCACGAAGGGATGGAGGATGATGGCCAGGGTCGAGATCGGGGCCGCCATCTTGGCCGCGATGGTTTCGGGAAAGATCAGGGCCAGCCGCTTGGGCACCAGTTCTCCGACGATCAGCGAGACATAGGTGATGCAGACGACCACCAGGGCGGTCGAAAAGATTTCTGTATAGGCCGCCACGGCGGGAAAGGAGACTTCCAGGATCTTGTTCAGTTCGCCCGCGATCGCCGCCTGACCATAGGCACCTGCCAGAATGCCGATCAGGGTGATACCGACCTGGACGGCCGACAGGAAATGGGTGGGTTCCTCGGCCAGGTTGAGCGCCGCCCGCGCCCCCTTGTCGCCCCGCTCGGCCCGGCTCTGCAATTTGGACTTGCGCGACGAGACGACCGCCAGCTCGGTCATGGCGAAAAGGCCGTTGAGCACCACAAGGAGCAGAACGACGGCGATGGCGAGCAGTAACATCTAGGGGGAAGAGGACCGGCGCGGCGCAACAGCCGGCGTCCGCTATTCCCCTCTAGCCCAGATCGGGAACTTTCGCCACGGATTCCTTGATGATCAAGACGATCAGCCGCCGGTGCGTCCCGCCTCGATTCCGCCGTAGGCCCCCGAGCGGACGGTGTCTCCGCTGTCCAGGACCGCGCAGGCCGACATTCCGATCAGCGTTCCGATGAACAGTCCGATGTGAAGCGCACGCCGCATGAGTTACCCAATCCTTAACGTCGGATCGGACAAGGTCGGCAAGCCGGGGGTCAGCGCAAGGCTCCTCTCCCGTCACGGGTGAAGCTTGGTAAACGACTGCCTCTACGCATCGACCCGAGGGAAGTGGCCGCCGGATTACACCGACGGCCTTGCAACTGCGCCTGTTCAACGCGCCATGCAGATGTCGCCCGAGAACAGCTGTTCGACGACACTGTCCGCGTCGGCCCCGGCCAGGAAGCCGCCGACCCCGTCCACGGTGATCTCGACCGCATCCAGCGTCGTCTCCGGCAGGGTGAAGTCCTTGCCCGCCTCGGCCTGGGCGCGTGTCGAGCCGACGTAGATGCCCGAGGCGGTCCCGACCGTACCGTCGTCGGCGCGCCAGCCAACAAAGGCACCGTTCTGGATCACGACCTGCAGGGC